>JGI12270J11330_10000832_pt1 | contig 23291 bp, 20 predicted proteins | sample PeaSoiMetSII2010_FD_11330 | JGI IMG/M metagenome (IMG submission 11330)
GAAGTAGGACTAAGTTGGGCTTCCCCCGAATCGACCGACACTCGCCATGTCAGCCTTGTGCGATTTGAGCGCCCGGTTTCGGGAAGCCACAATGCCCGCTCAGGGTCGGGTGCGAAGGAATGATTCCACTCACGAGCCGCCGCGTTGATGTCCGCAGTTCCGCCCCTTGCGGCAATGCCCGACGCAATCCAGGCTTTGTCCTGGCTCGTCATTGTGGCTCCGCATACCTTTTCGTCGAGGATTTGCCATGCCCATGAACACGATCAAGGATGTTCTGTTGTGGTGCGTTGCCATCAATTATCTGATATTGATATGCTGGGTGGCGATCATCGCCTGCGCCCACGATTGGTTTTACCGGTTGAACACGCGCTGGTTCAAGGTCGCGGTCGAACACTTCGATGCAATAAACTTCGCGGGCATCGCCTTCTACAAGATTGGCATAATTCTGCTGAATCTCGTTCCCTTGATCGCGCTTCATCTTTCGTCCTAGCGGACCGAGGTCGCCGGCAATTTCGTCGCAGCCACAAAGCGGACGAAACCGGACAACCGGTTTGGGTCGAATTCGCCGGGACACGTCCGGTTATAGATCAGGCCCGCGAGGTCTGAAGCTCCCTACGAGAGCGCGGGATTCCTTGGCGATTGACCCTCTTCAAACAGCTTCTGCAGCTTTTCCCGGCTCGGCTCAAAGACGACGCACTTTTCCGTAATCAATCCGGACACCAGTTCGGCGGGCGTCACGTCAAAGGCAGGATTTCGCACGTTTGTCCCAGTCGCCGCCCATTGGTAGTCACGAAAACCAATGACCTCGTCCGAGGCACGTTCTTCGATCGTTATGTCACTTCCGAGTGGAATGCTCATATCGATGGTCGACAGCGGGCAGGCCACATAGAAAGGAATGTTGTGACGCCGAGCGAGCACGGCGACCATGTAGGTGCCGATCTTGTTCGCGACGTCGCCATTAGCGGCGACCCGATCGGCGCCAACGAAGACAGCATCGATCTCACCTCGGCTCATCAAGAAGCCGGACATGCTGTCAGTGATGAGTGTGACCGGAATGCCCTCCCGTACCATCTCCCAGGCGGTCAACCGTGCACCCTGCAGGAAGGGTCGCGTTTCGTCTGCGATGACCGAAATGCGCTTGCCGGCTTCGACGGCCGAAACGGGCGCCGTCTAAGAGCAGCGTCGCGCCATTGGCACCAATCGCGCGGTTGATCCGTACGTCCTCGGCGGCAATCTCGTGAGCTTCGGCCAGCAGACGATCGGCAATTTCACCGCACGGCCAATCTTTGATTTTATCCCAGACTGCGCGCATGCGCTTCAGGGCCCAGAAGAGATTAACCGCAGTGGGACGGCTCGCGGACAGCGCGGCGATCGCCTTGTTCATGTCGGCAGCGAACTCAGTCGGCGGCTCTTCCCTCAGCCGCAAAGCCTCGAGCGCGACGCCGTACGCCGCGGCGCAGCCAATTGCCGGCGCACCGCGCACGACCATGGCGCGAATACTTTCCGCCGTTTCAAGCGCCGAGCGACAAGCAAGATATTCGAGCCTTTCCGGCAGGATGCGTTGGTCGATCAATTCCAGGCGCCCGTCATGCCAGCGCAAGGTCTCGACCGCCTCAGGCGGGATCTTCATTGCCGTTCACTCCCGAATCCACGGAGAGCGTGCACCTGGGAACCTATTTACCGGCTTTCACGATAGACGACGAGGCAGAGGTTGCCCATTTTCCCGGGTTGCGCTTCTGGTAATCGGCAAACTTGCGCCTGACCTCGCTCATCTGTTGCGAAGTCAAGATGTGCGGTTCGCCGATCTGCAGCGTCCGCCAGTAGATCTCACAGATCGATTCAACTTCAATCGCGACGGCAAGCGCATCGTCCAGACCATGGCCGAGCGCAATCATGCCGTGATTGGCAAGCAGGCAGGCCTTGCGGTCGCGCAAGGCCTCAAGCGCATCGTTGGACAAGGCCTGCTCCCCAAACACGCTGTATGGCGCACATCGGATGCTGTCCCCGCCGGCCAAGGCAATCATGTAGTGAACGGCCGGGACGTCTCGTCGCAGGCAGGCGAGCGTCGTGGCAAAGGTGGAGTGCGCGTGAAGCACAGCACCGATTTCGGGACGCGCCGCATAAAGGTCGCGATGGATTCGCCATTCGGTCGACGGCTTGCCCCCTTGCAGCACATTGCAAGACAAGTCCATGCACACCATGCTCTCGGGGGTCATGACAGATACAGGCAGCGCGGACGGTGTGATGAAGAAGGATTCACCGTCGCGTACCGAGGCATTGCCCGAAGTGCCGCGATTGAGGCCGAGCTCGACCATCCGCCGGGATATCTCCAGCAGAAACTGGCGTACATCACTCATGTTTCGAACCCCAGCCCATCCTTTGCTGTGTCAAAGGCGGAGATCGTTGCTTGGGGAATCTTGGTCAGGCGCGAGAGTCCGCTTTGGCTGAGCTCTTGCGACTCCCGGAGCATCCGAACCGATTCGCCGACCGAAACGTCGACGCGCTTCTTCGCGGCGCGAAAGTTGCTCATTTCATTGCCTTCGATAGTCGTCCGGTGTCACCTGCACCACTTCGACGAAGAAGACGTCTCCCTCGACGCGATAGATCACCCGCCACTGGAGATATTGGATGGCAATTCGACCTCACGTTCTCCGGTGTGTCAATTGTGACTTCCGGCCTGGAGCGAACTCCCCGCCATCCCTGCCCCTTAGCCTGTCCGACTGTAAATGATAACGGCCTTTGGCGCGTTCTGAGATTTTGCTAGCAGGCGCTCATGAACGCCCGCTTGGGGCTTCGAGATCTCATCGCGAAGATCAAGCATGCGGTTCTTCAGGTTGACCAGGACAAGATCGTATTTGATACCAGCCTAAATGAGTTTCAGCGCAATCTCGCGACGGCCAAGACAATTGGGGAATTGGGGGACCAAGTGCGTCCGCGTCGATCCAATATTGACCCAGCCTGCCAGTTGAACTTTGAGCCTGGGTGGACGCCGACCGTGTGTTGGTCGGCTGTGGATAAGTGTGGACGTTTTCCTTTGTTTCTCTATCCCAAAACCAAATGCCGCGCTGCGCAATTTCCTTTCGCCGGCACAGCGCGGCGATCGTCAGAATATTCCTACGGCGCAACGGGAAGATTCCGACTGTCTGTTGCACACCGGCGGTTTAAGCTCGATGCGCTTTGTCCCGTTTGTCACGCGCCCGCTCTTTCCGCCTTGTCGTTTGACGACAAAGCCGGGCAGTCCCGCGAATCCGCGCGGCAAACCGGCCAGAAACACAGTGCAAACAATAGCCCCAGGGAGAGAACCATGATAGTCCCAGCTTGCCACGCTGCCCGCTTTCCGCGCTCGAAATCAAGGCGCAACAGGTCTGCTCAGGGTCGTGAGCGCGATTTTGCGAGCGCTATCGAGAAGACCCGGCAAGGTCCGCTGCGCACCGCAAACCGGGCCCACTTCTCTTCCTGGCTCAGGAGAAATCAAGCGATTTCACTTCGCGTCATTCTCCTCTCATATCCCCAGGAAACAGCACATCCGTGTAGCCAAATTTGGAAAAATCCTTCACGCGCATCGGGTACAAGATGCCGTCCAGATGGTCACATTCGTGCTGCACTACCCGCGCGTGGAACCCATCCACGTCGCGCGAATACGCGTTCCCCTTGGCGTCAAAGCCGCTGTAGCGCAGGCGCGCAACACGTGGCACTACACCGCGCAGGCCCGGCACCGACAGGCAACCTTCCCACCCGTCCTCGAGCTCGTCGGTAAGCGGCTCTAGCGTCGGGTTAATGAGCACTGTCGGTGGAATCGCCGGCGCCTCGGGATAGCGCTCATTTCTGTCAAAACCGAAGATCACCACGCGCAGATGGATGCCGATCTGCGGCGCGGCCAGGCCGGCACCGTCAGCCGCGCGCATGGTCTCAAACATGTCGGCCAGGAGCTCGTCGAGAAAACGGGTGTTGAATTCGGTAACGGGCTCGCTCACCTGGAGCAGGCGCGGGTCCCCCATGCGCAGGATGGTGCGGATCACGCGTGCCCCCGAACCGCGAACTCCAGCACGCGCACTGCGCGCACCATGCTCTGGCCGAGCACCGCGTCCAGTTGCGACAGTTCGACCCGCGTCTTGCTGTCGCCGCGGCCGGCCGCATGGTTGACAACGACGCTGAGGGTGGCATAGTCCAGTTCGGCCTCGCGCGCCAGCGTCGCTTCCGGCATGCCGGTCATGCCGACGATGTCGGCGCCATCGCGCTCCAGTCGATTCACCTCGGCCGCGGTCTCCAGGCGCGGGCCCTGCACGCATGCGTAGACCGCACCGTCGATGACCGTTTCCCCGGCATGCACGGCCGCGTCCAGCAAACGCTGCCGCAAGCGCTGCGTGTACGGTTGCGTGAAGTCGATATGGGTCACGGCGTTGGCCCCCCGCTCCAGAAAGGTCGAAACGCGGCTATGCGTGTAGTCCAGAACCTGGTGCGGCACCACGAGGCTGCGCGGCACCAGATCGACGCGAATACCGCCGACGGTCGACAGGGCGAATATTCCTTCCACACCCAGTTCCTTGAGCGCCCAGATATTGGCCCGATAATTGATTTCGTGCGGGGCGATCGTGTGTCCATAGCCATGGCGCGCGACAAAAACGATTTCCCGGCCGGCGAGCGTACCGAAGGTGAGCGCGCCGGAGGGCTCTCCATACGGCGTTCTCATCACCTGCCGCCGCGGCGCATTGAGCGCTGCCAGCTTGACCAATCCGCTGCCCCCAATGATGCCAAACATCAGTCCGCTCTCCTGCCCTCGACCATTGATCGCAATTCGTCCTCATCGAGCACCGGCACGCCGAGTTCACGAGCCTTGGCCAGCTTGCTGCCCGACTCGGCACCGGCCACGACGTAACGCGTCTTGCGCGAAACCGCAGAGCTCACCGAGCCACCGGCCGCCTCGATCATCGCTGTTGCCTGCTCGCGCGTCAGCGTGGCAAGGGTTCCGGTGAGGACAAAACTCATCCCCGCCAAGGCCTTCGAGCGCTCGGCCATCGCCGGCGCGGCAAGATGAAGTTTACGCAGCAAGGAGTCGATCTCCCTGAGATTGCGCGGCTCCTCGAAGAACTGGCGTATCGAGTGCGCGACCACCGGACCGATGTCGCTCACCCGCAGCAGCTCGGTTTCGTCGGCGGCCGCAAAGGCCGGGAAGCGCCTGAAATGGCGCGCCAGGTCGCGCGCCGTAGCCTCGCCCACATGGCGGATGCCGAGAGCGTATATGAACCGTTCCAGGCTCGTCGAGCGCGCGCGCTCGATCGCGCCGAGCAATTTGGCGGCGGACTTCTCGCCCATGCGATCGAGCTCCTGGGAGGACCTGCTGATTGAGCTCGAACAAGCCCGCCGGATGGGTAACGAGCCCGGAATCGACGAGTTGATCGACGAGCTTTTCCCCGAGACCGTCGATATCGAGCGCCCGGCGTCCTGCAAAGTGCAGCAGCGCCTGCTTGCGCTGGGCCGGGCAGATCAGGCCGCCACTGCAGCGCGCCACCGCCTCGTCTTCGCCGCGCACCACCGCTGAGCCGCAGACCGGGCAGTTGCACGGGAAAACAAATTCGCGCGCATCGTGCGGGCGCCGCTCGGGCAAAACGGCAATGACCTCCGGTATCACGTCGCCCGCGCGTCGAACCGCCACGGTGTCGCCGATGCGGATGTCCTTGCGGCGGATTTCGTCCTCGTTATGCAGGGTCGCGCTGCTCACCACCACTCCGCCCACCACCACCGGAGCCAGCCGTGCCACCGGTGTCAGCGCGCCCGTACGCCCGACTTGCACTTCGATGTCCAGCAGGCGCGTCAGCGCCTCTCGCGGTGGAAATTTGCGCGCCACGGCCCAGCGGGGAGCCCGCGCGAGCGATCCCAGACGCTGCTGTTCTGCAAAGGAGTCCACCTTGAACACCACGCCGTCGATTTCGTACGGCAGCCCATCGCGCTGCTGCGCAATGCGCTCGTAGAAGCCGCGCAAGCCCCCGATACCCTGCACCACGGCGCGGTGTTCGCATACCGGCAGCCCCAACTGCTGCAGCCAGTCCAACAGCAGCCACTGTGAGGCAGGTCCGCCGTCCCCATCGATCGACGCGGTATCGGCGGCGGCGATGCCGTAGGCAAAAAAATGCAGCCGACGCTGCGCCGTGACGGCTGCGTCGAGTTGGCGCAGGCTACCGGCAGCGGCGTTGCGCGGATTGGCAAATTCCTTGTTCCCCTGCTCCCGCTGATGGGCGTTAAGGCGCTCGAAGTCGCGTCGGAACATCAGCACTTCACCGCGAACCTCTAGCAGCTCTGGGGCGCGATGGCGCAGACGCAGCGGAACACTGCGGATCGTACGCACGTTGTCCGTAACGTCTTCTCCGACGGCGCCATCGCCGCGCGTTGCCGCGCGCTCGAATACCCCGTCGCGAAAGCGCAGACTGATTGCCAGGCCGTCAAACTTGAGCTCGCAACAGTACTTTGGCAATGACGCGCCCAGGATGGCGCGCACTCGCGCGTCGAAGGCTTCGGTTTCGGCGTCATCGAGCGCATTGTTGAGCGAGAGCATAGGCACGGCATGGGTGGCCGGCTGCAGGTCCGCGCGCACCGCACCGGCCACGCGCTGCGTCGGCGAGTCCGCGCTGCGCAGCTCTGGATGGAGCTCTTCGAGTTGCTGCAGCTCGCGCAGCAAGCGGTCGTATTCGGCGTCGGGAACCTCGGGTGCGTCCAGCACATAATAAGCATAGTCGAGCCGCTCGATCTGCTCGCGCAACGCTCGCGCCCGGTCCGGGACACTAGGAGCGCGCATGGCTCTCAAGCGTACAGACGGCGCGCACGGGTACTGCCCGGCTCAATGCCCGCTGCATTCATTTCCGCATACATGCGCACGAGCTGGGCCTCGATCGCATCCATCGAGCTCGCTTCGATCGGATCGCCATTGTCGTCGACGACGCGTCCACCCAGGCTGGCGGCCAAGCTGGTAGCGCTGTCGACCATCGCCCGGAAAGCCCGCGCAGCAACCGGGGCCAAGGCAATATCGAACTCCAGTGTCAGCCGATTCATCAAAACCGGGTCGGCCTGCAAGGTGTAGAGCGGCTCGCCCTGGGCGTCGCAGTGTACCCAGCGCTGCGCGTCGGTCGCCACGAAGTGCGCCTGCTGGGCGGCACTGCGCAGCTGTGGGCCCGTCCAGGCGCCGCCCGTGGACTCCACGGTCAGGCCGATCTTGATATCAAAGCGTGCGCACAGTCGATCGAGTTCCTGCGCCTGCAGCAGCAAGCGCGCCGGATCGGGTGCATCGACGTCCGCATCGAGCGCCGCGGCCACCTGCTGGACGCTCTGAACGAAGCGCAGCAGTTCCGCCTCGTCGATCTTGGCATGCCGATTGGCCAACTGGATCGATGCCAGCGCGTCGGTGTAATACCCGAAACGGTCTGGCAGCACCCACTGCTGGTGACGCCCGTCCCACACGACAAAATGCACCGGCAATTGCCACTCGGAATTTCCCAGCGTCGCCGCTGCATCGATCACGCTCACCCCGTCGAGCGCGCGGGCACAGCGCAGCTCCAGCGTGCAATCGAGCAGGGGATCCTCGGCCCAGTCCGGCCGCAACAGGGCCGAAGGCGCGCGCAATCGCTCGGAAGTAACGTCCGGCGGTATGGTTTCATACTCCAGCGGCGCCGCCGCGGAAGCTGCCGCCGGGGCGACAGCGGACAGCTCCTCGCGCGCCGGCTCCGTGTAGGGCGCGGCCGGCACCGTGGATGGGCCTACGTCGGCGAGCGCGTGCTCCTCGGCAAAACCCGGATCGACCCGGCCAGCTTGCGGGCGCGCGGCAGCGTTGCGTACGTCGCCGATTCGAACTTCGTCGCGCTCCCGTATTGACGATCCGGCTTGCAGCAGCGCGTCGCCCAGGCCACCATGCAGTCGATCGCGCAAGCGACGCAATAGCCGTCGCTCCTGCCACTTTCCGTTGACGTAGACGGCAAGCAGCAGCAGCGCCCCAAGCGCGAACAGGGCTAAATGCAAATCGTTCAAAGGGAGCACGCTCGAAAAGGGTACTACGCCGCCTCCGCGGCCAGCCGCACCGCGCTTTCGATATCGACCGCAACGATACGCGATACACCCTGCTCCTGCATTGTCACCCCTACGAGCTGTTCGGCCATTTCCATGGCGAGCTTGTTGTGCGTGATGAACAGGAACTGCGTCGCCTCCGTCATCGAGCGCACCAGCTCGCAAAAGCGCTCGGTATTGGCATCGTCCAGCGGCGCATCAACCTCATCGAGCAGGCAAAACGGGGCCGGATTGAGCTTGAACAGGGCAAACACCAGCGCCGTCGCGGTCATGGCCTTCTCTCCGCCCGAGAGCAGGTGAATCGAGCTGTTGCGCTTGCCGGGCGGCTGCGCGCTCACTTGCACGCCCGCGTCCAAAATCTCGTCCCCCGTCATGGACAACTTGGCCTCGCCGCCGCCAAACAGGCGCGGGAAAAGCTCGCCAAAGTGGCGATTCACCTCGTCGAAGGTCTGCTGCAGCAGCGCCCGGGTTTCCAGGTCGATCTTGCGGATGGCGTCCTCCAGCGTGGAAACCGCTGATTGCAGGTCCTGCGACTGCGCATGTAAGAAACCCTGCCGTTGGCTGGCCGTCTCCAGTTCCTCCAGGGCCGCCAGGTTGACCGCTCCCAGATCGCTGATCGCCTGCGCCAGGCGCGCAATCTCGCCTTCTTGCTCGCTCGCGGAGGCCACCGCGGGCAACTGCGCGCGCAGGGCCTCCAGGTCCGCACCCGCCTCGGCCAATTGGCGTTCGAACTGCTCGGCGGCGAGCCGCGCCGCCTGCTCCTTGAGCCTGAGCTCGGTCACGCGGTCGCGCCGCGGTTGCAGCCCGCGTTCGATCTTTTGCCGCTGCTCCTCGCTAGTGCGCGCCTTCTGCATCCATTCATCGACCTGCGAGCGCGCGGCGGCGACCGCCTGTTCGGCCGTGAGGCGTTGCTGCAGCAGTTGATCAAGATCTGCGCGCGCTGCACTGTCGTCGAGCTTGGCGGCCTCTAGTTGGGCGCGATCGATGTCCGTCTCGAGCCGCTGCGCATCGCTGGCGGCGACCGCTATTGCGTGTTCCACGTCGCCGATGCGCTGGCGCGTTGCTGCCAGCTCGAACTCCTGGCGCTGGCGCTCGGCCTCGAGCTGGCGCGATTGCTCGCGTCGCTCGCGCAACTCTGCGCCCGCGCGCTCCTCCTCCACCCGCGTCGCCTCCACGGCCTCCTGTAACTGCGCCAGGGCCTGGTCTAACTCCGCAAAACGTCGTTCGGCCGCGTCTTTCTGGCGGCCCAGCTCCAGTTCCTCGTTCGCCAGCTCCTCGAGCTCGGATTCGATCTGCCCACCGCGATGGCGGATTCGCTCGATCAACTCGCCCAAGCGCACCGCCTCGAGCTGAAGTTCGTGCACGCGCGCGCGCAGGCGCCCGGCGCTCTCGCGCGCGCCCTGCGCCTGCTGCTGGGCCTGGCGCACCTGGGCATCGAACCGTGCCAGCTCCTCGGCCGCCTGTTCGTCGATGAGACGCTGCGCCTTGATCTGCAATTCCAGGTTCTCGGCCTCGCGCTTGCGCGCCAGCAGGCCGGCCTTGCGATCGTCGGCGGCAAAAAAGCGCACGGCATAGCGCGACACCAGATGCCCGCCCGGGACTACGAACTGCTCTCCCGGCGCCAGCTGCGTGCGTGCAGCCATCGCGGCCTGCAGATCTGATTGGACAAATACCCGCGCCAGCCAGTCGTCCAGGACCGCCTTGAGCCCATCGGCGTCGACGGCACTGCGCACAGCGACAAAATCCGCCAGACGCGTCCATTGCCGGTGCGATAAATCCGACGACGCTGCCGCTGCGCCGCGATCGGCCAAGGCATAGAAGCTGACCCGCGCCGGGGGCGCGAGCTGGCCGTATGCAGCCATGGGTTCGAGCCGGCCTACCTCGATAGCCTCGACGCGCTCGCGCAGCACCGCCTCCAGCGCTGTCTCCCAGCCCGCTTCAACGTCTAGCCGTTTGAACAGGCGGGGGAGCGTATCTAGGCCCTGCGTTCGCAACCAGGGATCGAGCCGGTCATCGGCCTCGATATTGGTCAAGGTTTCCTGGACTGCGTGCTGGCGCGCCTCGAGCTTGTGCAACTCCGCCGAGGCCTGGTTGCGACGCTCGGTCTGTGTCTGCCGTTGGGACTGCAGCTCCTGTTCGCGGGCCTCGGCCTGCGTGCCACGCTCCTGCGCAGCGTCATACTCGGCTTGTGCCGCCGCCACTTCGGCCTGCAAGCGCCCGAGTCGCTCCGCATCCGGCCGGCCCAGTTCCCGCTGCTCCTCGGCCAAACGCTCGCGGCGCATCAGCAGCCCGTTTGCCTGGCGCTCAAAGGCCTGCATCTGTTGGCCAGCGCTGGCAATTTCCTGCGCCGACGAGGCCGCCTGGGCACGAGCAGCGGTCAGGGCCTCGCGCGCTGCCTGGCTTGCCGCCTCGCATTGCGGCAGCCCGGCGTCGTGCGCGCTGCAGGCAAGGTGCGCCTGCTCGAGCCGGGCCATTGCCGCGGTGGCCGCCGCTTCCAGTTCTGCTGCGCGCTGGCGCAACTGGGCCCCCTCGTCGATGCGCGTGGTCCGGGACTGCGTCAGGCTCTCGATCTGCGCAGCCAAGCGGGCACGTGCCTCCAGGGTTGCGCGGATCTCCGCTTCTAGGCGCCCGATCTCGGTATTGATACGGGCCAGTTCCCCATATGCGGCGTTGGCCGCATCGTTGGCACCGTACTGGGCATCGCGTTCCTGCTGCAGCCGCAATTCGACGGCACGCAGCTCCGCCACCTGCGCTTCGATCACGGTCTCGCCCTGTTCGATGTCGCGCGCAAACCGGCTCCGTTCGGCCATGCTCTGTTGGTGGCGTGTTAGCCACAGCAGGGCCTGCGCCCGCCCATGGCGCTCGCTCAGATCGCGATATTCGCGCGCGACCTCGGCCTGGCGGCGCAACCGCTCGATTTGCCCGTCGAGCTCGCGCACCACGTCCCCGACCCGTGTCAGGTTGTCACGCGTGTCGGCCAGACGTGTCTCGGTTTCACGCCGCCGCTCCTTGTACTTGGTTACCCCTGCCGCCTCCTCGAGGAAGATGCGCAATTCCTCCGGACGCGCCTCGACGATGCGCGAGATCATCCCCTGGCCGATGATGGCATAGGCACGCGGCCCCAGGCCGGTACCCAGGAACAGATCGTGCACATCGCGCCGGCGTACCTGCTGGTTGTTGATCACGTAGGCCGAGGAGTTATCCCGTGTCAGGATGCGCTTCACCGACAACTCGCCGAAGCGGCCCCATTCCCCGCCGATGCGTCCCTCGCTGTTGTCAAAGACCAGCTCAACGCTGGCCCGGCCCGCCGGCTTGCGATTTGCGGCGCCGTTGAAGATCACGTCCTGCATCGACTCGCCGCGCAGCTCGGCGGCCTTGCTCTCGCCCAGCACCCAGCGCACCGCGTCGATGACATTGGACTTGCCGCAGCCGTTGGGGCCTACGACCCCAACGAGACGGCCGGGCACATCGATTTGCGTCGCATCGACAAAGGACTTGAAGCCGGCCAGTTTTATCTGCCGTAATCGCACGGATGATTCCCGGTGTAGTTAGCCTGTTGGATCGCGGTTCGCCCGCCCGGCCAGCTATCGGCCGAGCGCTACCGCGCTGCGGTGTCGAATCGCTTGCCCCATCGAGCCCCATTTACGCACGAATTGTGCGCACAAAATCGACTTGCTCGTCTTTTCTGCCCCGTTTCGGAAGGCGAAACTATAATGATAGCGAATCGAGCCGCGTTGCGAGGGCAACAGCCGGGCCCAAGTGCGTCCCTAGTCCGCGGGCCCGCGGCAACAACCACGGCAACCATGAAAAAGCGCCGCATCCCCCAGCCTCCCCAGACCCTGGAGACCTTCCCCAACCCGAGCCCGGAGCGCGATTACCTGGTTCGAATCGAGATCCCGGAATTCACCTGCCTGTGCCCGATCACCGGCCAGCCCGATTTCGCCCGCTTAGCACTCGAATTCATTCCCGACCAGCGCAATGTCGAACTCAAGAGCCTGAAGCTCTACGTCGTGGCTTACCGCAGCCAGGGGGCCTTCCACGAGGCGGTCACCAACCAGGTGCTCGATGATCTCGTGCAGGCAATGGCACCGCGCTTCCTGCGCATCACCGCGCGCTGGAATGTGCGCGGCGGAATCTATACCACGGTGGTGGCGGAACACCGCAAACGGGGCTGGAAACCGCTGCCGGCAATCGATCTGGGCAGCTGCGCACACAGCGCCGTCCAACACGGGGCGCCTGGATCTTGACGCTGCGGATGAATCCGGCGCTGGAGTTGCTGCGGCCCTATCCGTTCGAACGGTTGCGGGCGTTGCTGGCGCCCTTGACGCCGCCGCCCGATCGTGCGCCGATCAACCTTTCGATCGGCGAGCCCAAGCACGCGACGCCGCGCATACTGCTCGATGCCTTGGCAGAGGCCCTGCCGACGATTTCGAGCTACCCTTCGACGCGCGGCACCGATGGCCTGCGCAGCGCCATCGCCTCTTGGCTGACGCGCCGGTATCATCTGCGCCGGGTCGACCCCCAGACCCAGGTGCTGCCCGTGAACGGCTCGCGCGAAGCCCTGTTCGCCTTTGCCCAGGCAACGATCGACCCGCATGGACATGCGCTGGTACTGCTGCCCAACCCCGGATACCAGATCTATGAAGGCGCCGCCCTGCTTGCCGGCGCGCAGCCGCGCTACCTGTCCACGACGCAGGCCGGTGGATGGCGCATGCCCTTGGACAGCGTCGGCGCGCAGGAATGGCCACGGGTGCAGCTCGTCTACGCCTGCTCGCCGGGCAATCCGACCGGCCACGTGATGGCATTGGACGAATGGCAAGAGCTATTTGAACGAGCCGACCGCCACGATTTTCTGATCGCCGCCGATGAGTGCTATTCGGAGATTTATTTCGACGAAACCCGACCGCCACTGGGCGCCCTGGAGGCATCCGAGCGCCTGGGGCGCCCCGATTTCGCACGCCTGGTGTGCTTTGGCAGCCTTTCCAAGCGTTCCAATGCACCGGGTCTGCGGTCCGGTTTCGTTGCCGGCGACGCCCGTGCCATCGAGCGATTTCTAGCCTACCGGACCTATCACGGGTGCGCGATGAGCCCGGCCACCCAGGCGGCGAGCATCGCTGCCTGGAGCGATGAAGTCCACGTTATTGACAATCGTCGACGCTACGCCGGCAAATTCCGGCAGGCCCAACCGCAGATCAGTCGCGTACTGCCGGCAGCGTTGCCGCCGGCGGCCTTCTACCTTTGGGCACAAACACCCGGTGACGATGCCCGCTATGCAAGTACGCTCTACGCAGGGCAAAATGTGCTGGTGCTGCCCGGCAGCTTTCTGGGTCGCACGGTCGACGGGATCAATCCCGGTGCGGGCTACGTACGCATTGCCTTGGTTGCCGACGAAGTCGAGGTCGTCGAGGCAAGCGAGCGCATCGTCGCGCACGCCCGGGCCGGCGATCGGAGTGCCGGTCCTCCTACGGAGTATGAATGACGCACCAAGAAACGATTGAACAGGCCTGGGACCAGCGCGCAGCGCTCACTCCCGATGCGGCGCCGCCGGCCCTGCGCGAGGCGATCGCACAGACCTTGGCGCAGCTCGATGAAGGCCGCCTACGGGTTGCCGAAAAGCGCGACGGGAACTGGACCGTGCATCAGTGGCTCAAGAAGGCCGTGCTGCTTTCGTTTCGTCTGCAGGACAGCCGCGTCCTGGGCAGCGAGTCCGACACGGCCTTGCGCTTTTACGACAAAGTGGACACCAAGTTTGCGCGCTACGACGCCGAGCGGTTTCGCGCCAGCGCAATTCGCGTCGTACCGCCGGCGGTTGCGCGCCACGGCGCCTACATCGGACGCAATGTCGTATTGATGCCTTGTTTCGTCAACATCGGCGCCTACGTCGATGAGGGCACCATGGTCGATACCTGGGCAACCGTTGGCTCCTGCGCGCAGATCGGCAAGAACGTGCACCTCTCGGGAGGCGTTGGCATCGGTGGCGTGCTCGAACCGCTGCAGGCCGCTCCGACCATCATCGAGGACAATTGCTTCATCGGCGCCCGCTCCGAGGTGGTCGAGGGCGTGATCGTGGAGCAGGACGCGGTGCTATCCATGGGGGTATATATCGGTGCGAGCACGCGGATCTACGACCGCGAACGCGGGGAAGTCCTGTTCGGGCGGGTGCCGCGGGGCGCGGTGGTGGTACCCGGATCGATGCCGGCCAAGGACGGAACGCACAGCTTGTACTGCGCGGTCATCGTCAAGCGGGTGGATGCGCAGACCCGGGCCAAGACGGCGATCAATGATCTGCTGCGTGAGGTAGCGACTGCGACGTAGTACGATCGCTGAAATTTTAGAAACGTCATGAGGGGCAAGATATGACGCTCGAACGACTGTTTGTACTGATGGCCGAAAAGAAAGCATCGGACCTGTTTCTCTCCGCTGGTTCCCCGGTCACCATCAAGATCAATGGCGTGTGCGTTCCGATCAGCCAGGAGCGCCTACTGCCGCAGGATGTGGTGGAGCTGCTCACGGAGCGCGTGAGCGACGCCCAGTTTCGCGAACTCGAAGAATCGCGCGAACTCAATATCGGCCTGCCCGTGCAGGGCCTGGGCAGCTTTCGCCTGAGCGCCTTTCGCCAGCGCGGCACGATATCCGCGGTACTGCGTTACATCCCAACGGAGATTCCGCGACTCGACGAACTGCGCCTGCCGCCGATTCTGAAGGACATGGCGCTATCGCGCCGCGGACTGGTCCTGCTCGTGGGCGCTGCCGGTTCGGGCAAATCGACCTCGATCGCGTCCATGATCGATTACCGCAACGAGTTGCAGACCGGCCACATACTGACGTTCGAGGACCCGATCGAATACCTCTTCCAGAACAAGAAGTCGATCATCAATCAGCGCGAAATCGGCACCGACGCCCTTTCGCTGCAGACAGCCATGCGCAGCGCCATGCGCCAGGCGCCCGACGTGCTGTTCATCGGCGAGATCCGCGATCGCGACACGATGGGGGCCGCCCTGGCATATGCGATGTCCGGTCACTTCGTCATCGCCACGATGCACGCAACCAACAGCGCCAATGCGCTCAACCGCATCATCAGTTTCTATACCCCGGAGACACGCACCGCCCTGTTCGAGGACATTGCCACGTCGCTGCGCTCGATCATGTGCCAGCGCCTGGTACGCTCGCGCCGCGGCGGAAGAGTTCCCGCGGTCGAGGTGCTGTTAAATGTCGGCCACACCCGCGACCTGATCATCCGCGGGGACATCTCGGCCATCAAGGAGGCCTTAGCACAAAGTCTTATCCCCGAGAACCAGTCTTTCGAGCAAAGCCTGTACACGCTGCTCAAGGATGAGGAGATCACGCGCGACGACGCGCTTGCGACGGCCGATTCGCAGAACAACCTGCTCTGGTTCATCAACAACGCCGGCAAAGTTCGCCGCGAGCAATCGGCGGCCAGCCCGCAAGGCGAGGCCGGTTCGGCCTCTTTCACGGAAATCACGCTCAACATCTGATGCGCGCTGCGACGCAATTGCATCCCGGTCCCGCGGCATCCGTGTCGCCAACACTGGCACTGGCAAAGGAACTCATCGCCCGCAATTCCGTCACGCCGGCCGATGGCGGCTGCCAGGGCCTGCTTGCCGAGCGGATGCAGGCGAGCGGTTTCGTGGCCGAGCGCTTCGACCGTAACGGGGTATCTAATCTTTGGCTGCGGCGCGGCACACAACGGCCCACCTTCGTATTTGCCGGCCACACCGACGTCGTGCCACCGGGGCCGCCGGGTGCCTGGCAATCGGAGCCGTTTGTTCCGGTCGAACGCGACGGCTTCTTGTACGGACGCGGCGCGGCCGACATGAAGACTTCCCTTGCCGCGTTTGCCGTGGCCGCGCAGGAGTATGTAGCCGAGCACCCCGGGCATTCGGGCTCGATCGCGATGCTGTTGACGTCCGACGAGGAAGGCCCCGCGGTTGACGGGACGGTGGCGGTTGTAGAGGCATTGACGGCACGCTCGGAGGCCATCGATTTTTGCCTGGTCGGCGAGCCGACCTGCGTACAGCGTCTGGGCGATACCATCAAGAGCGGCCGGCGCGGTTCGCTCACGGGCCGCCTGCTGGTGCGCGGGGTCCAGGGACATGTTGCCTATCCCCACCTGGCGCGCAATCCGATCCACGATGTGGCCCCTGCGCTGGCCGAGCTGGCAACCACCACGTGGGACGCGGGCAGTGCCGATTTTCCGCCCACGAGCTTTCAGGTCTCGAACATCCATGCCGGAACGGGCGCCGGAAACGTGATCCCCGGCCACTGCGAGGTCGATTTCAATCTGCGATTCGCACCGGTGTCGAACCCGGAGTCCCTGCGCGCCAAGGTCGAGAACATCTTGCGAGCGAACCAGCTGGTATTTGACCTGGACTGGGTGCTCGGTGCGCGGCCCTTTCAGTGCGCCGCCGGGACCCTGGTCGAAGCGCTCACCGCGGCCATAGAGGAAGTGCTGGCGGTGCGACCGGCGCGATCGACCACCGGGGGCACATCCGACGGACGATTTGTTGCAGCGGTATGCCCGCAGGTGGTCGAGTTCGGGCCGACGAATGCGACCATACACATGGTCGATGAGCGGGTGCGCATCGCCGATATCGACGCTCTCAAGGAGGTATATCGCCGTACCCTGGCGCGCGTGCTGAGCAGTTGACGCTTTCTCCTTAACCTGGAAAATTCCACCGATGACCATTGATGCCAAGGCCAACCTGCGAACGGTGCGTGACGCACTGCGCTATGCCGTTACCCGCTTCAACGAGGCCGGACTGTCGTTCGGGCACGGCCAGGTCGATGCCTTCGACGAGGCCTCGTTCCTGGTTCTGCGCGCGCTCTCGCTGCCGCTGGAACGCATGGAGATTTTTCTCGACGCCTTTCTCACCTTGGGCGAGATCAATTCCCTCATACAGCTTATCGAGCGGCGGGTGCGTTCGCGCATGCCGGCCGCCTATCTGCTCAACGAATGCTGGCTACAGGGTTACCGTTTTTACGTCGATACGCGCTGCATCATTCCCCGCTCCTTCATCGCGGAGTTGCTCAAAGACGAATTNCAGCCGTGGGTGCGGGACCCGAATTCGGTGCGCCGCGTCCTGGACCTGTGCACCGGCTCGGGCTGCCTGGCAATCATGGCCGCCAACGTGTTTCCGTCCGCCGAAATCGACGCAATCGATGTTTCGCTCGATGCCCTGACGGTGGCCACGCGCAATGTCGACGACTACGGTTTGCGTGCGCGCGTGCGCCTGCTGTCGTCCAACCTCTTCGAAGCCGTGGAAGGCCGGCGCTACGACCTGATACTGTGCAATCCGCCCTACGTCGCGGACGCCGCGATGGATCAGCTACCCGCGGAATACCGACACGAGCCCCGCGTGGCGCTTGCCGGTGGAGCGGACGGGCTGGACGTGATTCGCAAGATCGTCCGGGGCGCCCATGCCCAGCTGGAGCCGGGTGGCGCGCTGTTTCTCGAGGTCGGGGATGGGCGCCGCGCGATCGAGCGCAGCTTTCCGAAGCTCCCGTTGACCTGGCTGACAACCAGCGCCGGCGACGACATGGTGTTCATGGCGCTGCAGGAAGATTTGCCGGCGTAGGGTCTCGCGCCACTTTCCGACTACCCCCCGACTCCCGGGCCGGGCGCGCAGGCAGAAGGCGCCGGGCCCCGCAAGGCAGACGTGCTGCGACTGACCAACCTTTCCCTGGCGCGAGGCGCCCGCGTGCTCTACCGGGACGTGACGCTCAATGCCGCCCCCGGCGAGCGTATCGGCCTAGTCGGGGCCAACGGCTGCGGCAAGTCCAGCCTGCTCGCCGCAGTCCTCGGTCAGCTGTCGCTGGAGGCCGGCGCCATCGAGGCCCCGCGCCCCGAACATATTGCGCACGTGGCGCAGGACATCGACGCGGCCGCATCGACCGCGCTCGAATACGTTCTCGAAGGACACGCAGCGCTCACCCAGGCGCGTGCCGCCCTGGCGCGCGCCGAGGCCGGGCACGACGACCTGGAGCTGGCGCACGCCCACGCCATGCTCGCCGAAATCAATCCAGGCGCCGTGACCGCGCAGGCGATGACCGTGATGCGCGGGCTGGGCTTTGCGCCGGAGGCCGCCCAGCAGACGGTGGCGAACTTCTCCGGCGGCTGGCGCAATCGCCTCGCGCTCGCGCGCGCATTGCTGCGGCCGGCAGAGCTGCTGCTGCTCGACGAGCCTACCAACCACCTGGACCTCGATTCGGTGGTCTGGCTCGAGGCGTGGCTGCGCCGCCAGCCGGCGACCGTGCTCCTTATTTCGCACGACCGCGAATTCCTGGATCGTTGCGTCAACACGATATGGCATGTGGACAAGGGCGCGATCCGACGCTACGCGGGCGATTATTCGGCTTTTGAATCCGCGTTCATCGAACGCAATCGCCAGCAGGACGCCCAAGCGCGCAGCTACAAGCGCACCGCGGCCCATCTGCAGCACTATGTCGACCGCTTCCGTGCGCAAGCCACCAAGGCACGCCAGGCGCAAAGCCGCCTGAAGATGCTGCAGCGCCTGGTCGAGGTCGAACCGGTGCGCGCGCAGCACGAGTGGCGCTTCGAATTTCTCGAACCACGCAGGCTGCCCGACCGGCTTATCGATGGCGCCGACCTTGCGCTCGGTTACGGCGAGGCGGCCGTGCTGCGCGATGTCCGCATCGTCGTGGCGGCCGGCGACCGGATCGGCATACTCGGCGTGAACGGTGCCGGAAANTCCACCCTGGTCAAAGCCATCACGGGCGAGCTCACGCCGTTGCGGGGCGAGCTGCGCCGTGCCCCGGGTGTGGCCATAGGCTATTTCGCCCAGCACCAGCTCGACCAGTTGCAAGCTGACGAGAGTCCACTGGTCCAGCTGCGCCGTCTTGCGCCCCAGGCGCGCGAACAGGAGTTGCGCGACTTTCTCGGTGCGTACCGTTTCACCGGAGACCTGGCTAGCGCTCCGGTTGGTCGCATGTCGGGTGGCGAGAAGGCGCGCTGCGCACTGGCGCTTATCGCGTGGCAGCGGCCCAACCTGCTGGTGCTGGATGAACCGACCAACCACCTGGACATGGAAACGCGCGAAGCCCTGACCGTGGCCTTGTCCTCCTTCGAGGGGGCGTTGCTGTTGGTTTCGCACGATCGCCACCTACTGCGCGCTGCCACCGATCAGCTTTGGCTCGTGCATGAGGGCAAGCTGGCTCCCTTCGACGGGGACCTGGACCAATACACCGCGCTCGTGCTGGCGAGCAGACGAGAACGCAGCGAGACCGAAGTGCCGGACGCCGACAAGGATCCGGCTCGTCGCCGCGAGGAGCGGCGCCTACAGGCGCGCGAGCGCGAAGCCCAGGCGCAGGCACGCCGGCCGCTGCAGCAGCGCTTGCAAAGGATCGAGCGCGACCTCGAAGGCAGCACGGCCGAACTGCGTACGATCGATCTGCGCCTGGCCGATCCGGCCTTTTATCACAGCGGCGATGCTGCGGAGGTCGCGAGCCTGCTCAAGCTGCGCGCACAGCTGGGCGAGAAGGTCCAGCGGCTGGAGAGCCAGTGGCTGCAGGGACAAGAGGAGCTCGATGGCGCAAGCTAGCCTTGCCCCTGCGCAATGGATCACCGCGATGGCGCCGCGGCTCGACCGGATGCGGCGCTTGAACTACGATAACCGCCTGCGCTGCATGCGGCCCGTGCGTCGGATCGCCCATCCTCGAGGTTCGAAGCAAGAAGAAGGAGTCCCATGACCATCGACCTGTACTCTTGGCCCACGCCCAACGGTCACAAGATCCACATCATGCTCGAGGAATGCGAACTTCCCTACCTCGTGCACGCCGTCGACATCGGCGCCGGTGATCAGTTCACGCCGAAGTTCCTGGCGATCAGCCCCAACAACAAGATTCCGGCCATCGTCGACCCCGATGGTCCGGGCGGGCGGCCCCTTTCGCTGTTCGAATCGGGTGCCATCCTCATCTACCTTGCCGGCAAGACCGGTCGCTTCCTGCCGGCCGACGATCGCGGCAAATTTGTTGCCTTGCAATGGCTGATGTTCCAGGTGGGACACGTCGGTCCCCTGCTGGGGCAGGCACATCATTTTCGCCGCTACGCGCCGCAGCAGATCGAATACGCCATCGATCGGTACACCAACGAGGCACGCCGGCTCTACGGCGTGATGGACAGGCGGCTGGGGCAATCGCACTATTTTGCGGGCACCACCTACTCGATCGCCGATATCGCCATCTATCCCTGGACCCGTTCCCACGCTGGCCAGGGAGTCGAGCTTGCAGCTTTCCCGCACGTGCAGCGCTGGATCGAGGAGATATCTTCCCGTCCCGCCGTGCAACGCGGGCTACAGGTGCTGGAGAGTCAGCGCCGGCTGCTTACCGACGAACAGGCCCGCGAGAACCTGTTCGGCGCCACGCAATACCTGCGGCGCTGACAGCCGCGCGCCCCGCAACCGCGTTCGGGTCCAGGTTCCGGCGCGCCGTGTCCGCGGCGCAGCCCCGTGGCCGGAGGCGGGTGCTAATTGCCGGTTGACGCCGTCGAGGCCGGCGGCGCTTCCACGCCCAGGCTGAGTATGCCCTGCACCACCCGGGAGGCCGCGGCCGCGCCGTTGTCGATAAAGATGACCTTGCCCTGGCCGTGCTCGGCGGCGTACTTCATCGCGTCCGTGTATTCGAGAAAGAGCAGGAACTCGGCATCGACACCCGCGGCCTTCAGACTTTCCGCGGCCTCTTTCAAGCCGACCGCGATGTTCTTGCGGAACAGTGCCAAGCCTTCGCCTCGAAGCGCCGAGGCCTTTTTTTCCGCCTCTGCGCCTATCGTCTTGTAGGCGGCCTCGGCTTCCGCGTCCTTGGTCCGCTTGACGAGCAGCGCCGCGCCTTCATTGGCTGCGGCAGCCAACAGGTTCTTCGAGGAGACGACGCGCGCCATCGAGTCGATGATCTCCTTGTCGAAAGTCATGTCGGTGATCTGGATGTCACGGACCACATAACCCCAGGCCAGGACAACCTCGTCGAGATTTTTCTTGGTGTGCTCCACGATCTCGGCTCGCATGCCAAGGATGTCGGACTGCTTGGTCGTCGCGACGAACTGGCGGATCGACCCATCGATCGTGCGCTGCAGGGCAAGTTGAAATTCCTGCACCGAGGCGAAGCTGAACACGGCCCGCTTGATGGATTCCTCATCCGAGCCGGCGACTGCATACAGGACCATCGTTGCGAATTTCACGTTGGCCTGATCCTGCGTGATGGCCTGAAATTCCAGCTGCAGCGAGCGATTCTGCAGCGAGAGGCGCACATCGACTCTCTCCCAGGGGAGTTTGATGTTCAGCCCCTCGCGCATGATGCGGTGGTACTTGCCGAACACGGTGACAACACCGACGGTGGCCTGGGCAACGCTGCGCAACATGGTCGACACCAGATAGACCACCAGAATCAGCAGTATTAGGAGAAACGGTGAGGGCAGAAAACTAAACATTTCGAGTGCCTCTTAAGATAGGAGGCCAATGGCGCACCGGTGGCGGAAGTCGGCGGATTGTACGCTGGCGCAACATCCACGCGTGCGCCAACTCTCACCCACGCGGGCGGCATGTCCGTTTAGACTCGGTGATCTGCCCTGGTGGTGAAACTGGTAGACACAGCGGACTTAAAATCCGCCGCTTATCCCGAAAGGGGGCGTGCCGGTTCGAATCCGGCCCGGGGCACCATCGCAGATCGATCGAAGCACGAAGGGCTAAGCTTGATCAAAGGCGTTTTCCAAGACTCGCGCAAAGCGTCGATCTGCCGATTGATAGCATAAAGCGCTTGCATTTGCTAGCACAAAGCGATAGCATTTGCGCGTGAATGCCAAGCAGCGCAAAACGCTCCTAGCCATCTTCGCAAAGCCGACGTCATCATCTGTCGTGTTCTCGCAGATCGAGGCATTGGTTATTGCCCTCGGCGGCACGGTGACCGAGCGTGAAGGTTCACGAGTGAAGATCAGCCTTCTCGGCGAACACTGGCACTGTCATCGCCCACATCCAGGCAAAGAGGCAAAACGCTACCAGGTCGAGGAAGCGCGCGAGTTGTTGGAACGAGTTGGAGTCAAGCCATGAATGTCATGAACCACAAAGGTTACACCGCGAGAATCGAATTTGACGAACGAGACGGCATTTTTGTCGGGCGCGTTCTTGGATTGCGCACGATGATTAGTTTTCACGGCGAAACCGTACGTGAGCTGCGTGCCGCGTTCGCCAAGGCGATTGATGAGTTCTTGAAGGATTGCAAGGAACAAGGTCTTCGGCCCGAGAAACCGGCATCGGGCAAACTGATGCTACGAGTTCCGCCGGAGGTGCACGGCGCCGCCTTGGTCGCCGCTCAAGCCGCCGGCAAGAGCCTCAATCAATGGGCCACGGAAATTCTCGAAGAAGCCATTCACAACTGAGCCAAGTTTGCCGCGCCACGACCAAGCGCATTCTTTTGCAAAGAATTTGCAAAGACCCAAGCTTTCGTTGTAACTATGATTCGATTGCCATAATTTAGACGCACTGTTCTTAAAATCCGCCGCTTATCCCGAAAGGGGGCGTGCCGGTTCGAGTCCGGCCCGGGGCACCATCTGCAGGTTCGAACATTGCATGCTCATGGCGCCGCGGACAGTCATCAACGAATGCAGATTCAAGATGACGGCCGCCCGTTTGTCTGCACCGACTGAGACCACTCGCCATGCGTAGCATCGAATCACGCTTTGCGCATGGACTTTTCCGTTCAGGCCGATGCAACCTTTAGAACGAGTTTGCCCTTGTTCTCGCCACTGAACAATTTTGCGAAAACCTCCGGGAAGTGTTCCAGTCCCTCCGCGATGTCTTCGCGGGTTTTGATCTTGCCCGAAGCGAGCCAGCCGCCCATTTCCTTCGCGGCTTCAGCGGCACGGGGGTAGTAATCGAATACCATGATGCCCTTCATCGTTGCGCGATTGACCAAAAGAGACAAATAGTTCGCCGGGCCCTTGATTGGAGTGGTGTTGTTGTATTGCGAGATCGCTCCGCAAATGACAATGCGGGCGCCACGAGCGAGGCGGGTCAAGACCGCGTCTAGTATGTCGCCGCCGACATTGTCGAAAAAAACGTCTACGCCTTTGGGGCAAAGTCTATTAAGCGCGGCGCTCACATCCTCGCTCTTGTAGTCGATGGCGGCATCGAATCCGAGTTCCTCGATCAAGTACCTGCATTTGTCTGGACCACCGGCGATACCAACTACGCGGGCACCCTTAATCTTGGCGATTT
>JGI12270J11330_10000839_pt1 | contig 23198 bp, 17 predicted proteins | sample PeaSoiMetSII2010_FD_11330 | JGI IMG/M metagenome (IMG submission 11330)
TGCTGGTCAGCAAGCGGCGTCGCCTGCTCGACTATCTCAAAACCTACAATTCCGATCGCTATAAGACTGTGGTCCAGAAACTCGGTCTCCGCAAGTAATTGCGGCGCGGACCCGTTTCGGGATTTTTGTGCATTTTACGGCTATACCAGCGGAATTGTTCTGCCGTCCTTCGGATCGTCCCAGGGACCGCGGCGGTCAAATGAGAACAGCGGAGAAGGTATGTCTCCAAGTAAATCCCGAGTCCCAACTGGCTATCGGGTGCTCCACGTCTCGCGGTTTTCGAGACGTGGGAAAGCGCTCATCTATTGTGCAACCTCCCAGACCGGCACCGGCGTGCCCTCCTGCCCAGAAGGAAATATAAAGATGAAACACGACGTATCGGTACAACTCACCGGCGGTAAAAGCCTCGCATTTGAAACTGGAAAATTAGCTAAACAAGCCCACGGCTCAGTCGTGGTGCGCATCGGAGAAAGCGTCGTTCTGGCCACGGCCGTGGCCAATCCGGACCCGCGCGAAGGCATCGATTTCTTCCCCCTCACCGTGGATTACCGCGAGTACACCTATGCCGGCGGACGCATTCCCGGCGGGTTCATCAAGCGCGAGGGGCGTCCCAGCGAACGCGAGATTCTGACTAGCCGGCAGATCGATCGACCCATTCGGCCCTTGTTCCCCGAAGGCTTCCACTGCGAAACCCAGGTCATCGCGTTTGTGCTCTCGGCGGATACCGAGAACGATCCTGACGTGGCTGGGATCAATGGAGCCTCGGCGGCTCTCACTATTTCCGACATTCCGTTTAACGGACCTATCGGAGCGGTGCGCGTGGGACTGGTCAGCGGCCAGTTCCTGATCAATCCGACTTACAGCGAAATGCGGGACAGCCTGCTGAACATCATGGTTGTAGGTACCGCTGACGGGATCGTGATGATCGAGGCCGGGTCGAAAGAAGTAAAGGAAGAAACCGTCGTGGACGCGATCGAATTCGCCCACACCGAAATAAAGAAGATCTGCGCCGCCATCAACCAGCTCAAAGAAAGAGCCGGAAAGCCCAAGCGCGCGGTCACTCCACCAGAGTTCGACCAGGCTTACTACAACCAACTGAGAGCGAAGATAGGCGACACCCTGGCCGAGCGCCTCGACACCGAGAAGCACCCCAAGGCAGAAAGCCACAACCTGGTCCGCGACCTGAAGAAAGAACTGCTGGCCGCGATCCCCGCGGAAGACGAAGCCGCCCAAGCCAAACTAAAAACCTATTACGAAATCCTGCGCGAGCGCATCTTCCGCGAACAAGTAATCAATCTAAAACGCCGCCCCGATGGCCGCGCCTTCGACAGAGTCCGCGACATCTGGGTAGAAGTTGGAGTTCTGCCCCGAACCCACGGCAGCGCCATCTTCACCCGGGGCGAGACCCAAGCCCTGGTCACCACAACCCTCGGCACCAGCGACGATCAACAACGCCTGGAAACTTTCGAAGGTGAAGCCAAGAAGCGCTTCCTACTGCATTACAATTTTCCGCCGTTCTCGGTGGGAGAGGTTTCGTTTTTGCGGGGCGCGGGGCGGCGGGAGATTGGGCATGGGGCTCTGGCGGAGCGGGCTATCTCGGCGATGCTGCCGACGGAAGAGAATTGGCCTTACACCATGCGGGTGGTTGCGGACATTCTGGAGTCGAATGGGTCTTCTTCCATGGCTACGGTTTGTGGGGCTTCGCTTTCTTTGATGGATGCGGGGGTTCCGCTGCGGTCTCCGGTAGCCGGTGTGGCTATGGGGTTGGTGAAAGAGGGGGACGATTACGCCATCCTCACTGACATCGCGGGGGCGGAGGATCACTACGGCGACATGGATTTCAAAGTCGCTGGGACGAAGGATGGGATCACCGCTTTGCAGATGGATATTAAGGTTGGGGGCATTACTGCCCAGATTATGCGGGAAGCCCTGGCCCAGGCGCAGCGCGGGCGCTTGCATATCCTGGAGAAGATGAGCGAAGCGATTACCGGGCATCGCGAGAAGGTCTCGGCTTACGCTCCGCGAATTTACACCTTGCAGATTCCTGTGGATAAGATTCGCGACGTGATTGGGCCCGGCGGCAAGATGATTCGATCCATTATCGAGCAGACCGGGGTGAAGATCGACGTGGAAGATACGGGCAAGGTAAACGTAGCTTCGAACGACGAGGTTTCCGCGAACAAGGCTCTGCAGATTATCCGCGACCTGACGGCTACCGCCGAGGTGGGCAAGACTTATTTGGGCACGGTAACGCGGCTGGCGGATTTCGGGGCCTTCGTTGAAATCATTCCCGGGACTGATGGCCTCCTGCACATCAGCGAAGTGGCGGAGCATCGCATCAAGGATGTGCGCGACGAACTCAAGGAAGGCGATCAGGTGCTGGTAAAAGTGCTTGCGGTGGAGGGCAATCGCATTCGGCTTTCGCGCAAAGCCATCCTCAAAGAACAACGCGCGAAGATGGGTGGCGGCGAACCCGGGCCTGACGGCGGCGAGGAAAACCACGGCGAAGCTGCTGCCGCGCCGGCGTTGACGATTGAAGGGGGCGGAGATTTTCCTGACGACGAGCCAAACTTCAATCGGGATGCGGTGGCTGGCGTGGCCCCGACTGGACCGGCAGAACGTGCTCCCGGAGATCGTCCTGACCGCGGAGGAGATCGCGGCGGCCGTGGTGGGCGACCGGGCGGTGGTGGCGGAAGAGGTCGTGGCCGTGGACCCGGAGGCGGGGGGCGCGGGGGGCGCGGGGGTGGTCATAGCGGACCCAGGCACTAGAAAACCGGCCACGGATTTTCACGGATTGTTTCACGAAAGGTCGCGACCAGAGTCGTGGCCTTTTTGTTTGGCCTCAATGCTGGTGATGCGTGGGCTTCTTGCAGCGATAAATTACTTCTGGATTGAGCCGGCCGCGATCGTGTTCGCGCCGGTCTCGATGGCCAATCCGGTGCAGTTAGCGCTGACTTTGTAGGTTCCGGTGATGGAGTCGTTGTTCTGAATCACTCCGTTCTTGCGTGTGGTCACAACTCCCGGTGAACGGGTGCCGATTTGGGAATATTACTAGTTAGTACCGGGTACCCCCCCTCCCCTGTTGTCTGCAAAATCTAGAGAGCAAACGACTTATTTTTTGACTATGTGCTAGATCTTTGAGTTTACAGGACTTACGCGCAAAATTTAGAGAACATTGGAGTTACGCGGGGGCGACTGTCCCATTTTGGAACCAAGCCGAGCTTTGGAGCACGGGTCTATACGCGAGTCCACGGTGTCGCTGGGGTCGGATTGTCAAAGATCACGTCTTATCTTTGCGATAATGTATCGTATATTTAGGTTAGCCGAGTTTGAAGCGGGAGGTCAAGGGTAAAGATGCGGTACGGAACTGACGATTACGGTGGGCGCGCCGAGATGCGCTTCCATCGAAAGTGGGATGGATAGTCCTGACCGCGTAATCCAAGCACCCGCCCCTTGCGAAAAAGCCGCAAGGAGCGGGGCACCCCAAGTTAGTTTTCATCTGCTAAGGTCCGGGCCACCCGCCCGACCAGTCCCGCTATCCTTTCGCGGACGTGCTTGCAACTCAGATATTGATGGGCAGAGTTGGCAATGACGAAGAGTTCTACGGAGACCTGGGATCAGTGATGAGTGACACTAGGGACTTAGCAACGAGCTTTGTTGGGTTCGCGCACAAGCTGATTTTAACGTCCTTGCAGAAATGGGGATTCGTCTGCCGAGCGCTCCCTTGAAGGCAGTGTCCAGCTTCCGGCCGTTCCTTGCCCGGGGAGAGGTGCGCGATCCGTTGCGTCATCCGTGGAGTGCGATGGCCGAGCAGTTGGCCCACAGCGTACAGGTCCGCTCCTCGCATCACGAGCCATGAAGCGGCCGATCCATCCAGGCCGTACACAGGAGCCTCAGACGGTGCCGCGCTCTCGTGTTGCTGTTCGAGCCGGAGCCCGACCTCTGCTGCAAAGCCGAGGTGTGCTGAAGCATCGTCGCAAGCGGGTGTTACACTAGCCCCAATGAGTCCCCTCCAACTCAACCATGCTTCTCTCGCGGACATTCCTGAAGATGAATTAGTGAAGGTGTTGCTCGCCAACGGATACTGGCGTTCTCGCCTGATTGATTACTACGGGATTCCGGAGGATGGCGCAATCAAACAACGGGTGCCCCTGGACACGGCACCGGGAGGACACTTCAAGGGAGACATTGACATTCTCCTTCGCGCTATTGGTCATCCAGAACAGGCTGTCGCATACGAGGCGAAGCGGATCAAATTCGGGATGTCACAGCTACGCAAGGGAAAACCGAGCAAGCTGAGGGAGCTAGAGAGGGCAAAGCAACAAGCAAATCGGTTAGCGAAGGTTGGCTTCTGGAAAGTGTTCCTCTACGTCTTCACTGTCGTTGATTCCAGGGAGCAGAACAAGGGGCAAAGAAGCTACGCGGGCCTCTCCAACGATCTAAAGCAGATGATTGAATCTGCTGTCTCGGTCCAAGGTCTGGATCAGCGGGTTGGGCTAAGTGTGATAGATCTCACCCAAGCAACGGACAATCCACCTTTCACGATTGACACCGCTGGAATCAAGCTTCGCCGTCAAGCAACGGATGCACACCAAAGCGTGGAGCTAACGGAGTGGGTGGAGCGGATCTTTGCTGAGCCGGATGCTTCGTAAAAGCCGGGACGCTGCAGGGACAAACAAGTCTCATATTTGATCTAAATTGATACCGCGGGTGGCCCAGCCTTTCGCGTTCTTTGCGAAGGCTGGGTGGTTCGGTCGTCATTCAGGACGAAAATTCCAGCGTGTCTCTCCAATAGCCGGAGATGCGAGGGCAAGACACCCGCGGTACACGCGCCACGGAGTTTTGACGATTGGTGGAAAAAGCAGATAATTGAAAAACAGTGTTCGTACATCGTCAGTGGTTTGTCGTTCTAATTCTAAGTGTCGCAGTTTTGTGCCGTGATGTTTCTGCACTAGTTGCCGTCACAGTTGCACAATCGTCATCCCCGCCGCAATCGGCAACTCCATCTCAATCGTCAACCCCGCCCTCAACTCCATCCTCGACTCAGAAAAGCGCTGCCAAGAGAAAAAAAACGAGCAGCAAAAGCTCGGGCGCGCGCAAGCGGCGCAAGCCGGCGTCTCCGCGGTTGCGGCGGATGCGGGAGGCGTTTGTGGCGTCGGCGAGTTTGAAGCCGATGGCGCGGCAACTGCTTCAGGATCGGACTCCGGCGGCTTACGCTGGCGTGGAGGGGTTTGCGCGGCGGCATCCGAAAGAAGATGCGGGGGCGTTGGCTTGGCTGGTGGTGGGCTATGGGCACATTCTGGATCGGGACTATGCGCGGGCGATTGATCCGCTGAATCGGGCGAAGCCGCGGGCGGGCGATCTGGGGGATTACGTCAATTTTTATCTGGGTACCGCCTACTACCAGACTGGGCGGCAGGCGGAGGCGGTGGCTACGCTTGGTGGGTTCGACAAGACTTATCCGGAGTCGCTGTTGGTTCGGGATACCCATGTGGCTTACGGCAATGCCTTGGTGGCGGATGGCCGGGCGCAGGACGCAGTGGAGTTGTTGGAGAATGACCGGCAGCCGATTCGGGCTGACTTGGAGTTCGCACTGGGGAAGGCTTACGAGGTTGCGGGACAGCCCGTGAAGGCGTGGGCCATCTTTCGCAATTTGTATTACACCATGCCGCTCAGTTGGGAAGCGAGCCAGACCGAGGGTGAATTGCGGAAGTTGGCGGGGACTCCGGAGACTCAGCCGGCCAGCTTTGCGGAGCGAAAGACGCGCGCCGATCTGCTGGCTAAAGGTAAACAGTACAACGAGGCGGCGAACGAATATCGTGATTTGTTGAATGATGCGGGGGCCGAGGGGCGGCTCCCGATTCAGATGGCGATGGCGGAGGCGTTACGTCACGCCGGACGGGAGAAGGAAGCGAAGAAGGCATTGGAGTCGATGCCGGAGACGACTCCGGAGATGAACGCGGAGCGCTTGTTTAATCTGGGAGAAATCGCGCGCGGGGCGAATGATGATGACGGGTTTCTGCGAATGCTTGAGCAACTGCGGCAGACGGCCCCTACTAGTTCGTGGCTGGAGCAGGCGCTCCTGTCGGCGGGCAACATTTACCTTCTGCGGCGCGATTATGACCGGGCTATCGATTCTTACCGGGAGCTGCAGCAACGTTTTCCAAATGGTGGGCGGGCTTCGTATGCGCACTGGAAGGCGACTTGGTTGAGCCTGCGGCAAGGTCGACGTGCGGATGCGGAGAAGGGCTTCGACGAGCAGATTGAGCTTTATCCGTCGTCGGGGGAAGTGCCGGCGGCACTGTATTGGCGGGCGCGGTTGGCGGAAGAGGATGGAGAACCGGCTAAGGCGCGGGCCTATTACCAGAAAGTGTCAGACCGGTTTCGCAATTACTACTATGGCGAGTTGGCGCGGGAACAGATTAGAAAGCTCAAGAGCGATAGCGAGCCGGTGCATTACGCGCTGCTGGACCGCGTGCCTCCGATCGATGCGAGTGCGAAGGTGACGGAGGACGCGCTTCCTACCGACAACTTGCGAGTGCAGAAGGCACAACTTCTAGAAAATGGAGCCCTGCTGGATTTTGCGGTGCGGGAATTGCGCGCAGCAGCGGATGAAGGTAGCGGGAACTGGCTGGCCCCAGAGACGGCGCATCTCTACGCAGATGCTGGTCGCTACGATATGGCGATTGAAGTCCTGAAGCGCGCCGTGCCTAGTTATTTTGCCGTCGATTTGCCCAGCCTGCCCCGGTCGTATTGGGAGGCGCTTTTTCCTAAGCCTTACTGGATTGATCTGAAGAAATTCTCTTCGAGCAATGCGCTGGATCCTTACCTGGTGGCGGCGCTGATCCGGCAGGAATCGGAATTCAATCCTAGCGCGGTGTCTCGGGCGAATGCAGTCGGTCTGATGCAGCTGCTGCCTAAAGTTGGTAAGTCAGTCGCGAAGCAGGAAAAGCTGAAGCACTTTTCCAGCACGCAACTGTTTACGCCGGGAGTAAATCTTCAGCTGGGTACGCGGTACTTTCGCGGCATGGTCGATAAGTTCGGAGCGTTCGAGTATGCGCTGGCGGCTTATAACGCGGGCGCGGATCGGGTGCAGGACTGGCTGGGCCAGGGCAAATTCCGCGATGCGCCCGAATTTGTGGAGTCGATACCTTTCACGGAGACGCGCGAGTATGTGCAGGCGATCTTGCGGAATGCGAGTGTTTACCGGCAACTATACGGTGCGCCGTAGGAACCGATTGAATTATTAACTCATTGATTCAATGAATCAATGAGTCTAACAATGATTAGGCAGCATGATATTTATTTGAACGCATCGGCGCTCGCCTTGGCGCATTGGCCGTCCTGCGCGCTGGTGGCACCCGAAACGCCAATTGCCCCCACGATCCTTCCGTCGCTGACGAGAGGATAGCCGCCATCAATTGGGGTTGCGCCTTGCAGGCCGAGAACGCGCAGGCCGTCGCCACCTGCCGCTAGTGCGTCCTGGAACGCCTTCGTCGGGCGCTTGAACAGGGCGGCGGAGCGGGCTTTGTCGATCGCGACGTTGGCGCTTCCGAGCTGGGTATTGTCCATCTTTTCGTAATAAACAAGATTGCCAGCGGGGTCGACGACAGCCACCGCTACGGACCAGTTGTTCTTGGTTGCTTCCGCGAGCGCGGGCGTGGTTGCTTTCTTGGCGTTCTCCAAGGTGATGCTCAAGCCGTAGGGATTGGGCATCTGGGCAAGGGCGACGCTTAAAGCGCAAGGGACGAACATCAGGGCGACTAAGGTCCTCAGGACGGATCTCCCGGACATGTTGGTTCTCCTCTATTAATTCGCTTTGAGGCAAGACAAACAACTACGAGCGGAGTATCGCTCACACGCCTGGGTGAACTCAAGTGGCTTATGCAGACGCTTCGTGGGCAGGAGACTTTGCGAACAGGATTTCGATGACGAGCAAGCCGGCCCCGATGACAATTGCGCTATCGGCTACGTTGAAGGCGGGCCACTGGTATTGTCCGATGTAGAAGAGCAGGAAGTCGACCACGCGACCGTTGAGCAAGCGGTCCCAGAGGTTTCCCAAGGCCCCGCCGAGAATCAGTGCCAGGCCTATACCGGTGGTGCTCATGGAATGGCTGTTTCGCCAGAGCAAGGCGGAGACGACGACCAGGGCCACAATCGAAAACAGCACCAGCATGGCGATCTTCCATTGCGCGGGCGAATCGGCGAACAGACCAAAGGCTGCGCCGCGATTCTCCACGTGGGTGATGCGGAAGAAGCCGGGGATCACCTGGATGCCATCGTGCAGCGAGATATTCTTGGCGACGACCCACTTGGTGGCGCGATCGAGCAACACCACCAGGAAGGCGATGAGGAAGTGGAACCGGCGCATTAGGTGGGGCTGGGTCATTGGGGTTGGTCAACTTCTAGAGCTCGGAGATCACAAAGGTATGGCAAAGCAGCAGGCAAAGTTGCCTCCCAGTGAAGGTGGATCGGGGCCGGGCTTGAGGTGGATTCAGGGTCGGGCGGCACTCGGTGGTTTACTCCCAAATGGCTGATTTGTTTCATTATAGGGAGCCTCGGGACGGACGTCCATCAGGCGCCCGGCACCTTGGTGGAAGGAACCCTGAATGCACAGTGGAAAAGAGAGTGAAAAAGTGTACAATTTTATTAGCTGACGCTTTCCCGCGCCATCGCATCTAATTACGCGTTGGTGGAAGCGTTCCAATCGCTGATTGGCACGGAATGAAATAGGGCGGCCTCAGAAGAGTGAACGGTGCCGGGGCAAGCAACTCGCGGCGGTGTGGGTTCATCAAGCTTAGGGTGAGCAATAACGTTTTGGAGTAGGGTCAAATATGGCAGGCAACGACAATCAGCCCATGCGGGGAGGCGAGCCCGAACTGAATCTGCTGCTGTCCAAGAGTGACTTGGATCAGCCGCTATGGAAGTCCCTGATTCAGAATCTCGACGACTTTTTCTTTCCCAGGAAGCAGCCACCGCTGGTGCTGACGTCCAAGCCGATTCCGGTCAAGGATATTTGGGGATTCTACGATTACAAGAAAAACGGCGCGCTAGGTTCGACCGCAGTGCACGTTCTGGCGGTAATCGTGATCATCGGTGGCACCATGCTGGGCCGCCGGGTAGTGCAGCAGATTACGAAACCTTCCGAGGTGGTGACGCTGATCTCACCCGACGATATTCCTCCTCTGCCGCCGTCGAAAACGCAGGCGGGCGGCGGTGGTGGCGGCGGTGACCGCGATAAGTTCCAGGCGTCGAAGGGTAGGCTGCCCAAGCTGTCGATGCAGCAGATCACTCCGCCAATGGTCGTGGTGCGCAACCCTAATCCCAAATTGGCGGTCGAACCTACCGTGGTGATTCCGCCGGACGTTCACTTGGCTATGAACAACATGCCAAACCTGGGCGATCCGATGTCGCACTTGCCGTCGGGGCCGCCGTCGAATGGCACGGGCTCGGGCGGTGGGATTGGCTCGGGGAATGGCGGCGGGGGGGGGTGGGTTCGGGGGAAGGACCGGGTGTTGGTCCAGGCCACGGCGGCGGGATCGGCGGCGGGGCTTTCAAAGTGGGTGGCGGCGTATCTGCGCCCAAGGCAATTTACGCACCTGATCCGGAGTACTCCGAGGAAGCGCGAAAGGCGAAGTATCAGGGGACGTGCGTACTGTGGCTCGTCGTCGGCCCGGACGGTCGGGCGCGCGACATTCGAGTGGCTCGGACGCTGGGTCTGGGACTGGACGAAAAGGCTATGGAAGCGGTGAAGACCTGGAAATTTGAGCCGGCGATGAAGGACGGTAAGCCGGTAGCCGTTCAGATTAATGTGGAAGTGACTTTCCGGTTGTACTGATTTGGATTTGGTTGTGACGCAAGCGGCCGCGAGAGATCGCGGCCATTTTGTTTCTTGGGGAAATCCTCACATGAATACAAATGAATGGGTGAGGACCCTCTCGTTTTCCTGCTCTCTGTAATTCAGGATTGGATCAGCGGCTCGGAAAATTCTGTTCCGCTTAGTGGCGTAGGACCACGTAGTGAAACGAGGCGCGTTTCGCGAATCCGAGACGCTCGTAAACTTGAATGGCACGAGTGTTCTGCGGACGAACATGCAGGAAAGGCAATTCGCCGCGGCTGCAGATGCGACCCATGAGTACACCCATCAGGTCGCTTGCGTAGCCGTGACCCAAATGGTCCGGATGGGTGCACACAGCGCTGATCTCGGTGTACCCGGGAAGCCGCAACCGCTCGCCAGCCATCGCCGCTAGTGCTCCGGCGCTGCGGATGCCAAGATAGTCTCCCATCTCGAGGGTTCGCAGGCCAAAAGGTCCCGGCTTGGTGAGCTTGGTGAGAGCCAGCATTTCCGGCACGTCAGACCGGGTTAAGGAAATGAATTCCCGTTTGTTTGGGCGAATTCCGTTTGAGCGAACCGCATGGGCGGCGGAGTTGCGATTTTCGCAACGCATCTGGAGCAGTGGAACCGCGCTGACGATGGTGAACGAAGCCGGCGGGTTGGGGGCTTCCTGCAGAAACAGGCCACCACGTTCATCCGGGCAGGAGAGCGGCGAGAGAGCCGTAGTTCTCGGGTGTAGGCTGGGAAAAACCTGCGAGCACACTAACTGCGCGAGGGAACTTCCGAGCTGAGTTGCGGGTTTCGGCGAAGGGCGCATGGGTGGTGATAAGCGCCTGCCAAATCGGATTGTCAAGTGGATGCATTCGGCGTAATCAGGTTAATTGGGTTGTGGGATTAGCGTCCATCCGAGTCTTGCGCTCAAACTCGAACGATTGAGCGATGGAGAGTCCAAATCGATTTATTACTCGGCCAGATCGACGTGCCGCACATCATCAATCGATTGTCCGAGGAACTGTGCGCCGAGGCGGCGGAACTTCTCGGCTGAGTCGGTGGCGAAACACCTTAGCCGAGGCAACTGGCGACGCTCTGGTTCAGGCGAGGAAGGCAGCGGAGTGCGGCGGAGCAGCCTGCCGACGGCATCGGCGGTTGCATCGGCGGAGTCGACGATATTCACGTGCTTGGGAGCGGCCTTGCGCAATACTGGGCGGATAAGCGGATAGTGGGTGCAGCCGAGGAGGAGCACGTCGGCCGATTTGAATTCATCGACGAAGGCTTCCTTGAGGTAAATGTGGGCCACCTCCTTAGTCACGGGATGATCGATCCAGCCCTCCTCCACCAACGGCACCAGCAAAGGGCAAGCCTTTTCTTTTGCCTGTGCACCTCGGGCTTCCAGAGCCTTCAAATAAGCATGGCTGCTGACGGTAGCTTCGGTTCCAACGACAACGATCTTCTTGTTCGTACTCTCAGCGGCAGCGCGATCTGCCCCAGGCTCTATAACGCCTACAACCGGAACTGTCGCCGCTTGGGTGATTTTGTCCAGGGCCAGAGCGGTGGCGGTGTTGCAGGCGATGACCAGCGCCTGCGCGCCCTGCTGCTCGAGATAGTGGGCTGCGCCGACCGCGTACCTGGCGACGGTTTCCGCCGATTTCGAGCCGTAGGGCAACCGCGCGGTATCGCCAAAATATAGATAGTCAGCATCGGGGATCAGTCGAAGCAGGGCCTTGAGGACAGTCAGGCCGCCAAATCCGGAGTCGAAAACGCCGATGCAGGTTCTGCGCGCGATCATGAAAAGGTCAGGCGGGCCGCTCGGAGTTTGCCAAACTGATGTCGGCGAAGTCTCTGATCCTGCCACAGCAAGGGCCCGGAGGAATGAGCGCGCCGTGGGGGCAGGTGCGAGGATGGCCCAGGAATGCGCATATTTTTTCGGTGGCTTCGGGCGAGAGAATGTGTTCGAACTTGCACGCCTGCTGTTCGATTTCGGTCTCGCTGTCCATGGCAAGGCTATCGGTGAACAGGCGCTCGGCAAGGCGGTGGCGGCGAATGATGTCGGCGGCGCGCTGACGTCCGCGGGGCGTGAGTTCGACAATCATGGTGCCGTCCCCGATCGAAACCCCGGCTGGCTTCAGCGCATCGTGGCAGGGGTTGATGAACGGCTTGTGGTCGTGGGGTTCGGGTGGATGCGGCCTTGCCGTGACCAAGCCAAGGTCGATCATTTTTTCCACTGCGATGCTTACGGGGAGGGCGCCGTGGACTTCCATGCGGCCGACTTCGGCGATCTGGCCGTTTTCGGCAAGCGCCCAAAGTTCTTCCAGCACTTCGTCGAACTGCTCTTCGTCGGCCATGGCAAAGACTTCCTGGGCTGCGATCTTGCCATGGTGCAATTCAATGCGGCGGTCGGCGAGGCGGGCGACGACGGGGTCGTGGGTCACCATGACGATGGTGCGTCCCTGCTGATGGAGTTCGCGCAGCAGGCGCAGGACAATCTCTTCGTTGGCGGCGTCGAGGTTTCCCGTGGGCTCGTCGGCCAGCACGATCTTGGGATCATTGATCAAGGCGCGCGCGATGCAGACGCGCTGCTGCTCGCCGCCGGAAAGCTGGGAGGGAACATGGTGAGCGCGCTGCTTCAATCCCACTCGATCCAGGGCTTCGAGCGCTTGCTGTTCGTCCGTCATGCTGTGGAAATATTGGGCCAGCATCACGTTTTCTAGGGCTGTGAGATAGGGAATCAGATGAAATTGCTGGAAGACGAAGCCGATTTTTTCTGCGCGCACTCGATTCAGTTCACCCGGGGAAATGTTGGCCACGTCTTCGCCATCGAGCCAAATCTCGCCAGAAGTCGGACGATCCAGGCAGCCGATCAGGTTCACCAGCGTCGACTTGCCGGATCCCGACGGGCCCATGATGGCGATCCACTCGCCGGGATCGACGTTGAGAGAGAAATTGTCGAGGGCGCGGATGACGCCGCCGTTGGCCTCAGCTTGGGCGGGGTACTGGCGGCTGACATTTTTCAGCTTGATCATCTCACTCCCCTCTCAAGATCATAGCGGGTTGCACGCGCCGCAGCAGAAAAATCGGAAGCACAGCCGAAATCAAAGCTACCGCGATGCTGCCTACCAACACCACAGGCAGGACGTTGAAGCGCGGCACCACGGGCGCGTGGAAGTTTACCCGGCCGATCCATGCGGCAACGCCCACGCCGACGGCGAATCCGACGATTGCGCCCACGGTTCCCAACGCGGCGGCTTCGGCGGCGAAGAAACCGCCGATCAGGCTTTCAGAAGCGCCTAGAGCCTTCATGATGGCAAAGTCGCGGCGGCGATCGAACACCCATCCGATTAACGTCGAGAGGACGCACAGAGCCGCGGTCGCGATGATGAGGACAGCGGCCGCCGCCAAGGTGGCGCGAGTTTTTCCGAGCACACGCGCTTCGCCTTCCATGATTTGGCGGATGGGGCGGACTTCCGCGGCGGGGAGGGCTTGCGACAATTTTTGAATCAGAGCGTTGACTTCTTCGGATGAGCCCGAGGACGCAATTTCTATCGTCGAAGGCTGCACGCCAGTCCAGTTTTCGAAATCTTGCAACGAAAGATAGATGCGGCTATCTTCCGACGCTCCGGTGCGCAGGGTTCCTGCTGGGTTGATGTGAATAGTGCGTTCCTGGAAGCTGAGGTCGAAAGGCTTACCTTGCGGACTGACGACTGCGGCTGCGCGCGTGCCGACAAGCGCATCTTGCGAGTGGTTGGGCCAAGCGGTTACCGACCACCAACTGTCCAGCTTGCGCACCTGATCGAGATTGGTTCCGGAAACGACGACTGACTGTCCGTCGGATGTGCGAGCCACAACATAGGCGAAGGGCACGGCGAGACCGTGTCCAGCCAATGCGGACTCGACTTTCTCGAGAGCATCGGCGGGAAGTACCTCTCCCTCTCTCGCGACCACCACGATGTTCGCGCCGTAGTTACGAAACTCCTTGCGCAGCTTGGCTTGCACATCTACATAGAGATTGAGCATGGCAGTGGCCACGGCGGCGGCAACTACCATGGCGAGGAGGGCGGAGGCGGCGCGTCCGCGACGGAGCACGGCGGCGCGCATCAGCATGCGCAGAAACATCGAGGTATGAGGCGTCGCGGCGCGGCGGTTGATCAAGTCCGAGTTCTGCCGTGATCTCACGCTTCACCTCGCAGCGCGTAGACCGGATCAAACTTCACAGCGCGGCGAATCGCCATCGCGCTGCCTGCGAAGGTAACGATAACGGCAATGGCGAGGATCACGGGGAAGAGAACTGGCTCAATGGTGATTTGGGAATCGAAAATGGATCGGCCGATCTGACGGGCCAGCAGCGCTCCACCAGCGAAACCTACGACACCGCCGATCAGCGCCAGCAGCAGCGCCTCAGCGAAAAACAGCGCGGCGACGGAAACATTGCCCGCGCCCAAAGCCTTCATCAGACCGACTTCGCCGCGGCGCTCAAAGATGGCAGTGGCCATGGCTGCCGAGACGGCGAGTGCGGAGGCGAACAGCGCTGCCAAGGTCACCAATAGCATCAGGCCCTTGATTCGGGAGAGGACGGTGCCTTCGTTCTGTGCGATCTGGCGGATCTGTTCGGCGCGGGAGTACGGAATCGCCTCCTGCAGTTGGTAGGCAATGGAAGCTACATACGGCGAGCAATACCAGCGGTCGAACATCTCCGGGTTCATTGACTTGGGATCACGGCGGGACAGCGCATCTTCGGGCTTGGTGAGCGCGCTTACATAGAGGCGGCGCACGGCGCCGGGCTTGCCTAGAATCTGTTGGGCTAGCGCGAGGGGGGCGACGATCTGAGCATCCTCCGCTCCGCCGGTAGAAAGGATGCCGGCAACGCGGTGTGCCTGACCAGAGATTTCAATTTCATCTCCCGTCTTGCGACCGAGTCTTGCGGCCAGGCTTTCGCCTAACAGTACGTCTGAGGAATTGTCATCGGGCCACGCTCCTTGTACCTTCCACCAGGGATGCGTGATGCGCACGCCGGTGGCAAAGTCCTCCTTGCCGAAAGTGAGCCGCTTGGAGAAGTAAGTGCCGAGCAAGGTGAGATTCTTCGCATCAGCGTCGCCACTGACGCGGACGCTTACCGGCAGCATGGGAGCGAATCCTACGATATTGTGATGCCAGAACGTGCCTCTAATTTTAGGCAAATCGGCTTCGTTGAGGTAAGCGCCGTCGCTGGGCGGCTTGAGATCAACGCCGCCGATTTGAACATCCAAAGTATCTTCTTGCGGAGTCACGATCAGGTTCGCGCCATAGGTGCGTAGTTCACGGCTGATCTTGTCGCCAATATCGGTGGCGACGGCGATCATGGCAGTGGCAACGCCGACGCCTAGAGTGATCGCAACGCCGGCCAGCAGCTTGCGCCGTTTTTGCCGCCGGAAGGACTCGTAGACCAGGCGTCCAAACATAGCTATGGCTAGAACATGCGGCTTCTCGCTGCGATGTCCGCCTCCTGGATGATGACCGCGTCGGCGGTGACTTGCGCCTTCAGCGGCACGGGATTGCATCCGCCGGGCATTCCGACCGACTGCGGATTGATGGGCGCAGCGCAGTTCTTGCAAACCACTCCGTTCGGTCCTTTGTAAAAGCCTACGGCGCCGCAGATTTCGCAGGCATCCAGGACCGTGGCAATCTTGCCATCCGGCTTCTGATACAGCCAGAAGCGCACCGTGCTGCCGTTTTCCTGGGCGGCGAAGCGATGCAGATCTCCATCGATAACCTGGTTGAGCGGAATACTAACTTGGCCGTTGACAAAGGTGACTTCCATCGCCGGCGACAATGCGCTCACGCTCTTGGTGTAGATGAACTCAGCGGTGACGAGAACGATAAACACAAACGAACTGGCATAGACGGAGGCCATCCAGAGGCGCTCACGGCGGGCACTCCAAACCGCTTTGCGCCGTTCAGCGGCGGAGGCTGGAAGCGTTGTGGGTTCGCGCCGCTTGAGTTCGAAGAGCACCATGAGTGCGGCCAGAGCGAAAATCGTGATGAAAAAGAAGAGATCGTTGCGCACGATCGGGCCGATGATCGCCATTTCTGCCTTCGAAGAAGGAAGCACGCCGTTCTCGGAGAGCTCATGCAGGCCGGAGATCAGGAGTTGCGCAGCTACGAAGAATAAAATGACCGTGGTGACGCGGAAGAACTTTTGCAGATTAATGCGAACGCTGCCTTTGACGAACATCACCCCGAATACAATCGCGGCAACTACACCCAGAAACGTGCCCATGAAGCTGAGCAGTTCGGTCGAGTTCAGGGAGACTGCCGAGAGAATCAGAACGGTTTCCACACCTTCCCGCAGAACCATCAGGAATACGAAAGCGAAAAGTCCGAACCATGCGTTGCGGCCCGCCAGCAGCCCAACTTTGCCCTCGATCTCGCCCTTCAGCTTGCGGCCCGTCTTCATCATGAACACGATCATGGTGACGACGAAGAAGGCAGCGGCCAGCATGACCCAGCCTTCGAAAATGTCTTGATTCCAGTGCGTGCGGGAAAGCAGGGCTGCGACCCCGAGGCTGCCTACAAAAGCCGAGACTAGGGCCGCATAGACTGATTTGCGCAGCTCCGGGCGATTGATTTTGGACAGGTAAGCCAGGGTAATGCCGACGATCAGGGCGGCTTCCACGCCTTCGCGCAAAGTTACTATGAATGCTTCTAACATCTAAAAATTACCCCGGTTTCTGCAGTCACGATATTGAAAATGAATTTCAATTTCATTATCTAGGATAGTCTTTCGCCGCCAGCGGCGTCAACGCATGGAATCACGAGCGATTGTGATTTGGATCACGCAGCTCTTGGTCTGCCGCAGTCTGCTTGGACTATAGACATTTAAGAAAAGCTTTCGCTTGGTCCAGATGAGGGAAGAGTTTCTCTTCTGCCTGGAATTCCGTGGAATGCACGCAGCGGCGGCTGCCACGCAGTTTCACGGGATGCTTCAGGTGCAGCATTTCGTGATAAACGATGTATTCCACGGCGAAGCCAGGAACTCGCGGGTGATCGAAGACGCGGCTCACGACGATGGCATTGTGGGCGGGGTCGTAGTGGCCGAGGCGGTTGCGAGCGTGATCGCGGCTCCAGGTCATCCGCGGGCGAGCGAGTAAGCCATAGAAGAATCGCTGGTTCAGATCTTCAAAGATATTCTCCAGGTTGTAGGTTCCGCCCTGGGCACTTTCGATTCGCTTGCGGCCACGCATCTGACGCACCAGGTGAGCTTTCTTGGTGATGTCTTGAGCGGAGATATAGCGGCGATACCGGGTCGCGTGCGCTCGCTCGATGGGCTTGCGGTACATCTTGGCTAGAAGAATATGAGCAATCGCCTGCAACACCGTTTCTGGAGCCCCTTCCAGCAAATCAGAAAGACGAACAAAGAGCTTTCCTTCACGCATGCGGATAGTGTTGTTGATGTTTACGAAGGCAAAGAACTCAACCGCAAGCTCTGGCATGGGCGTGCGTGGGCGCAGTTCTTTATAGGTTTCCTGGAAGATGTGGAGAAGGCAGTCTCTCACCTTGAGGTTAGATTAACACGGACGAGTTTCACTTCTTCTTGTGCTTGAATGCTTCTTCTTGTTCGCTTAGCAATTGCCGATGGTCCTGAACGCTGCTATCGACGGTATCCAGCACGCTGGTCAGCAGGAAATCATATTGCTTGGCCTCGTCCTTGTTTGCGTCGGCCGAGCTCTTCAAAGCCCGGAGCTTGGCTTGAAACTCGGTATCGGCTTCGATGAGTGTTTTCAAAGGCTTTCGCAGATCCGCCTTCCGGCCCACAAAGGTATCAATGTTGTCGTTCAACTCATCGTAGACATCCAGAAAGTTCTGCAGTCGGTCGCGAGTTTGCTGAGCCCGGTCGGTGACTTTCGGATCGGAGCGCATTTGATCCAGCGAGGTCAGCCGCATGCGGGCAAACTGGATGTATAGCTTAAGCCGCTCACTGGGCTCCTGGGCGGCGTCCCGCAGTTGATCTTGTTCCAGTGGATTGAGTGGGTCGCGGCGCCGCTGCGCCCACAGCGTCGAGAGCAGCGACATCGCCAATACCACGCGTGCGAGCGTGCGCGCAGTAGAAATCATTTGCCTTTGCCAAACATGTGGGATAGGAGATCGGTGCGCAAGCTCTCGAGGCGGTCTGCGGCGGCTTGCACCGGCGCCTGATCATCGAAGTTCAGGCTGCGTTTGATATCCCGGAGTTTAGCCGCCATTTTTCTAAAATCGATTTCTGTATTCTTAACTCTCTTGCCCGACTGGATGGCGGCGTCATGCGCTTTTTCCGAGTACTTGACCACCTCTTTCACCGCAGTTCGAGCGTCTTCGACCTTGCCGGCTGTATACAGCTCGTCAGCCGATTTGAGCTGGCGTTCGGCGATTTCGACGCATAAGGCGGGACGATCCTCAACCCTCGCCGATTCTGCCCGGGCCATCAGTTCCTGCAGAGTTTCCGTCTTGTAGGCGAATGCCAGGAGTGAAGTCGCCAACAGAACCACGGCAATTGTTATCTGCGGACGCATAGCTTCATTTTTTCGGCTCGATCGCAATCAGCCGATGGCGAGCTTGCCATTCCTGGTCAGGATACTCTCCGTTCGCCACCTCAAGAAACCGATGATACTGTTGCGCAGCCATTTTATAGTCGCGCAAGTGATCGTAGGCGGTGGCGCGAAGAAAATAACTGACTGGGATCTCGGGGAGAAACTTGGCGCGCGCATCGGCCGCCTTGATCGCGAGTCCATAGTTTTTGTTCTCATCGGCAGCCGTGGCTAAATCGCCATAGGCGGCACCAAAGTCGGGCTTGAGTTTCACCGCCGTCAGCAGTTCCTGTTGCGCTTCGGGAAACTTTCGTTGCCTCAGAAACACCACGCCCAGTCCATGATGCAGCTCAGCGTCGTTCGGATTTGCGGCGAGTAACGAGCGGTATTGTGCCTCCGCCAGGTCGTATTTGTTACTCTTGCTGTACACGTCCGCCAGATCCCGTTGCACGTGGGAATTTCCGGGGTCGAGCTTCAGTGCCGCCTGCAGTTCCGCGATTGCTTCGTCGTCTTTTCCGACAATGAGTAGGATGCGGCCGAGTTGCACCCGGGCCGGTACATCTTCCGGATGGAGCGTAATGAGTTTGCGCAACATCGGATCGGCATCCGCAAAGCGCTGTCCGCGCATGTAGATGTTGGCCATGCCGGTTAAAGCATCGCTGGAACCGGGGTCAATCGCCAATACCTGCTTGTATTCTTGCTCCGCCTCGGCAAACCGATTTTCCTTCTCCAGCAGCAAGCCGGCCGAAAGGTGAGGCTCGGGATCCTTGGGTTCGAGGGCAGCGGCCTGCTTATAGGCTTCGATGGCTTGATCAGGCTTGCTATTCTCAAGCACATGAGCCAAAGATAGCCAAGCCCGCGCATGGCCTTCGTCGACATTAGCGGTAGGCTTCAGCGTGGTCGCAGCGCGCAGAAATTGCTCGGACTCGGGTTGGCCAGTTTTCGCAAGCATCAGGCCGAGATTCAGATTAGACTCAAAAACGTCCGGCTTGGCGGCCACCGATTTGCGATATGCCGCGATGGACTCCTGGGTGTTTCCGAGCCCGTTGTACACAAATCCCAAGTCAAACCAAGCTTGAAAGTTGCTGGGATCGGCAGCGACCACCTTTTTTAGCAGCGGCTCAGCGGACGCGTAGTCGTGTTTTTCGATTGCGCTCTCGGCTTGGGTGAGCTCGGGCGGGAAGGATAAATCCTGCTCGACCACTTTGTGATGACGAACGGTTTGGCCAGTGGTTTGGGCGCGGACGGTCCCGCCGAGGTAGAGCCCTAGAACAAACAGCGCAATCGAGATTGGCTTATTTGTCCCCATGCCGCGCCGATCCTTTTTCGTTCAATCCATTTCCGTTCAATATGCCTGCCAGAAATTTTCCTGTGTACGACTTCGGCAGGCTGGCAATAACTTCTGGCGGACCTGAACCGACAATGTAGCCGCCACGCTCGCCGCCTTCCGGGCCAAGATCAATCACCCAATCCGCAGTTTTGATCACTTCGAGATTATGCTCGATCACCAGGATCGAGCCTCCTGCATCGATTAGACGGCGAAAGGCGGAGAGTAGTTTGCTGATATCGTCAAAATGCAGCCCCGTGGTTGGTTCATCAAAAATATAAAGGATATGCGGTCTGCGGCGAGGCTGGTCCTCGGAGTTTCGGGCTCGGCTTGCCTCGCGCGCCGCCGGCTGCAGGTGTGCCGCCAATTTCATCCGCTGCGCCTCCCCGCCTGACAGCGTCGTGGCCGATTGCCCCAGCCGCAAATAACCGAGACCTACTTCCTCCAGCACGCGCAGTTTCTCCACAATCTTGGGCGCGTTGGCGAAGAACTGCAGCGCTTCCTTTACTGTGAGATTCAATGCCTCGTGTATATTTTTCCCGCGATAACGAATGTCCAACACTTGCGGTTTGTAGCGCGCGCCCTTGCACTCTTCGCAGATGAGTTCCACGTCGGCCAGGAACTGCATTTCCACCGTGACCGTCCCGTCACCCTGGCAGGTCTCGCAGCGTCCGCCAGGAATGTTGAAGGAGAAATGCCCAGCGGTGAAACCGCGCTGCTTAGCCTCGGGCAGAGAAGCAAACAGATCGCGGATGCCGTCGAAGGCCTTGATGTAAGTGACTGGATTGGAGCGTGGGGTGCGTCCAATGGGCGATTGATCAACTAGCACAACCTGGTCGATGAATTCCGCCCCTTCCACTCGGTCCCAGGAGGAAGCAGCGGCGGGGCCTCCGTTGGGCTGCTTCTTTGCGGCTGCCAGCGCCTGATACAGCACGTCGTGCAGCAGTGTGGATTTTCCGGAACCGGAGACGCCGGTGATCGCCACCAGCATCCGCAGCGGGACCTCCAAGTCGATCTTTTTCAGGTTGTGGGCTCGAGCTCCGTAAATCTTGATTTGCTGCGGTCCGGGCTTGCGGCGAACGCCTGGTATCTGGATCTGCAGCTCTTGCGAGAGATAGCGGCCGGTGAGTGAGCCCGGCATTTTCTGAATCTCGTCGTAGGTTCCGGTTGCGATCACGTTGCCGCCATTTTCTCCGGCGCCAGGTCCGAGGTCGAGAATCGTGTCGGAAGCCTGCATGACATCGCGATCATGTTCGACCACCAGAATCGTGTTGCCCAGGTCGCGCAAATTGTGCAGAATCTTGATCAGCCGATGGGTGTCACGGCTGTGCAGTCCGATGGACGGCTCATCCAGCACATAAAGCGTTCCCACTAGACGCGAGCCCAGCGAAGTCGCCAGTTGAATGCGTTGCGCCTCACCGCCCGACAGCGTGGACGCGAGCCGGTCGAGAGTCAAATATTCCAGTCCCACTTCATTCAGGAAGCGCAGGCGCTCGCGAATCTCTTGCAGCAACCTCTCGGCGATACCCGCTTCCTGTGTTGTCAGTTCAAGGGCTTCAAAAAACTTCGATGCGGCTTCGACCGTCATGCAGCACACGTCGCAAATATTCTTGCCATTGATTTTCACCTGCCGCGCCTCCACACGGAGGCGGGCTCCGTTGCAGGTGGAGCAGACGGAATATCCCCGGTAGCGGCTCAAGAATACGCGGACATGAAGCTTATATTTCTTTCGCTCCAAATAGTTAAAGAACCCCCGTACTCCAAGAAAGCGACCCTCGCCATCAATGATCAGCTGCTGCTGCTCGCGATCCAGATCGTTCCAGGGCACATCGAGCGGGATTTCGGTTTCGCGGGCGAAGCGTTTCAAGTCGGTGAACAAAGAGCGGTACTTGGGCTTGGTCCACGGCTCGATCGCGCCTTGATTCAGGGTCAGTGATTTGTCGGGAATTACAAGGTCCAGGTCGAAGTCAATGGTGTTTCCGAATCCCTGACAGCGTGGGCAGGCACCGTACGGATTGTTGAACGAGAAAAGCCGTGGTTCTGCCTCCTCGTAGCGAATATTGCAGCCCTTGCATTCGAAGCGCTGGGAGAAACGCAATCGCTCAGCAACCTGTCCTTCGCGCGGAACTGTTTCAAAGATGACTTCACCGGCCTCGCGATAACTGATCTCTACCGCATCCACGATGCGGGCGCGCGAATCCGCCGATACCACGAGGCGGTCGACCAGCAAAAAAACAGGCTCTGCGAAGTTAATATTCAGCAACGACTCGGGCGTGGAAAACTCGAAGATCTGTTGATTTTGATAGAGGCGGTTGAACCCACGGGTGCGCAGATCGAGGAGGCGGCTCTTGAGTTGATCCGATGGAAGATTACTCACGACCGTCTTCGCCTTCTTCCCAGCTCTGCGTTTAGCTGCAGATGGTGCATCCGGCGCGCTCGCCGCCTGCGGCGTCACACGCTGCAGCGGGAACAACACATTCAATCGCGTGCCCTCGCCTAGCCCCAACACGGCATCTGCAACCTCGTCCACCGTGTCTTTTTTAACCTGCTTACCGCACTGCAGGCAGTAGGTCCGGCCGACCCGGGCGAAGAGCAGGCGTAGATAATCGTAGATCTCAGTCGCCGTGCCAACGGTGGAACGAGGATTCCTTGTGGTGTTTTTCTGCCGGATGGCTACAGCGGGCGCGATTCCGTCGATGACGTCGGCATCGGGCTTCTCAATTCGCTCCAGGAACTGGCGGGCGTAGGCGGAAAGCGATTCGACGTACCGGCGCTGACCTTCCGCATAAATCGTGTCGAAGGCAAGTGACGACTTGCCCGATCCCGACACCCCGGTGACAACCGTGAGCGAGTTGTGCGGAATCTCAAAATCTATATTCTTGAGGTTATGAACCCGCGCACCGCGAACTACAATCGTTTCGGTGGACATCAGTAAGGGGACATCAGTAATACGGCCGCATCTGCTCCGGAAGCCTCGCCATGCTTGTTTTCGCGCCGCTGGGTTCTCTGGCGTCTTCGGACCGGATACGGAATCTTCTATTATAAAGCAGTGCCTGGCCGGACGCGGGACAGTAATTCCAGTTTTCACGCTGACTTCCGCGCGCCAAACAGGTAATATCGTTAGGTTTTCAGCGTTAATCGGAGATTCGCTGGAGGCACAAATACATCGAGCCATGGTGTTGTCTCTTGCTACTATGCTCGCACGCCTAAGCTGGCGCACTGGGTTGGGGCCGAGTTTTGTCGGCTTGCAATCGTTGCTACTGTTCGCGGTCCAGTTTTCCGATCGGTTTTCCAGTAAGAAAGACAACGTCTATAACATCCTCTGGGTGTTGGTGTTTGGCTTCGCGACTCTGAATATTCTCGGCTTGGTCGCGAGGCGCTTCGAGCCTCGCCGCAGTAGCCTTAACTTCGGCGAGATTCTGGCGATTACGGTAACGGTTACTTCCGTGGTTCTCCTGGGTTGGGAAATGCTCTCCGTGTTCCATATCTTTCCCATCAAGCT
>JGI12270J11330_10000842_pt1 | contig 23111 bp, 19 predicted proteins | sample PeaSoiMetSII2010_FD_11330 | JGI IMG/M metagenome (IMG submission 11330)
GCCGTGACCGGGCTTACCTGCAGGGCGTACCCGGTCGCGCCGTTGTCCGCCCCCCGGGGGTAGGACAGCGGTAGCGCCATGATGGTTTCTGGGCCTTCCGGCGTGCTGATGGGGCCGCACGACCCCATGTCCGGACTGTTGGGCGAGTTCGCGCTGAACTCGTAGCAGTCTCCTCCGGGTCCGAAAAGAAGCCGTAGCGACCAGTCCTGGCCGGAGGCGAGAACGGCCGAGGCTGTCTCGGCACCCGTGGTGCCCACGTTGTTCCACCTGCCGTCCGTCTGTGATATCGGTGCCGTGGCCGTGCTGATCAGCGGCGACTGACTGAAAACGGCCAAGTCCTGGGCCGCGCCGCCCGCGGACATCCGTAGCCTGGGCCAGCCCGGGCGAGCCCTGACCACGGTGATCTGCGGTCGGTGCGTCAGCCGGTAGGCGAACCCGACGACGCGGTAGCGCTGTCCGCAGACGGTCGCCGTGGTTGCCGGGAGGCTTTCCCGGCCGTCCAGGACGAGCCCTTCGACGTCGGCAGGCAACTGGACGAACGCGAAACCCGCGCCCGGCTCCGCCGGGCCCAGGACTACGTCGGCACCGTTCTCCGAGGCCGGGTACACCGGGTCCGCATCGGTTCCGTTGATGCTGATCGCGGGGATGCAGCGGTAGCCAGGGTCGGCGATGTCCTGCACGGCGAGCCGCCAGGGGTGTCCGTTCACCGCGCCGCTCGCGAATACCCCATCGGGTCCGGCGATGCCGTTGACGGGAACCGTAACCGGAAGGGGTGGCTCCTGCGGTGCCGGAGTCGGCGGCGGGGCCAGTACCGTTGTCGCGGCGATGATGCCGCCGAGGCCCAGGCAACCAACCGCGGCCACGGCGCGCCGCAGGCGGATGCCCTTTCCCCGCCGGATGATGGTGTCAACCGGGGCGGGCGATGGTTCGATCACCCGGGACAGGTCGGCGGGCCCTGCCACCGCGGTCTCCTGCGGACCCCCTGACTGTTTGGCCACCTGGTGCCCGCGGAAACGGCGGTTGCTCGTATTTACCATGACGCGGTGCAGGTACGCATCCGGATCGTCCGCCCGGCCGACCCGCCGCCAGGCCACGTAGGCCCAGGCCAGCGTGGCCTGAGCGATGTCCTCGGCGGCCCACTGGTCGCCGGTCCGGCCGAAGGCCAGCCTGACCAGTCCGGGCCACCGCGACACCGCGAAGGCGCCGAAGTCCTCGCCGCCGCCGCTGATGACGTCAGCGGCGGTGAGCTTGTCGAGAGGATCAGACACCACCGGCTCCACATCTCTTAAGAGCACGGTAAACCAGCGGAACGTTGCACGGGCCAGCCGTTGCCCCCCGCGACGCTGGGCTGCAGCAACCCGATTCCGTCGCATGGCACGATGAACTACGAGCACTTAGACGATGAGGCGGCGATGAACGACGAGCGTGAGAATCTCAGTTGGCAAGGGTTTGGTGAGGCGTCTCGTGAGCTAGCGAAGGTCATCGCTGCCGATGGCTTCGAACCCGACCTGATCCTGCCGATCGCCCGCGGGGGGCTGTTCCTGGCCGGCTCCCTCGGCTACGCGCTTGCGGTGAAGAACCTGCACGTGATGAACGTCGAGTTCTACGACGGAGTCGGCACCACGCTCGACATGCCGGTCATGTTGCCGCCCGTGCCGAGCGCGGTGGACTTCTCGGCCAAGAAGGTGCTCATCGCCGACGACGTCGCCGACTCAGGCCGAACCATCGAACTCGTCCACACCTTCATCAAGGACCACGTCGAGGACGTCCGCTCGGCCGTGATCTATGAGAAGCCCCAGTCGGTGATCAAGTGCGATTACGTCTGGAAGCGCACCGATCGCTGGATCAACTTCCCGTGGAGTTGCGAGGGACCCGTCGTCGAACGCGTCGGTCAGGTCTTCGACGCCTGACCCGTCAGGCTTTCTGGGCCGAACCCATCCGGGACGCGTCCAGCGCCAGCAGGGCCACGTGCAGCGACGTCCGGGATTCGGCCGAACCCAGGTCGGTGCCGAGGATTCGCTCGATCCGGCGGAGCCGCTCATAGAACGTCGGCCTGGCCAGGTGCGAGTTCTTGGCCGCCTCCGCCTTGTTGCCGCCGGCCGCGAGGTAGGCCGCGAGCACGTCGAGCAGCGACGTGTCCGGCTCGGTGGCGAGCAGCGGCCCGAGTTCCCGCTCCACGAACGTCTGCACCCGCGGGTCGTCGCGGAGCAGGTGGAGCAGCCCGCGCAGACGCAGGTCAGCCAGCCGGTAGAACGGGGGGCGGTCCGGGCCGTCCTGGGCACTCCAGCCGTCCGGGCGTTCCGCGGCGACGTCGGCCACCTGGCTGGCCTCAAGAAACGAGCGGCGCACGTCCCTGATGGACCCGACCGCAGCGCCGATACCGATCACCAGCCCGTCCGGGAAAGCGCCGACCCGCTCGCTGATCCGTGCCGCCAGACCAACCAGGACGCGATCCGGGTCGGCTCGCGGGCTAAGTGAGAGCATTGCCCCGGCGCGGGCGTCGTCCAGCGTTCCGACCAGGGATGGAATCCGCTCGGCGCGGCACGCGGCGGCCGTCGCGTCGGCGACGTCGAGCACCCGCGCGTGGGCGGACACGCCAAGTACTCCAGAGCCGGAATGATCGCGCAGCCTGAGCACCATGGCGATGAGCCGGCGGCCGTCGACCGGGACCCCGAGCGCCCTGGACCGCACCGCGGCCTCGGCCGGGTCGGCGTGGGCCTGGCTGATGATGCCGGTGATCAGCGTGCGGTGGGCCTGCCGGTCCAGGCTTTCCTGGTGCCTGGTGAGCAGGCGGCCGAGCGCCAGCGTGGCGGCCGCCCGCTCGATGAGCACGGTGTCGGTGCCGCCCGGCGGGCCGTCGCAGACCAGGATCACGCGGCCCCAGTCCTCGCCCCGCGCGCCAACCGGGGTGAAAAGCCACCCCGCGGCCTCGTCGTAGACCGTCCGCCCGGAAGCACCGGAAGCACCGGAAGCACCGGAAGTGCCGGAAGTGCCGGAAGTGCCAGAGACGCTGAGGGCGCGGCTGCGCCGGGCGAAGCCGGCCAGCAGCCGCGCGGGATCGGCGCTGCCCGGTTCGCAGGCGAGCACCTGGTGCGACAGGTCGGCCAGGATCACCGGCCGGCCGGCCAGGATCGCGGCCTGCCGGACGATCTCGTCGGGCGAGGCGCCCGCCACGGATAGCTCAGTAAATACCTCGTGCAGCCGTTCAGAGGCGCGCAGTTCNTCAAGCTGCGCGTCGATGATCCTGGCGTGCACCGCCTCGGTGATCTCGACGAACGGGACCTCCCGCTCGAAGGCGATCAGCGTCAGCCCGCTGTCGGCCGCGGCGCGGACCAGAGCCGNAGGCAGGGACCCGACGTACCGGCGGCCCAGCTCGACCGCCAGGGCGCTCACCCCGGCCCCCGCCAGGTCAGCGGCGTAGCGAGCGAGCAGCGCAGGCTCGGCGGGCAGTGCGACCCCGGTGGTCAGCACCAGCTCGCCACCCTGCAGAAGGTGCGCCGCGTCCGCCAGCTCGAGCACGTGCACCCAGCGGACCCGGGCGCCCAGGCCGCCAGAACCCGCGACCACTTGCGGGCTGCCCCGGCGGATCACGTCGAGGCCGAGCAGGTCACCAACGGTGGGCAGCACAGAGCAAGAGACTACCTGTAAAGCTGAGCAGAAAAAACCTTACATAGTGTCAGTTCACACGAGCCCACACCACCAGGAAGACTGGGAACCATGTCTGAGCTCCTCGCCCGCCACCGCGCGGTCATCCCCAACTGGGTCGGTATCTACTACGACGAGCCGATCGAGATCGTCAGCGGCAAGGGCTGCCGGGTCACCGACGCCCAGGGCCGCGGATACCTCGACTTCTTCGCCGGCATCCTCACGAACATGCTCGGCTACGACGTACCCGAGGTNCGNGACGCGGTCGAGCGGCAGATCGCCAGCGGCGTCGTGCACACCTCGACGCTGTACCTGATCCGCAGCCAGGTCGAGCTCGCNGANAAGATNGCCANGCTNTCNGGCATNAAANACGCCAAGGTGTTCTTCACCAACTCGGGCACCGAAGCCAATGAGACCGCGCTGCTCGCCGCGCTCACCGCCCGCCAGGCCAACGAGGTTCTCGCCATGCGCGGGAGCTATCACGGGCGCTCGTTCGGCGCCGTCAGCGTGACGGGCAACGCGGCCTGGAAAATGTCGAGCCACAGCCCGTTCGGCACACATTATCTGCATGGTGCGGACCGGCAGCTTGCCGCCTACAGCAACCTCTCCGACGCCGACTACATCAAAGCCTGCGTGGAGGACCTGCGGGCCTTGCTGGCCGGCGGCATCCACCCCGCCGACGTCGGCTGCCTGCTGGCCGAGCCGGTGCAGGGCGTGGGCGGGTTCACCATGCCGCCCGACGGGCTGCTCGGGGCGTACAAGGAGGTCCTCGACGAGCACGGCATCCTGCTGATCTCCGACGAGGTGCAGACCGGGTGGGGGCGGACCGGTGAGCACTTCTGGGGCATCTCCGCGCACGGGATCGTCCCGGACGCGATGACGTTCGCCAAGGGCCTCGGCAACGGCTTCGCCATCGGCGGCGTGGTGGCCCGCGGCGACCTGCTTGACGGGATCCGCGGCAACGGCATCTCCACCTTCGGCGGGAACCCGGTCGCGACCACGGCGGGCAACGCCACCCTCGACTACGTGCTCTCCCACGACCTGCAGCGCAACGCCGCCGTCACCGGCCGGATCATCATCGACGGCCTGAAGGAAGCGGCAAGAAATACCGCCATCGCCGGGGACGTGCGCGGCAAGGGCCTGATGTTCGCCGTCGACCTGGTCGACCCGGTCACGCGGAAGCCGAGCCCGCCGCTGGCCGGAAGGATGCTCGAGGCGACCAGGGAACGCGGGCTGCTGATCGGCAAGGGCGGTCTGTACGGCCACACCCTGCGGATGGCGCCGCCGCTGACGCTGACCGAGGCCGAGGCGAAGGAGGGGCTCGGCATCCTGACCGACGCCCTCACCGCGGTGAACGAGGAGACGAAAGCCAAGTGACCAAGCACGCGAGCGACGCGCGCTTGCGCGCGGAGAAGCGAGCAATGAAGCACTGTACTCACTGGATCGGCGGCAAGCCCTGGGACGGTGAGGCCGAGCGCCACGGCGACATCTACGACCCGGCGACCGGGCAGGTCAGCGGCCAGGTCGACTTCGCCACGCCGGCCGAGGTGGACCTCGCGGTCCAGGCGGCCAAGGACGCGTTCGGTGACTGGCGGCACGTCTCGCTGGCCAGGCGCGCCTCGGTGCTGTTCGCGTTCCGCGAGTTCCTCCGCGCGAACACCAAGAACCTCGCTCAGCTGATCACCGAGGAGCACGGCAAGGTCGCCTCGGACGCGGCGGGCGAGGTAACCCGCGGCCTTGAGGTCGTCGAGTTCGCCTGCGGTATCCCGCACCTGCTCAAGGGCGGGTTCTCGGAGGACGTCTCCACCGGGGTCGACTCGTACTCGATCAGGCAGCCGGTCGGCGTGGTCGCGGGCATCACGCCGTTCAACTTCCCGGCCATGGTGCCGATGTGGATGTTCCCGCTGGCCATCGCCTGCGGCAACGCGTTCGTGCTCAAGCCGTCGGAGAAGGACCCGTCCGCGTCGCTGCTGCTGGCCTCGCTATGGGCCGAGGCGGGGCTGCCCGACGGCGTGTTCAACGTGGTGCAAGGCGACAAGGTGGCGGTGGATGCCATCCTGGGCCACCCGGACATCAAGGCGGTCAGCTTCGTCGGCTCCACGCCCATCGCCAGGTACGTGTACGAAAACGGGACCAAGGCGGGCAAGCGCGTGCAGGCCCTCGGCGGCGCCAAGAACCACATGGTGGTGCTGCCCGACGCCGACCTCGACCTGGCCGCGGACGCCGCGGTATCGGCCGGGTTCGGCTCGGCGGGGGAGCGCTGCATGGCGGTCTCCGCGCTGGTCGCCGTCGACCCGGTCGGCGACGAACTGGTCAGCAGGATCGCCGACCGGGTGGCGAAGCTCCGGGTCGGGCCGGGGGCCGACGAGCGCTCCGAGATGGGGCCGCTGGTCACCGGGCCGCACCGGGACAAGGTCGCCTCGTACCTGGACAGCGGGGTCCGCCAGGGCGCCACGCTCGCCGTGGACGGCCGGGTGCACCCCGTCATCGGCGGTATGAAGGGGGCAGGGGAGGTGGGTGGGGGCTTCTGGCTCGGGCCGAGCGTCCTGGACCACGTCACCCCGGAGATGAGCTGCTACACCGACGAGATCTTCGGGCCGGTGCTGAGCGTGCTGCGCGCCCCCACCTACGAAGCCGCCGTGGACCTCGTCAACAACAGCCCCTACGGCAACGGCGTGGCCATCTTCACCAACGACGGGGGAGCGGCCCGCCGGTTCGTGTCCGAGGCCGAGATCGGCATGGTGGGCGTGAACGTGCCGATCCCGGTCCCGATGGCCTACTACTCGTTCGGCGGCTGGAAAGCCTCGCTGTTCGGCGACACGCATGTGCACGGCACCGAAGGCGTGCACTTCTACACCCGCGGCAAGGCAGTCACGTCCCGCTGGCTCGACCCGAGCCACGGCGGCGTCAACCTCGGCTTCCCGGTTAACACGTAGGAGGCTCAAACCTCTGGGCCGGCCAGGCGCGTGATGCCCTGACCGGCCCAGAGGCGTTTGCCCTTAGCGGATGGTGCTCATTCCCGGCACTTCGCTGGTCACCGGAGCGGCGGCGGCCTGGGCCACTTCGGCGTGCCGGGCCCGGCGATGCCCCCGAGGCCCGCGGGCTCTCTGGGGCCAGGCCCGCTCGCCGAGCAGGGCCAGCCCGGCCGGCAGCAGCACGCCGCGGACGATGGTCGCGTCGATGAGCACCGCGACCGCCATGGCCACGCCGAACATCTTGAACTCGATCAGGGACAGGGTGGCGAAGATCGAGAACACCGCCACCATGATCACCGCGGCGCTGGTCACCACGCCCGCGCTGCGGGCGATGCCGTCGGTGACCGCGGCCCGGGCCGACGCGCCGCCCACCCGCAGTTCCCTGATCCGGCTCAGGATGAACACGTGGTAGTCCATGCTCAGCCCGAACAACAGCACGAACATGAACAGCGGCAGCCAGGTCGTGATCCCGCCGTAGGCGGTGAAGCCGAGCAGCCCCTGCAGGTGACCGTCCTGGAAGATCAGGACCATCAGGCCGTAGGAGGCGCCGACCGAGAGCAGGTTGAGGCAGATCGACAGAGCAGGGATATAGACCGAACGGAATGCCCTCATCAATAGCAGGAACGCAAGACCCAGCACGAAGACGAAGACCCATGGGACGGTTTTCGCCAGCTGCGCGTCGAAATCGTGGTTGCCCGCGGTCAGGCCGGCCACCGCGTAGCTGATCCCCGGCACCTTGCCGAGCGTGGCCGGCAGGGCCTGGGTGCGCAGCGTGGCCAGCGCGCTGTTCGACGTGGCGTCCGTCCCGCTGCCCGCCAGCGGCACCGACACGACCAGCACCTGGTCGTTCCCGAACATCGCCGTGCTGATGGGCTCGCGGATGGCGCCGTGGGTGGCCGCCACCTCCCGGTGTCAGCGCGGCGACGGCCTCGCTGACCTGCTTGCCGCCGAGATCGGAGCCGGTCACGACCACCTCGGCCGGCTCGGGGCCGCCGGGGAAGGCCTGCGAGATGTCCATCAGGCTGCGAACCACCGGCACGTTGGCCGGCAGCGAGTGGATGCCCGCGTCCTCCAGGTTCAGGGAGAGCGCCGGCGCGGCCAGCGTCAGCAGCACGGCCGCGGCGACGCCGCCCCAGATCAGCGGGCGCCGCACCACCGCACGGGCCAGCATGCCCCAGAACCTGGACTCGTGGGCCGCGGTGCGCCGCCGGCCGAGGAACGGGATCCGGCCGCGGTCTGTCCACTTGCCGAGCATGGACAAGATCCCGGGCAGGAAGGTCAGCGAGCCGAGCACCGCCACGCCGACCACCATGATCGTGCCGACGGCGACGCCGGAGAACACGTCGATGCCAGTCAGGAACAGGCCGGCCAGGGCGATCATCACGGTCAGCCCGGACACCACGATGGCCCGCCCCGAGGTGTGGGCGGCGATCCGCAGCGCCTCGGCGGTGTCGTGTCCCGCCGCGCGCTCCTCGCGCACACGGCGCAGGTAGAACAGCGAGTAGTCGATGCCGACCGCCATCCCGACCAGCAGCACGATCGAGGAGGTGGTCTGGCCGATCGGCAGCCAGCGGCTGGGGATGGCCATCAGCGAGATCGCCGAGATCACCGCGGTGCCGGCCAGCAGCAGCGGGATGCCGGCCGCGATCAGCGCGCCGAACACGACGAGCAGCAGGACCAGCGAAACCGGGACCGAGGTGACCTCGGCCTTCCTGAAGTCCTGGCTGGTGATGCTGCCGGTGGCCCGGTCCAGGCTGGCGCCGCCGGCCTCCTCGATCTTCAGCCCGGGGTGGTGCGCCGCGACGGCGGCAACCGCGTTCATGGCCGGCACGACCGCCTGATCATCGTTCCCCGGGTTACCCGCGACGTTGAACGTGACCAGCGCCGACCGGCCCCCTCCAGGACCGGCACTGACCAGGCCGGGGCGGGTGAGCGGCGACTGGATGCCGGCCGCGGCCTTGGGCACCGCCCGCAGCGCGGCGACCACCTGCCGGACCGCCTCGCGGATCTCCGGGTCATTTCCGTAGGTCTGGCCAGCGACACGTCCCTGGACGAGCACGCTCTCGCTGTCGGGCTGCTGGACGACGGGACGGTTCAGCACCCGCTCGGCCTGCCCCGCCTGCCCGGGGTCGTAGCTGTTCAAATTGTCGGTGCCGAGCCGCTGCCCGATCACCACGGCCGCGACGACCAGTAGCAGCCAGCCGAACACAGCAGTCTTGCGATGCCGAGCGGACCAGCCGGCCACTCGTTCCACGATGGGGGCCCGTGCGGGCTGCGTCGTATTCATGCCCAAAGACTGGGTGACAGCCCATCCGCAGGACCATGGTGCAATCTGCCCAAGGTCGGGTGGGGTTATCCTCACCCCGTTCCGGGGGGTCCAGATGATGGGCAACCGGACGTGTCATGCCATAGCGTCGGAGCCATGTTCCTCGTCCGCGATCTGGTGTCGCCGCGCACCTGGCTCGCCATGATCCACCACCTGGCCGGCCTGTTCATCGGGCTCGTCGTCGTCGTGGTCATCACCGTCGGCCTCAGCCTCGGCTTCAGCCTTCTGGTGGTCGCGCTGGTCGGCCTGCCGATCCTCGGCGTGACGCTGCGGCTCGCCGACTGGTTCGCCTCCGCCGAGCGGGCCCGGTTCGGGTTTCTGCTCGGCGCGCGGATCCCGGCCTGGCCCGCGGGTAGCCGGGCCGGATACCGGTGGGGGGTCGTGCCGCGCTGGGGGATGCTTACCGAGCGGGCCACCTGGGGCGATATCGGTTACGCGCTGCTGCGGCTGCCCGTCAGTGCGGTCGCCGCGACGATCAGCGTCGTGGCCTGGGCCGTGGCCCTGGTCATGCTGACGCTGCCGCTGTACAACTCATCGCTGCCCAGCGGCGGCGCCGAGATCGGCGACATCGTGCTGCGCGGCACGCCCACGATGGCGGCCTCGGCGGCGATCGGCCTGCTGGTGCTGCTGGCCGCGCCGCAGCTGACCCGCGGGCTGGCGGTCGCGGACGCGGCGATGTCCCGCCGCCTGCTCGGCCCGCCGAGCGACCTGGCCGCCCGGGTGACCGAGCTCGAGATCAGCCGGGAACGGGTGGTGGACGCGGCCGAGGCGGAACGACGGCGGATCGAGCGCGACCTGCACGACGGCGCGCAGCAGCGGCTGGTCGCGCTGGCCATGGAGCTCGGCCGGGCCAAGGCGAAGTTCACCGACGACCCCGACGCGGCCAGGGAACTGGTCGACCAGGCGCACGCCCAGGCCAAGGAGGCCCTCACCGAGCTGCGCAACCTCGTCCGCGGCGTGCACCCGCCGGTGCTGACCGAGCGCGGCCTGGACGCGGCCCTGTCCGGCCTGGCCGCCCTGTGCCCGGTGCCGGTCGACGTGCACGTGGACGTGCCGGTGCGGCCGAAGTCCTCGGTGGAGGCGGTTGCCTACTTCGTGGTGGCCGAGGCGCTCACCAACGTGGCCAAGCACTCCCGGGCCAGCCACGCCAAGGTCCTGGTGGAAGGCCACGGGTACCCGGGCACGCTGACCGTCATGATCAGCGACGACGGGATCGGCGGAGCCGACGCTCACAGCCCGGGGCTCTCCGGATTGGCCGACCGGGTGTCCGGGGTGGACGGGCGGCTCTCGGTGGAGTCGCCGGCCGGCGGCCCGACGATCATCGCGGCGGAACTGCCATGCGGGTAGTGATCGCGGAGGACTCCGTGCTGTTGCGGGAGGGGCTGACCCGGCTGCTCACCGAGGCCGGGCACGAGGTGGCCGCCGCCGAGGGCGACGGGGAGAAGTTCCTGCGCGCGGTGGCCGCGCACACCCCGGACGCGGTCGTCGTCGACGTCCGGATGCCGCCCACCTTCACCGACGAGGGGCTGCGCGCGGCCCTGGTGGTCCGGGACCAGTGGCCCGAGGTCGGCGTGCTCGTCCTGTCCCAGTGGGTGGAGGAGCGGTACGCCACCGAACTGATCTCCGGCCGCCCGCACGGGGTCGGTTACCTGCTCAAGGACCGGGTCGCAGACGTCGCCGAGTTCCTCGACGCGCTGCACCGGGTGGCGGCGGGCGGCAGCGCGCTCGATCCCGAAGTCGTCGCGCAGCTGCTCGCCCGCAGCCGCCACCCGCTCGGTGAGCTCACCCCGCGCGAGCGCGAGGTGCTCGCGCTGATGGCCGAGGGCCGGTCCAACTCCGCCATCGCCGCCGCGCTCGTCGTCGGCGGCGGCGCGGTGGAAAAGCACATCAATAACATCTTCACCAAGCTCGGGCTTGCGCCCGGCGACCGCGACCACCGTCGCGTGCTCGCCGTCCTGCGCTACCTCGGCACGGGATGAAACGGGGAACAGCCATGATGACCGCTCCTATGTCCAGCCCGCCGCGTGCGCCCGCCCTGCGGATGACGCCGGGCCGCTGGGTCACCCTCGCGATCGGCGTGCCGTTCGCCCTCGCCCTGATCGCGTGGAGCGCCTTCAGCCTCGTCGCCGGGATCGGCCGGGCGAGCTTCGCGATCAACACGTCCATCCCCCTCCAGGGCGGCCATCTGGTGGCCAGCAGCGGTGGCGGTGACATCACCGTGCACCAGGACCAGGCCAGGAGCGGTATCGCCCGGCTGACCGGCACCGTCGAGTACAGCCTCGTCCGTCCCCGGCTGACGGTAAGCGGGGACGGTTTCCACCTCGACTGCCGCCTGCCGACCGGTAACTGCGGGCTGAGCGCGATCCTCGACGTCCCGCGGGACACCGCGCTCCAGCTCACCAGCGAGGGCGGCAACATGCAGGTCAACGGCATCGACAGCAACGTCACGCTAGACAGCGGCGGTGGTGACGTCACGGTCTCCGGCGTCGGGGGGATCGCCGACGTGACGACCGGCGGCGGCAACCTGACCGCCAGCGACCTCGGCAGCATCCGGCAGTTCTCCACCGACGGGGGCGACGTCAACGGCACCGACCTGTCGGCGCCGGATGTCACCACCGAGTCCGGCGGCGGGAACGTCACGCTGGCGTTCACCAAGGCGCCTGTGAACCTGAACATCATCAGCGACGGGGGCGACATCACTATCGTGCTCCCGCAGGGCAACACCCACTACGCCATCACGAGCAGCACCGACGGCGGCGACTACAGCGCATCGGTGCCGGTCAGCTCGTCGTCCGGCAACAAGATCAACGTGGAAAGCGGCGGCGGCAACGTCAGCATCGCGGAAAGCTAGCTGACGCGGAGCGAGTCGATGAGCGTGGTGACGTTCTGGGTCCCGAGGTTGGCGGGCACCGACACGTAGAACACGGCGGGGGCCTGGCTCCCGCCGAGGTCGACGACCACCACGGCGCCCGGTTCGCTGCTCCAGGTCAGGCCCTGGCTCGCGCCGTCCGGGTAGGTCATTTCGAACTTGACGATCCAGGCCAGGTGCCCGCTGACCTGCATCGCGGAGCTGTCCTCGATCGTGCGGGAGTGCTGCACCCCGCCGTAGTAGGCCGGATCAAGCGCGCCGACCAGGCTCATCGCGGTCGGCTCGAGGTCCGCTGGGCCGGCGTAAGCGAACTGCTGCTGGAGCTGGCCTGAGCAGGCCAGGCCGTGCCAGTCGATGACAGACCCGCCGATACTGACCTGCCCGGCCACGGCGTTCTCGCCCGCGCTCCAGTTGAACATCGGCGTGTTCAGGTCGGACGGGCAGCCCTGGCTCCAGGGCGAGGGGAGTCGCTGATAGGACAGGCCCGATGTGGTGTCGGTCACCTGCGGGGCCGCGGCCGGGCCGCTGCGTCGCGGCGACACCCGGTGCCGCGCCCCGCCCGATGTGGCCCCTCGGTCGAGGGTCCGCGCCGAGGCGGACAGCGCGGCCGGCCGGGCCACGGTCGGGACCCTGGAAATGTCCTTGACGAACAAGGCAATGACCACCAGCACCGCCGTCGTAGCGGCGGTCAGCAGCCAGAGCATCCGCCGCTGGCGGCGACGGCGCTTGCGGCGCCGGGCCGAGACCCTGGTCTGGTGGACCAGCGTATCCCAGCCTGGCGAGGGCATCCCCATTCTGCCAGGGTAAACGTCGCATACCCGGCGAAAGAAGACCCTTTGCTATGCTCCTGCCCGAGCAGGGGTGGGCAAGGGGGCCGCTTCTTCGGCGCGGACGGCGGCGCGGCTGAACGCCAGGGTCACGACGAAGCCGATAGCCAGCGCCACCAGCACGCCGAGGTTGGCGAAGGCCCAGGCGCCGGTCTTGCCTCCCAGGCCGAACGGGCTGAGGAGGTATCCCTGCCAGGTCAGCCAGCTGGCCGAGCTGTTGGTGACGAGGCCCCAGCCGATTCCGGTCGCCACGATGACCGTAAGCACCGGGATCCACCGGATGTCGCCGTAGCGGCCACTCGGGTTGAACAGATCCGGTTCGGCGTAGTCCCGCCGCCGCAGCGCGATATCGGCGAGCATGACCCCGCACCAGGCCGCGATCGGCACGCCCAGCGTGATCAGGAAGCCTTCGAACTGGCCGATGAAGTTATGTGCGACAAACACCACGTAGATGGTGCCGAGCGTCATCACCGTGCCGTCGATCAGGGCCGCGGCGTACCTGGGGACCCGGACGCCCAGGGTGAGCAGCGCCAGCCCGGAGGAATAGATGTCCAGCACCGAGCCGCCGATCAAGCCGAGCACCGCCACGATCGCGAACGGCACCAGGAACCAGGTGGGCAGCAGCGTGGCCAGCGCCCCGATGGGGTCGGCGCCGATCGCCGAGCTCAGGCTGGAGGAGGAGCCCGCCAGCAGCAGCCCGAAGACCAGCAGGAAGATGGGCGCGACCGACGAGGCGAACGTGGTCCAGCCGATCACGCCCGCGCCGGAGGACCGGCGCGGCAGGTAGCGCGAGTAGTCGGCGGCGCAGTTCACCCAGCCCAGGCCGAAGCCGGTCATCATGAAGACCAGCGCGCCGATGAGGGCCTCGGCCGAGCCGCCGTGGATGCCGGACACGGTATGCCAGTGGATCTTGTCCGCCACCAGCGCGATGAACACCACGGTGAACACCCCGGTCACGATGGTGATCCAGGTCTGCATCCGCATGATCAGGTCGAAGCCCATCACGCCGCCGAAGATGGTCAGCGCGACCACGATAATCAGCGCGACGACCTTGGTCCCGTCGCCACCGCCCCAGCCGAGGCGATGGAAGACGGTGGCGGTGGCCAGCGTGGCCAGGATGACGAGCACCGTCTCCCAGCCGACGGTCAGCAGCCAGGAGATCACCGTGGGCAGCTTGTTACCGTTGACCCCGAAGGCGGCCCGGCTGAGCACCATGGTCGGAGCCGAGCCCCGCTTGCCCGCCACCGCGATGAACCCGCACGCCAGGAACGACAGCACGATCCCGACGACGCCCACGATGAGGGCCTGCCAGAACGAGATGCCGAAGCCGAGCACGAACGCGCCGTAGCTGAGGCCGAGCACCGAGATGTTCGCGGCGAACCACGGCCAGAACAGGTCACGCGGGTGGCCCTTGCGTTCGTTCTCGGCGATGACGTTGATGCCGTTCGCCTCGATCTGAAGCGGCCGCAGCTCCGCGGTGCTTGTAGCGTCAGTCATGGCGAGCCTCCCTCAATGGTCCATGATTGCTTTGCGCTGCGCCCCGTCGACGGGTATGTGGGCGCCGTTGATGAAGCTGGCCAGCGGCGAGGCGAGGAACGTCACCAGCGCCGCGACTTCTTCCGGCTCGCAGATGCGGCCGAACGGGATGGACTGCTCCGCTAGTTCGTGCGCGCGCTCCTGGGTCACGCCCTTATCGCGGGCGAAGGCCCGCTCCAGCGTGTCCCACCGGTCGGTGTTCACGGGGCCAGGGTTGACGGTGTTGATGCGTACTCCGTACCGCCCGTACTGCTCGGCGACCGAGGAGGCGAAGTTGATGTCCGCCGCGTTGGCCACGCCTGCCGTCATCTCCCAGTAGCTGGGCTTGAGGCCGTCGTTGCCGACGACGAGCACGATGGCGCCCTCGCCGCGCTGACGCATGTGGCCGATGACCGCGCGCACCGACCGCACGTAGCCCATGAACTTCAGGTTGAGGCTCGACATCCACTGGTCTTCTGTCAGGTCTTCGAGCAGGCCGCCGGGTGAGCTGCCCGCGCAGGTGACCAGGATGTCGATCGTGCCGAAGCGTTCCAGGGTGGCGTCGACGCAGCGCTGGACCTCCTCGGTCACGCTCATGTCCCCGGCCAGCGGCAGCACCGCGCGGCCGGTGTCGGCGGCGATCTTCTCCGCGGCGGCTTCCAGCGGCCCGGCGGTCCGGGCCGTGATGACCACGTCGCACCCCTCGCGGGCGAGGAACTCGGCCACGCAGCGGCCGATGCCCTTGCTGGCGCCTGTGACGAAGGCGACCTTGCCGTCTAGCCGCAGATCCACCGCAACCCCTTCCGCTTCGCTACAGCGTCACACCCGGTCGGCGTCTTCCGTCGTGGGCGCGGGTGTGAGCTGGATGGTATACCAAATATCACTGAGAAGGAAGATCCAGTTGCCCGCGGTCGCGGCCACCCACAGGGACGTGAGCTTGGCCGACGTCCTTACGCGAGATAGCGTTGACTCGCCGGGTGCGTACCGGCGCCTAACGCGGAGCCGTAAGCGGCACGGGAGGGGATGTGTCGGCAGACTTCTGGCCGACCGGTGAGCCTTCCGGACCCGGCTGGTCGCCCGAAATGAGGGCCTCTGACGCGGACCGGGACCGGGTGATGGACGTACTGCGCGTCGCCGCCGGGGAGGGTCGGCTGACCCCCGACGAGCTGGATGAGCGCCTGGAAGCGGCCTTGTCCTCCCGCACCCTCGGTGAGCTGGCCACCCTCACCGCCGACCTGATGGCGGCGCCGGGCATGCCGGGCGCGGCCATGGCGCAGGCCGAGGATGTATACCGGATCGACCAGCGGGGAGGCTCGGTCCGGCGCACCGGCCGGTGGGTGGTTCCGCAGCGGCTGGAGCTGCGGTTGTCGTGGTGCGACATGTGGCTCGACTTCACCGATGCGGTGATCATCCACGACACGCTGCGTATCGACTTGAACATGCGTGGCGGATCCCTGGTCCTGGTGACCAGGCCGGGCGTGGCCGTGGATGGTGATTCACTGAGGGTGCTGAGGGTGCGCTACGCCGACGTCAAGATCCGCCCGGCCGCCGAGCCCGGCGTGCCGGTCGTCCTCCGCGTGCAGATCATCGGCCGCATGCGCTACGGCTGGATCGAGCAAAGGTAGCCTGACGCGGCCCTGGCTTGTCATGGCGGAGGACCTGACCGGGACTTAGCGCAGAGCGCTGCGGACGATCTTGCCGAGCTGGTTGCGGGGCAGCGCCGCCACCCGGAACACCCGCTTGGGACACTTGTACCCCGCCAGCAGCGTCCTGGCGTGCGCGATCAGCGCGGCCTCGTCGAACCCGTGCCCGTCCGCCGGGACCACCCAGGCGGTCACCCGCTCGCCCCACCGTTCGTCCGCGACGCCCGCCACGGCCGCCTCCGCCACCGACGGATGGCTCTCGAGCGCGATCTCCACCTCGCGGGGATAGACGTTCAGGCCGCCGGTGATGATCATTTCCTTGGTCCGGCCGCGGATCACCAGGTGCCCGGTGACCGGGTCCACGGCCCCGATGTCGCCGGTGCGGAACCAGCCGTCCGGGGTGAACGCGGCCGCGGTGGCCGCGGGGTCGTTCCAGTAGCCAGTGAAGACCTGCGGCCCGCGGAGCTGGATCTCGCCGTCCGCGCCTGGATCCGCCACGCCGTCCGTGGTCCGTATCCTGGCCAGCATGCCGGGCAGCGGCACCCCGATGGTGTCCCCGAGGGGATCGGCGACCGGGTTGGAGACGTCCAGCCCGCTCTCGGTCGTGCCGTACCTGATGAGCGGCAACCGCCCGAGGACAGCGGGCAGCCGGCCGGCCAGCGCCGGGCTCAGCGGCGCCGAACCGCATACCGCCAGGCGCAGATCCCGCAGCCCCGCGATCGGACCGGCCACCGCGATCGGACCGGCCACCGCGGCNGGCGTGGCCGACGCGGATTCCGCTAGCGCCTGGTAGATGGTGGGCACCGCGAACAGCACGCTGGCACGGGCGTCGCCGACTGCCCGCACCAGGTCGGCCGCCGAGAACTTCGACCGGATGTGCACGGTGCCGCCGGCGATCAGCGCGGTGTGCAGTCCGCCCAGGCCGTGCTGGTGAAACAACGGCAGCGCGTGCACGAGCACGTCATCGGAATGCCATCCCCAGGCTGCCATCGCCGCCCGGATCGAGACCGCCACCTGACGGTGGGTCAGCGGCACCCCCTTGGGCCTGCCGGTCGTGCCCGAGGTATACGCGAGCAGCGCCGTATCGTCCGGCCGGGGAACGATCCCGGGGGCAGGCCTGGTTCGTTCGGGCAGTTCCCGGACGTCTGCCGTCAGCAGCGGCGCGGATCCGCTCGGTTCCAGCCCGGCCAGCCGCCGCGCGGGCTCAGGGTCGGTAAAGGCCAGCACCGCGCCGGAGTCGGCCACCAGGTGCCCGAGTTCAGCGGCGGTGTAAGCGGGGTTGGCCAGCACGACCACGGCCCCGGCCCGCAGCGCGCCGAGGTAGCAGCGCACGAATCCGATGCTGGCGTCGGCCGCGAGCAGCACCCGGTCCCCGGGGTGCACCCGCGTGGCCAGCCATGTGGCCACCCGGCCGGACTCGTCGTCCAGCCCGGCGTGGGTGACCGGCTCCCCGTCCACGGTCACCGCGACCCGGTCCGGCACCCGGCTGGCGGCCGCGGCCGCCAGCGCGGGGATGGTCTCGTCACCCAGCCCCGCGACATGGTCGTGCACATTGGCCACGCCGGGCAGGTGCGTCCGCCACCCGGCCAGGCTCCAGTCCCCGTAGCCGCTCATGGGCTCGGCGTGGCCGGCGGGGCTGCCGCAGTCACCCGGGCCCAGGCCGAACGGTTAGCCGACCGTTCGGCCCGCAGGCGGTCGAGCAGCCCGCCGGCCGCCATCACCGCCTTGACGCCGGCGCCTCGCCCGGCCAGGTCGGCGGCCAGTTGGCCGGCCGCGAGGTCCGGGTCGTCGCAGACGCGGTTGACCAGGCCGAGCGCGAGTGCCTCGGCCGCCTCGACCCAGCGACCGGTCAGGACCAGGTCCATGGCCGTGGCCCGGCCGACCAGGTCGGGCAGCAGCCAGGCGCCCACCGTGAGGTCCAGGCCGGGCGGGCCGGTCCAGCGCAGCCGCGCCGCCGGTCCCGCGATGCGCAGGTCGGACGCGGCCGCCAGTTGCGCGCCGCCACCCACCGCCGGCCCGGTCAGCACCGCGATCACCGGCCCGGGCCTGGTGACGATGGTCTCGCAGCAGTCGTAGACCAGGTCGGAGACGGCCGCCCGTTCGGCATCGGAGATGGTCAGGTCGGCCCCTGCGCAGAACACCCGCGGATCAGTGCTGCCGAGCACCACGGGCGCTTCGGGTTCGCAGGCCAGCGCGTCCGCTACGGCACGCAGCAGGCTCACGTCGAGCGCGTTGCGCCGCTCCGGCCGGGACAGGCGAAGCCAGCGGTAGCCGTCCGGGCTGGTCTCGACCGTCAGATGAGGATGCGGCATGCTCAGGCTCTCGGAATGTAGGGCTCTCCAGAATACGTAGCTCACGACATCCGGGGAGCCTTCCAGAATCGGGGGGCTCCAGAAATGACTGAAATATGGTATACCAAATGAACTGAGCCTCGGCGGAACAGGGCCGGGACTCGCCCGCCCTGCGAGGAGTCAGGTGAAGCCAGCGCCGTTCGCCTACCATCGCGCGCACAGCGTGGCCGAGGCGGTCGCGCTGCTCGCCGAGCTGGGCGAGGAGGCAAAGATCCTGGCCGGCGGCCTGAGCCTGGTCCCGATGATGAACTTCCGGCTGGCCCGGCCCACCGCGCTGGTGGACGTGTCCAGGATCGACGGCCTGAGCTACCTGCGGGCCGACGCGGCCGACGCTGCCGGGCTGCGCATCGGCGCGCTCACCACCCACCGCACGGTCGAGACCAGCCGCGACCCGGCCGTGCTGAACGGGTTCGGCGTCCTGCCCCGGTCGGCCCGGTGGATCGGTCACTACCCGATCCGCAGCCGGGGCACGTTCGGCGGCAGCATAGCGCACGCCGACCCCGCGTCGGAGTGGTGCCTGCTCGCGGTGCTGCTGGCCGCCCGGATCATGCTCACCGGACCGGACGGGCAGCGCACTGTCCCGGCCGCCGATTTCTTCGAGGGGTACTACAGCACCGCGGCCGCCCCGGACGAGATGATCACCGAGATCTGGTTTCCCGAGCCGGCCGAGCGCGCGGCGCTCACCGAGTTCGCCCCGCGGCAGGGGGACTTCGCGGTCGTCGCCGCCGCGGTGTCCGTGGACGTCGCGGACGGCGTGTGCCGGTCCGGGCGCGTGGTGCTCGGCGGCGTCGGCCCGCTGCCCGTCGAGGTGAACGCGGATCCGCTGAGCGGCCAGCCGGCCACCGCAGCGACCTGGCAGGCCATGGGCGAGCACGCCGCCGGCCAGATCGACCCTCCCGACGACGCGCACGGCGACGCCGGGTTCCGGCGCAGGCTGACCGCCACCCTGGTGTCCCGCGCGCTCGCCGAGGCGAGCCAGCCCGGGGACGAGGTTCAAGCGTGACCGGCTGGATCGGCGCCGCGCTGCCCCGCAAGGAAGACCGCCGGATGCTGCTGGGCCGGGGCCGGTTCGTCGGCGACCTCACCCGCCCGGGGTTGCTGCACGCGGCGTTCGTCCGCAGCCCGCACGCCCACGCCCTGGTCAACAAGATCGACGGCACCGCCGCCAGCCAGGCCCCTGGGGTGGAGCGCCTCTTCACCGCGGAGAGCCTCGGGTGCCCTTACCTGCTGGCGATGCTGGAACGGGACGAGTTCGTCCCCACCGCGATGCCCATCCTGGCGGGAGAAAAGGTCAGGTTCGTCGGCGAGCCGGTGGCGGTGGTGATCGCCGATGACGCCTACCGGGCGGAGGACGCGGCCGAGCTCGTCGAGGTGGACTGGGATCCGCAGCCCGCTGTGGCGAGCATGGAAACCGCCACCGCCGCCGGGGCGCCCAGGCTGCATGACCACGGAAACTGCCTGGTCGACCTGCTGATGTTCGACGACGACCGCCTTCCGGAGATCTTCGCCGGGGCAGCCGTCACCGTCAGCGCCACCTTCTCAAGCGCCCGGGTCGCCGCCCTGCCCCTGGAGGGACGCGCCTGCCTGGCCGAATGGGATGACCGCGACGATCAGCTGGTCATGCACGTCTCCACCCAGGTCCCGCACCAGGTCCGTTCCGGCGTCGCGCAGGCCCTCGGCCTGCCGGAGCGCTCCATCAGGGTGATCGCTCCGGATGTCGGCGGCGGGTTCGGGCTCAAGTGCGTGGTCGGCCGGGAAGAGGTGGCCGTGGCGGCGGCCGCGCTGCGGCTGCGGCGGCCGGTGCGATGGACCGAGGACCGCCAGGAGAACCTGACCGCCGCCTTCCACGGCCACGAGCAGCGCTACCGAGTGAAAGCCGCCTTCAGCCAGGACGGCAGGATCCTCGGGCTGGATGCGGAGATCGATTGCGACACCGGGGCCTACTCGGTGTTCCCGTTCACCTGCGCGGTCGAGCCGCTGATGGCCGCCACCGAACTGCCCGGCGTGTACAAGGTGCCGGCGTACCGGGCGCGGGGCCGGGCCATCGCCACCAACAAGGCTCCCGCCGCGCCGTACCGGGGCGTGTCGCGGCCGCAGATCGTGCTGGTCATGGAGCGGCTGATGGAGAAGGCCGCGGCCGCCCTCGAGATCGGCCCGCTGCAGGTGCGAAGGGCCAACCTGATCGGCAAGCACGAGTTCCCTTACACCGGGGTCAACAAGATCACCTACGACGAGGGCAGCTACCGCGAGTCGCTCGACCTGGCCGAGCAGATCGTGACGGAAAAGGCCTGGGCCGCCGACCGCGACAGGCTCAGGAGCGCCGGGCTGCGGGCGGGCATCGGCTATGCCTGCTTCTCCGAGCGCACCGCCTACGGGACCCCGACCATGTCCCAGCGCCGGATGCGGATGACCCCCGGCTATGACACCGCGCTGGTCCGGATGGACCCGACAGGCGAGGTCATCGTCACCACCGGGACCTGCGGGCATGGCCAGGGGCACGAGACGACGTTCGCGCAGATCGTCGCGGACCGCCTCGGCGTCCACCCCGGCCAGGTCAGGCTGCGCCAGGGTGACACCGACCTCGCGTCCTACGGCTGGGGCACCTGGGGCAGCCGCTCGGTGGTGATCGGCGGGGGCGCGGCCGGCCGGGCCGCGGACGTGGTCGCCGGGCAGCTCAGGAAGATCGCCGCCAGCCAGCTGGAGGCCAGCCCGGCCGACATCGAGCTCGCCGAGGGCGTGGCCCGCGTCCGCGGCGACGACCACGCGTCGATTCCCATCCCCGAGCTGGCCAGGCTGGTTCATTTCCAGGCCCACCGGCTGGCCGAGGACCTGCGCTACGGGCTGGAGGCCAGGGCCACGTTCGACCCGCCCGGCACCTTCTCCAACGCCTGCCACGTGGCCATGGTGGTGGTCGACCCGGGCACCTGCGCGATCCGGCTGCGCCGGTACCTGGTCGTCGAGGACTGCGGTGTGGTCATCAACCCGATGGTGGTGGACGGGCAGGTGCGCGGCGGCGTCACCCAGGGCGCGGCGGCCGCGCTGCTGGAGCGGGTCCGCTTCGACCCCGAAGGCCAGCCGGTCAGCGCCACCTTGATGGACTACCTGGCACCCACCGCGGCGGAGATGTGCGCCGTGGACATCGTCCACCTGCAGACGCCCTCTCAGTTCAGCGAGACGGGCGCGAAGGGGATGGGGGAGGGCGGCACGATCGGCGCCCCGGCCGCCGTGCTGGGCGCCATCAACGACGCGCTGTCCGACACCGACGTGCGCTTCGACCACATCCCGGTGCTGCCGCAGGACCTGAGCGCCGCCCTGAACCAAGCTGGAGCCGTCCCGTGAAGGACATGCACGCCATCTCCCTCAAGGTCAACGGCCGCGAGCACGAGCTGGTGGTCGAGGCCCGCCGGACGCTGGCCGACATGCTCCGCCACGACCTCGGCTACACCGGTACCCACCTCGGCTGCGAGCACGGCATCTGCGGGGCGTGCACGGTGGTCCTCGACGGCGCGCCGGTGCGGGCCTGCCTGGTCTTCGGGGTGCAGGCCGACGGCGCCGAGGTGCGCACCGTAGAGGGGCTGGCCGACGGCGAGCAGCTGTCGGACCTGCAGCAGGCGTTCAGCGATCATCACGCGCTGCAGTGCGGGTTCTGCACTCCCGGCTTCCTCATGCTCGCCGAGGCTTACCTCGCCGAAGACGCCACGCAGCTTACCGAGGCTCGCGCCCGCGAGCTCGTCGCCGCCAACTTGTGCCGCTGCACCGGCTACCAGGGCATCATCGAAGCGGTGCTGGCCACCGCGCGCGCCCGCCGCCCGGGCCGTAAACCCGCGGACGAGCCATGACCGTCATCGGAACCCGGCTGCCACGGCAGGAAGATCCCCGCCTGCTGCGCGGCCGCGGCCGGTTCGGTGACGACTTCAGCGCTCCGGGACAGCTGTGGGCCAGGATCGTTAGGTCCCCTTCTGCTCATGGTCTCCTCCGCGAGCTCGACGTCACCGAGGCCGTCAAGACCGCAGGGATCACTACCGTCGTCACCGCGAGGGATCTGCCAGGAAAACTGGTCATCCCGGTCCGGCTCGCCATCGCCGGCACTGACCTGAGCCGTTTCCTGCAGCCGGTGCTCGCCGCGGACACCGTCCGCTACGTGGGCGAGCCGCTCGCCGTCGTGGTCGGCGACGACCCGTACGCCTGCGAGGACGCCGCCGAGCTGGTCGGGATCGACATCACGGACCAACCCCCGGTGCTCGATGCCAGCAACGACAAGGACCACACGGCCGCCGAACTCACCCGCGGTTACGGCGACACCGCCGCCGCCTTCGCCGCCGCGGCGCACGTCGTGGCGATCGAGCTCGCCATCGGCCGCCACAGCGGCGTGCCGCTCGAGCCCCGCTGCCTGCTGGCGGTGCCCGACCCGGACCGGGGCACGCTGGACATCTTCGGCATGACCAAGGTCCCGGTGTGGAACCGTGACCTGCTGGCGGACATGCTCGGCATCGACGAGACGCTGATCCGCGTGCACGCGATCGACGCGGGCGGCGGGTTCGGGGTCCGCGGCGAGTTCTACCCGGAAGACTTCCTGATCCCCTGGCTGGCCGCCAAGACGGGCCGCCCGGTCAAGTGGGCCGAGGACCGGGCCGAGCACCTGATAGCGGTGAACCACTCCCGCCAGCAGTACCACCGCGTCGCCGCCGCCTTCGCCGCCGACGGCCGGATCACCGCCCTGAGGGACGACATCATCCAGGACAACGGCGCCTACTGCCGCACCCACGGCGTCGCGGTGCCCGAACTCACCGCCGCCATGCTCCCCGGCCCCTACCGCGTGCCCGCGTACCGGGGCCGGGTCCGGGTGGTGCTCACCAACAAGACCCCGTGCGGCACCTACCGGGCGCCGGGCCGGTTCGAGGGCACGGCGGCGCGCGAGCACCTGCTCGACGTGGCCGCCACTCGGCTCGGCATCGACCCG
>JGI12270J11330_10000843_pt1 | contig 23091 bp, 25 predicted proteins | sample PeaSoiMetSII2010_FD_11330 | JGI IMG/M metagenome (IMG submission 11330)
CCATCCCATCGATGATCGACCCACCCCGGCAACCCATAAAAGGCGGCCGAACCACCCGCTCCAGGCTCATACCTCGTTGGAATCACGAGAACCACCCGTCCAGGCTCATACCTCGTTGGATAAGACTCAGGCTTTCGCCGGGGCGCCACATCGTTTAAAATGATAAATTCAGGAAAATTTTGGGATACGCGTTATGGCAGTACAACAAAACAAGAAATCGGCATCTAAGCGCAATATGCATCGATCACACGACTCTCTGACGAACCCGCCGCTGGCCATCGAGCCGGCTACCGGGGAGATCGTGCGGCGGCACCATGTCAGTCCTACCGGGTTTTATCGCGGCAAGAAGGTCATCGCTACCAAGTCCGACGAATAAGCATCGACAAACCGCGCTACGCGCAGCGCCCGGTGCCCGTGTTCGACCGCGGGTTGGTCCCGTGAAAGCCCGCATGATGATGGATATGGCAGACGACTCCGCACCGATGATGCAGGCCCGATGACGGTCCGCATCGCGATTGATTGCATGGGCGGGGACCACGGTCTTTCAGTAACGGTTCCTGCCGCGCTTTCTTTTGCCCGGCGGGAGTCCAATGCCAATCTGGTACTGGTTGGGCGCGCGCCGCAGATCGAGGCCGAGCTCCAGCGACGGCCGGCGTATGCCGATGTACGCGAGCGCATCCAGGTCATCCACGCCGAGGAGGTCGTGGAAATGAGCGACTCGCTGACCACTGCGCTCCGATCCAAGAAGGGCTCTTCGATGCGCATGGCGCTCGAAGCGGTCAAGGCCGGCACGGCCGATGTTGCGGTCAGCGCCGGAAATACCGGGGCGCTGATGGCAATTGCGCGCTATGTGCTCAAGACGCAGGAAGGAATCGACCGTCCCGCAATCGCTCATGCCCTGCCCAACCAGAAAGGCGGCCTGACCACCTGGCTGGACTTGGGAGCGAACGTGGACTGCGAATCCGAGCACTTGCTACAGTTCGCGGTCCTGGGTTGCGCGTTGGCCTCTTCGTTGCAGGGCAAGGAGCAACCGAGCGTGGGTTTGCTCAACGTGGGCGAGGAAGTGATCAAGGGCAACGACATGGTCAAGCGTGCCGGTGAACTGTTGCGTGCCAGTGGCCTGAATTTTTACGGCAATGTTGAGGGCGACGACATTTTCCGCGGCACGGTCGACGTGATCGTCTGCGACGGCTTTGTCGGCAATGTTGCACTCAAAACATCCGAGGGCCTGGCGCAGATGCTTGCCGGGTTCATACGCGAGGAGTTCACGCGTAACCTGATCTCCAAACTGATTGCCCTGATGGCCTTGCCGGTGCTCAATCGCTTTCGGTACCGTGTCGATCATCGCCGCTACAACGGCGCTGCCTTGCTTGGCCTGCGTGGGGTCGTAATCAAAAGCCATGGATCTTCGGACGCATATGGCTTCGAATGCGCAATCCGCCGCGGCTTCGATGCCGCCAGCCACCAGCTGCTCGAGCGCACGGCGCAGGCGATGGCGCGGCTGATGGCGCAATTGCCGTCGCGGGCCGACGCCGCACTTGGAGCGGACGTAGCTCGTGCCTGAGCCCTTGTCCCCGGCGCCACCCATCGCCCGAGTCGCTGGAACCGGATCGGCTTTGCCGGAACGGGTCGTATCCAATGCCGAGCTTGTTCGCGAGCTTGCGGCTCGCAACGTCGAAACATCGGACGAATGGATCGTTTCGCGCACCGGTATCCGCCAGCGCCATCTTGCGGCCCACGGGGTCGGCACGGTCGACCTGGCCGAAGGCGCCGCGCGCGCGGCCCTGAATGCCGCGGGCGCGAAGGCCAGCTCGGTTGACCTCCTGATCGTTGCCACGTCGACGCCGGACCAGGTTTTTCCAAGCACCGCGTGCTCGGTGCAGGCGCGCCTGGGAGCGGCCGGAGCCGCCGCTTTCGATATCCAGGCCGCCTGCAGCGGTTTCGTGTACGCCATGTCGCTGGCCGACGCACTGATCCGGACCGGGTCGCACCGGCGCGCGCTGGTGATCGGCGCCGAGGTGTATTCACGTATTCTGGATTGGAATGATCGTTCGACCTGTGTACTGTTCGGCGACGGCGCCGGTGCCGTTGTTCTGGAGGCGGGCACGTCGCCCGGAATCCTCGCGAGCCGGATGCACGCCGACGGGGCGCGCGGATCGATCCTTACGGTTGCGGGTCGATTCAACCAGGGCAGTGCCGTCGGCGATCCATTTCTGCGCATGGATGGCAAGGCCGTGTTCAAGTTAGCCGTCGACGTCCTGGAATCTTCCGCACGGGAGGTCCTCGCGCTTGCCGATCTGGCGCCGGAGCAGGTCGATTGGCTGATTCCCCACCAGGCAAACGTCCGCATCCTGGCTGCCAGTGCCAAGCGTCTGGGATTGCCACTAGAGCGGGTTGTCGTTACGGTCGATCGCCATGGCAACACCTCGGCGGCGTCGGTTCCGCTGGCCCTTGATTTGGCGCGCTCCGACGGTCGGGTGCGCCCGGGTCAAACCGTGCTGTTGCAAGGAGTCGGTGGCGGATTCACCTGGGGATCGGTCCTGCTCCGCATGTAGCGTTGGTTTACCTGGGCCTGCGCGCCGGTGGCAATGACGCGTAAAGATGTCTGATTAGGGCGGCTTCGATGAAAATCGCGTTTGTCTTTCCGGGGCAAGGCTCGCAGTCGGTCGGCATGCTCGGATCGTTTGCCGGAGACGCGGTGGTTGAGGATGTATTGCGCCGCGCCTCGCAGGCGCTGGGCCAGGATATCGGCCGGCTGATTGCCAATGGTCCGGCCGCGGAACTGGACCTCACGGTCAACACACAGCCGTGTCTGCTGACGGCCTCGGTAGCGATTTACCTGGCATGGCGTGACGCCGGCGGGCCGGCTCCGGAGGTCGTTGCCGGGCACAGTCTCGGGGAATACGCGGCCCTGGTGGCCGCCGGGTCCCTAACGCTCGAGCAAGCCGTGCCCCTGGTGCGCTTTCGCGCAAAGGCCATGCAGGAGGCAGTTCCGGTGGGCACCAGCGGGATGGCGGCCATCCTGGGCCTGGATGACGAAAACGTGCGTGCCGCCTGTGCCAGGGCGCAGGCCGAAGCGCCCGGCGCGGTGGTCGAGGCGGTGAACTTCAATGCGCCGGCCCAGGTCGTCATCGCCGGGCATACGGCCGCACTTGCGCGCGCCTGCGAGATTGCCCGCGAGATGGGCGCCAAACGCGCGCTGGCGCTGCCCGTTTCCGTGGCGTTTCACTCGTCACTGCTGGAACCGGCCCGGGTACGCTTGTTCGAGCGGCTGTCTCATACCGAGGTCCGGCCGCCCGCCGTTCCGGTGCTCAACAATATTGATGTCAAGATGGAATCCGATCCCGATGCGATCCGCAATGCACTTGCGCGCCAAGTTGCAGGCCCGGTGCGCTGGAGCGAACTCGTCGCCCGTCTGGCCGGGCAGGGGGTGACGCACATCGTTGAGTGCGGACCGGGAAAGGTGTTGACCGGCCTCAACAAGCGAATCGCGCCGACGCTGGCCAGCATTTCGATATTCGATCGAACCAGCCTGCTGCAGGCCTTGTCAATAACGGGAGCCAAGGAGTGAACGAAAGCGCGGTATTTGCGGCCGACGCCCTGCGCGGCGAGGTTGCGTTGGTAACCGGTGCCTCACGCGGCATCGGCAGGGCAATCATGGAGTCGATGACGCACGCAGGCGCTACGGTGGTCGGCACTGCAACCACGGAGGCTGGGGCAGCGGCCATATCGCAGCGCCTGCAGGAGTTGGGTGCAGCCGGCTGCGGCTTGGTGCTCGATGTTCGCGATCGCGCCGGTTGCGATGGGCTTGTCGACGAGATCTGCACACGCTTTGGCAAGCTTTCCATCTTGGTAAACAACGCTGGCGTGACGGCGGACATGCTGGCGCTGCGCATGCGTGACGAGGATTGGGATGCGGTCATCGATACGGATCTCACGGCGGCCTTCCGATTGGCGCGTGCATCCATGCGCGGCATGATGAAAGCCAAATGCGGCCGGGTGATCAATATCTCCTCCGTGGTCGCCTCGAGCGGAAATGCGGGTCAGGCGAACTACGCGGCCGCCAAGGCCGGACTCGAAGGCATGACCCGGGCACTGGCGCGCGAGCTGGGAAGCCGCAACATCACGGTGAACTGCGTGGCTCCAGGATTCGTCAATACGGACATGACGCGCGCCCTGACCCAGCAGCAGACACAGGCGCTATTGAATCAGATTGCCCTGGGCCGACTTGGCCAGGCCGGCGAGGTCGCCGCTGCCGTGCTGTTTCTGGCCTCTGCCGCGGGCGCTTACATTACGGGGGCGACCCTGCACGTAAACGGCGGAATGTACATGGCTTGAGATGCCGACGCGGTGGGTGCTCTGTTAGAATCCCGCGCTATTTTCGCCGGTGAGCCCCTTATCCCACATTGGCGGCGGGAGGGTTTTGCAACGCGGCAGGTCGTCGTGGTGGGGGTCGATGGGGTGCCGGAGTCGGCTACTCGGGGGCGTTTCCTCCGCAGTATTGGTCGCGGGACCGAAACGGGCGCACGCCTTGCGGCTTTGATCTTCCCGGGTTTGCCCGGGCTTTGCTCATATGGCACCGGAGTTGTGGGGCGGCTGCTCTTTACGTTCTGCAGCCGTGCAACGGAGGAGAATGTATGGATAGCATTGAAACGCGGGTCAAGAAAATCGTCGCCGAGCAGCTCGGAGTCAACGAAGCCGACATCAAGAACGAATCGGCATTTGTCGACGATCTCGGCGCCGATTCGCTTGATACGGTAGAGCTTGTGATGGCGCTGGAAGACGAATTTGAGTGTGAAATTCCGGACGAAGAAGCCGAGAAGATTCGCACGGTGCAGCAGGCGATCGACTACGTTGGCGCCCACCTGAAAAAGGCCTGATTCCTGCAAGGCGGAAACGCCGGGCGGATCGTGTGCGGCGGGCCATGAGGATTATGGCGGACAGGGCATCGATATGACTCAACGTCGAGTTGTCGTTACCGGATTGGGAATTGTCTCTCCGGTCGGCAATAACGTTGTGTCTGCCTGGGAAAACATACTTGCGGGCAAATCCGGGGTTGCGCGCATCACGCGATTTGACCCCGGTGCGTATCGCTCCCAGATCGCGGGCGAGGTGCGCGATTTCGCAGTGACCGACTACGTGCCGGCCAAGGACGTGCGGCGCATGGACTTGTTCATTCATTACGGCGTCGCAGCGTCCTCACAAGCGATCCGCGATTCGGGTATCGAGGTCACGGATGCCAATCGCGAGCGCATAGGCTGCATGGTAGGTTCGGGCATCGGCGGCCTGCCGATGATCGAGGATAACCACGATGCGGTGATGACGCGCGGGCCCCGCCGGATTTCCCCGTTCCTGATTCCGGGAGCGATCATCAACATGATCGCTGGTCAGGTATCTATCATGTTCGGAATGCAAGGCCCCAATTTTGGAATCGTTTCGGCCTGTACGACGGGGCTCCATTCGCTCGGCATTGCAGCCCGCCTGATCGAGCACGATGACGCCGACGTCATGATCGCCGGCGGTTCGGAAGGGACCATCTGCACGCTCGGCGTGGGCGGATTTGCCGCGATGCAAGCCTTGTCGGAACGCAATGATGATCCCGTCGCGGCGAGCCGGCCATTTGACAAGGATCGCGACGGCTTCGTCCTGGGCGAGGGCGCCGGCGTGCTCGTTCTGGAGGAGTTGGCGCATGCGCGTGCCCGCGGTGCGCGCATTTACTGTGAATTGGTCGGATTCGGGATGACGGCCGATGCGCATCACATGACCGCCCCGGACGTTGATGGTCCGCGGCGCTGCATGATTGCCGCGTTGCGCAGTGCGCAAATCAATCCCGACCAGGTCCAGTACCTCAATGCGCACGGTACCTCGACGCCGCTGGGCGACGTCAATGAAACCAACGCCATCAAGCTTGCATTTAGCGAGGCGGCGCGTTCCCTCGTGATTAACTCGACAAAATCGATGACCGGACACCTGCTTGGCGGTGCTGGCGGAGTCGAGTCAGTTTTTACGGTATTGGCCTTGCACCACCAGGTGTCTCCGCCTACGATCAATCTGGAATCGCCCGACCCGGAATGTGATCTGGACTACTGCGCCAATACCGCGCGGCCCATGCGCATCGAGTACGCCATGAAAAATTCCTTCGGATTCGGTGGCACCAACGGGACGCTTGTCTTCAAGCGTGTTTGATTTCCGCATCGCGGAGTCTGTCCTGGCGCCCGCGCGCGCACGACATCGATTGCTCTGGCTGGCCGGCCTGGTCGACAGGTCGCTGATGCCGGCGCGGCTGGCGGCGAGCGCCGGCGCAGCGGACTTGGCGGCGTGCGGCCACGGTATCACCGGATTGTATGTGCCTGGCGGGGGCGGCGTCTGGAAAGGGTCCGTCTGGCCAAGGCGGAGCACGGTGACGATGAACAGCCGAATGACGGGCTGCGGGCCCCGGCGGCGCACGGATCCCGTACGTGGGCCGCCGGATTGGCGCGCAGGCCGGACGCGTTCGTGTGGCCCGTTTTGTGCTGCGTCCCGCGAGAGGACACGGAGCGGTCTGGCGCGATGCTGCGGATGGAGACGCTTTTCGGCGTCTTGCCGCAGGTTCGTGCCGGCGTTTCGCGGCCCCGCGCCAATGACTAGCGGGGTATTACCCCGTTGTTTTTTCATCGAACCTCAGAACTAATCGATCAGGCGACTGTCACAATGGCGGAACACGTAACGTCTCCGGCGCCGAACGGGGCCCGATGAGCGAGCGCGATGCCGACTTGCAGTTGGTGCGCCGCGTTCAGCACGGCGACAAGCGTGCCTTTGAACTGCTGGTTGCAAAGTACCAGCGCAGAATTTCTCGGTTGTTGTCGCGCATGATTCGGGATCCCGCCGATATAGAGGATGTGTCGCAGGAGGCCTTTATCAAGGCCTACCGAGCACTGCCGAATTTCCGTGGCGAAAGCGCCTTCTATACCTGGTTGTACCGGATTGCGATCAATACCGCGAAGAACCACTTTGCCAACCAGGGCCGGCGGGCTCCGACCGTCGTGGCCAACGACATCGAGGACCAGGACAGCGGCGTAGATGCCCTGCGCATGAGCGATACGGCAACGCCGGACTCGTTGTACCAGTCCAAGCAAGTCGGGTTGGCGGTTAACCGGGCAATTGAACAGCTGCCCGCTGACCTGCGTACCGCAATTGTGCTGCGCGAGCTCGAGGGCTTGAGTTATGACGAAATCGCAGCAGCGATGAACTGTCCGGTCGGTACGGTACGTTCGCGGATCTTTCGCGCCCGCGAAGCGATCGCGCAGGAATTGCGGCCCTTGCTGGGTACGGGTAAAGATGAGCGTTGGTAGGACCGATGGTGAAGCCTATGCATAGCAGTCTGGGAGCAGGTACATGAAATCCGAAGCCACGCCCGAATCTGCCGCCGCCCCAGCTTCGGGCGCGGGTGGGGAGGCCGAGCGCTTGTCGGCCTGGCTCGATGGGGAACTCGACACTCAGGAAGCCGAACCGCTCGTGGGAAAGCTCGTGAGGCAGCCCGCGTGGCGACGCCAGTACGAAGACTGGTGCATGGTTGGCGACGCACTGCGTTCGAACGAGGTCGCGGCGCAGCATTCGCCGCGCCTGTGTGCACGAATTTCGAAGGCGCTGCAGGATGAGCCGGCGCTGCTGGCGCCGCGCGCACTGAGTACCAGCATGAAGCGCCATTTGGCCAGTGGCGCGGCCGTGGCGGCAGCAGTGATGGTCCTGGTGTTTGTCGCCGTACCGCAGCTGCGCGGAACCGGCACTGACGCCGGTGTACCGGTTGTCAATGTCAATCCTGCAAGCAGCAGCGTGCAAACGGTCACCAGCGCGGTTGGCAGCAACGAACCCGGTTCGGTTGCTATTGCCGCAGGGTCCGGCGAAATCCGGCCTGCGCATGACCCACGTCTGGATCCCTATTTTCAGGCCCATCGCGATTTCACCGGCGCCGGAGTGATGCCCGCGGCGGCGGTATATCTGCGCTCGAGCAACGAAGGCGACCGGTGATCATCAGCCTGGCCTTGAGCGAGTGCGGCATGTTCCGAAACGGCTTGAGCGCACGGGCGGCCGCGTGGACCGGCCTGGCGACAATGATGGCGTTGGCGCTGCCCCTGGTGGCGCGCGCCGGGGATACGCCGGCTGCGCACGACGCGCGCACCGATGCGGCCTGGTTGCAGGCAATTCAGAACGCCGCGCGGCAACAGAATTTCTCCGGCACTATCGTCTATCAGCGCGGCGACGAAGTCCACGCTTCGCGGGTTGTACAGTCTTTTGACGGTGTCGAGACGCGCGAACGCGTGCTGACACTCGACGGTCAGCAGCGCGAGTTCATCCGCCATGGCGACGAGGTGCAGTGCCTGTACCCGAAATTGCATCGCGTAGTCGTCGAGCACGGCGGCGTACGTGCTTTCCCCGCGTTTGCCGAGCCGCTTGCGGCCGACATACTGGCGCACTACGAACTGCGCCGGGAGGGTGTCGAGCGCGTTGCCGGCAGCATGTGCGAGGTGGTCGAACTCGTCCCGCGCGACAAGCTGCGCTATGGTTACCGTCTGTGGGTGGAGCCGACGAGCGGCCTGCTGTTCAAGGCGCAGACACTCAACGAGCGTGGTTCGGTTCTGGAACAGATTGCATTTACCGATGTGCATGTCGGCGAGCCGATCGATCCGGCGCAGCTCAAACCATCCTGGTCCACCGCCGGTTGGACCGTTGACCGCCAGCAGTCAGAAGCAACCGAACTGCGCCAGCAGGGTTGGAGCGTCACGCCCCCGAGCGGCTTTCATCGCCTGGTCGAAGTAGTGCGCCACCTCGTCGGAGCTGGCGACCCAGCGCCCCGATCGGCCCTGCAGGCGGTGTATTCCGACGGCTTGGCTACTGTCTCGGTCTTTATTGAACCCGGCGCCCCGATGCTGGCGGAACGGGACGAGTCGCAGCGGCGTGGACCGGTCACGGCGTTTTCCCGGCAGGTGGGAGACGCTCGCGTCACGGTCGTGGGAGAGGTACCGCCGTCGACGGCGCAATCGATCGCGGAGTCCGTAGTTCGGTCGCCACCACCGCGATAATCGGGTGCAGCGCCCTTATTTCCATTTGCATTTTTCTGCGAGAGTGAAAACGATAATTATGAAAGTCCTTCTTGCGCGTGGCCTCATCGTGGCCCTGCTTGCAGCGTCCGCACAGATCACGAGTGCCCAGCCGGCCACGATGCCCGATTTCGCCGACCTGGTCGAGCGCACGGCACCGGCCGTGGTCAATATCCGTACCGCCGCGCGCCCCAGTTCCTCCCCGCAAGGACAGGGTGGGCCGCAGATGCCCGATCTGGATGAGAACGATCCGTTCTACGATTTTTTCCACCGACTCTTTCCCCAACCCGGTCCCGGGCAGCGGCAAAATCCCCTGCCACGCTCGCCGCGCGGCGAACGGGAAATTCCGCGCGGCGTCGGATCGGGCTTTCTGATTTCGTCCGATGGGTACCTGCTCACCAATCATCACGTCGTCGAGGGTGCGGACGAAATCACCGTGACCCTCCCGGACAAGCGCGAATTCAAGGGCAAGCTCGTGGGATCGGATCCGCGCACCGACGTGGCTCTGGTCAAGATCGACGCTGGCGGGGCCGAGTTGCCGATATTGAAGCTCGGGGACCCGGCAAAGCTGCGCGTGGGCGAGTGGGTAATTGCGATCGGCTCCCCGTTTAACCTGGAGAACACGGTCACGGCCGGCATCGTCAGCGCCAAAAGCCGCGAGACCGGAGAGCTGCTGCCGTTCATACAGACCGACGCGGCCGTCAATCCGGGAAATTCCGGCGGGCCCTTGATCAACATCCGAGGTGAAGTTGTCGGCATCAACTCGCAGATCTTCACCTTCTCGGGCGGCTATGCGGGCATTTCCTTCGCCATTCCGATCGACGAGGCGCAAAAGATTGCCAAGCTGCTGCGCACGCAGGGCAAGGTGGTACGCGGCAGGATCGGTGTGCTAATCGGCGAGGTCACACGCGAGGTCGCCGATGCCATCGGTTTGTCGAAGGCGGCCGGCGCTGCGGTTTCAAGTGTCGAGACCGATGGTCCGGCCGACAAGGCCGGGGTGCAGCCTGGGGACGTGATCATCAAGTACGACGGCAAGTCGGTGGAGAGTTCCGCGGATCTGCGCCGCATGGTTGCAGCCACCGCGCCCGGAACCAAGGTGGCTACCTCGGTCTGGCGCAATGGTGCGCCCCACGATCTGCAGGTGACCGTTGGCGAAATGCCGCAGGAGCCGTCGCGACTGGGCGTACACGGCCCGGGGTCGGGCAAGGCGCCGGAGGGCCATCCGGACGCCTTGGGTCTGGTTGTTTCCGATCCGACTGCAGCGCAACTCAAGGAACTGCACATCGACGGCGCCGTTCAAGTGGAAACGGCTGAGGGCGCGGCTGGGACCGCCCGGCTGAGCGCTGGCGACCTGATCCTCAGCGTAAACAATGTCCGGGTAAAAAATGCCAAGCAATTCAAGGAGTTGGTGGGCAAACTCGATCTGGCCAAGCCCGTTGCGCTGCTGGTCCGGCGCGGCGACCAGTCGCAGTGGGTGATTTTGCACGCTGGTGATAACTGACAGGGTCGGCGTAGCAACGCGCTAGAATCCCGCCTTTTCCAGTGTTGCAACGGTGGGGGTGAGGCTGAGGTCTCGCCCCCTTTGTGTTGCGCAAAGGGAATATCCGGTGGCGCTGGTCCGAAGCTTGGCCGGGCGCTCGTCGCGTCACTCAATATGCTTCACATTCGCAACTTCTCGATCATTGCCCACATTGACCACGGCAAGTCCACTCTGGCCGATCGATTGATCCAGCGTTGTGGCGGGCTCGCCGAGCGCGAGATTCGCGAGCAGGTTCTCGACTCCATGGATCTGGAGCGTGAACGCGGAATAACCATCAAGGCCCAGACAGCGGCATTGAGCTACCTGGCGCGCGATGGCACGCGCTATGACCTGAACCTGATCGACACACCCGGCCACGTGGATTTTTCCTATGAGGTAAGTCGCTCGCTCTCGGCATGCGAGGGCGCGCTGTTGGTCGTTGACGCGTCGCAGGGCGTCGAGGCGCAGACGGTGGCCAATTGTTATACGGCGATCGAACTGGGCGTTGAAGTGATTCCGGTACTGAACAAGATGGACCTAGCGCAGGCCAATCCGGAGCAGGCGCGGGCCGAAATCGAGGACGTGATCGGCATCGACGCTAGCGACGCCATCCTTTGCAGCGCCAAGAGCGGGCAGGGGGTGGACGAGATCCTGGAACGGATCATCGAGCGGGTGCCGCCGCCGCGCGGCGATCCTGCCGCGCCGCTGCAGGCATTGGTGATCGACTCGTGGTTCGACAACTACGTCGGGGTCGTCATCCTGGTCCGCGTGGTCAACGGCGTCCTGCGACCTAAGGACAAGGTGCTGTTGATGGCCACCCGCGCGGTCCACCACTGCGAGCAGCTTGGAGTGTTCACGCCGAAGTCCCAGACCCGCACGCATTTGGGCGCCGGCGCGGTGGGTTTTGTCGTCGCCGGAATCAAGGAGCTGCGCGATGCGCGCGTCGGTGACACGCTGACCTCGCTGCCGCGCGCGGCGGACAAGCCCCTGGCGGGATTTAAGGAAGTCAAGCCGCAGGTATTTGCGGGCCTGTTCCCGGTCGAGGCCAATCAATACGAGGCGCTTCGCGACGCCCTGAACAAGCTGCAGCTCAATGACTCGGCACTGCAATTCGAGCCGGAAGTGTCGCAGGCCCTGGGCTTTGGCTTTCGCTGCGGTTTTCTTGGGTTGCTGCACATGGACATCGTGCAGGAACGCCTGGAACGCGAGTACGACATGGACCTCATCACGACGGCACCGTCCGTTGTCTACGAGGTACTGCTGCGTGATGGCAAGGTCGTGATGGTTGAGAATCCCTCGAAGATGCCGGACCCGGCAAAAATCGCGGAAATCCGCGAGCCGATCGTCACGGTGACGATCTTCGTGCCGCAGGAGTACGTGGGCACGGTGATGACCCTGTGCACCGGCAAGCGCGGCGTACAGATCAATATGGCGTATCACGGTCGTCAGGTGCACTTGACCTATGAATTGCCACTGGCGGAGATCGTCCTAGATTTTTTCGATCGCCTGAAATCGGCCTCCCGCGGCTATGCGTCGATGGACTATGAATTCCGCGAGTACCGTGCGGCTGACGTCGTAAAGGTAGACATTCTGATCAACGGCGAACGGGTCGACGCGCTGTCCGTGATCGTGCACCGTGCCAATTCGGCCCATCGCGGGCGCGACTTGGCGTCCAAGATGCGTGAGCTCATACCGCGCCAGATGTTCGACGTCGCCATCCAGGCGGCGATCGGCTCCAATATCATCGCGCGCGAGAACGTGAAGGCGCTGCGCAAAAATGTCCTGGCCAAGTGCTACGGCGGCGACATCTCGCGCAAGCGCAAGCTACTGGAAAAGCAAAAAGCAGGCAAGAAACGAATGAAACAGGTCGGAAGTGTGGAGATCCCGCAGGAGGCATTCCTGGCGATCCTGCAGGTGGAGGACAAATGAGCGCGTTGACGGCGGTCGTGCTGGGGGCACTTGGCGCATACGTGCTGGCCATGGTATCCGGCCGGGTGCCGACCGACTTCGCTCTGTTCCTGTTCTTGTGCACGGTGGTGAGCGGGGCGTATTTCGCGGCGGAGTACGTCGTTTTCGCACGCCGGCGGCGCGACAGGGCAGCGAGTGAATTGCTTGAGTTCGACCGACGCAATGGCGCGGCGGCGCAGGCCGACCCGCAGGGCGTTGCCAAGGAACGCAGCGCGCTGGAGGAGCGCTTGTCGAGCCGGCCCTGGTGGGTGGAATACACCGCAGGCTTTTTTCCCGTGATCGCACTGGTATTTCTGCTGCGCTCGTTCCTGTACGAACCGTTTCGAATCCCGTCGGGCTCAATGATTCCCACGCTACAAATCGGTGATTTGATCCTCGTAAACAAGTTCGAGTACGGCATTCGCCTGCCGGTGTTGAACCGTACCATTGTAGAAATCGGGCATCCGAACCGTGGCGACGTCATCGTTTTTCGTTACCCGCATGACCCTACCCAGGACTACATCAAGCGGGTGGTAGGCCTGCCCGGCGATCGCGTCGACTATGACAACCATCAGCTCAAGATCAACGGCACCCCGGTTCCCTTGGCGCCGCAGGACCGGTATTACGATCCTGCCCGGCTGCAGACCTACCGGCAATTCATCGAAAAACTCGATTCAACGAGTCACCGCGTCATATTTGTCGATGGAGATGGCGTGCAAGTTCGTGCTGCATTGCAGCATACAAATCCTGACGCTTGCGTCTACAGTGGCGGGGGCGTGAGCTGTACCGTCCCCCAGGGAAGTTATTTTGTCATGGGCGACAATCGCGATAACAGCGAAGACAGTCGTTTCTGGGGATTTGTGCCAGATCGGAACATTGTCGGGCACGCGTTTTTCATCTGGATGAATTTTGGCAATGTCGGACGAATCGGTAGCTTCAAGTAGCAAGTCGGCACGGCGCATGCCTTTGATGTCCCAACTGTCCTCTCCGGCGCGTCAGCGCGGATTAAGCCTGATCAGCCTGATTTTTGTCGGGGTGATCGTCGTCTTCCTGCTTGCAATTGGTATGAAGGTGGTGCCGGCACTGGCGGAATATCTGGCTGTCGAACGAGCCGTGCAAAAGGCCGCCCAAGAAGGCCAGACGGTTCGTGACATCCGCGCCGCGTTCGACCGGTACTGCACGATCGATGACATCAAGTCGATCACCGGCAAGGACCTGGACGTCACGAAAGACGCGGACCGAATCGTGGTTTCGTACGCGTATTCGTACTCGGTCCCGGTTCTGGACAACGTTCGCATCGTGATTGATTTTTCCGGTTCTAATCGCGACCATCCGGGTCGGGCGGTACAACCATGAACCCGGGCATTGCGCCAGACCATGGACTTGTCCGCGCTTGAAGAGCGCCTGCAGTACAAGTTTCATAGCGGCGAACTGCTGCAGCAGGCCGTCACGCATCGCTCTCATGGTGTCGTGCACAATGAGCGCCTGGAGTTTCTTGGCGATTCGGTGCTCAACTGCGTAGTTGCGCAGCTGCTGTTCTTGAAATACGCCCGGCTCGATGAAGGCGATTTGTCGCGTCTGCGGGCCAACCTGGTCAAGCAACAGTCGTTGTCGGAGATTGCCGAGCGCCTGGGCCTGAGCGACTTCCTTCGCCTGGGCGAAGGCGAAATGAAGAGCGGTGGATTCCGTCGTCCCTCGATTCTGGCCGATACGATGGAAGCGGTTTTCGGGGCGGTGTTTGTCGATGGCGGCTTCGATGGAGCGCGTGAAGTCATTGGTCGATTGTTTGAACCGGTGCTCAAGGTGGTTGATCCCAAGACCCTAGGAAAGGACAGCAAGACATTGCTGCAGGAATACCTGCAGGCCAAGCGCCTGCCCTTGCCGGTGTACACGGTGGTCGAGACCCGCGGAGCTGCGCACAATCAGGAATTCGAAGTCGAATGTGCGATCCCAAAGCTCGAGGTCAGCGTGCGCGGCAACGGGCGCAGTCGCCGTGGCGCCGAACAGTCGGCGGCCAAACTTGCTCTTGAGGCGGCACAGGCGGCGGCGCAGGCACTGCGACGGGCCAAGCGCAAGGGCAGCGCGGCGCCCGAGACCGATGCAGACGGTACACCGGTGCAAACGGGCGCTGGCACCGCTGGCAAGCCTGTGGCAGCGGCAGAATCCGGCGCTGTCGCGAAACCGGCCCCACCCGGTTGATTTGATGGAACCCACGCCGGAAGCGTCCTCGTTTCGCGCGGGGATGATTGCCATTGTCGGACGTCCCAATGTCGGCAAGTCGACGCTGCTCAACGCGCTCGTAGGCTCCCACGTTTCCATCACCTCCAACAAACCGCAAACAACCCGTAACCGTGTGCTGGGCGTTGCCACTCGGGTCGATGCCCAGTTTGTTTTCGTCGACACGCCCGGCCTGCAGCATCGCCATCGAAATTTGCTGACACAGCGCATGAATGCGGGCGTCGGTGCTGCCATTCACGGTGTCGACGCGATAGCGATGGTCGTCGATGCACATGGCTGGCGAGAAGAAGACGATGCCGTGCTGCGCCTGCTCCCCAAGGTGCCGCTTGCCAATGCCGATGCGGGCTCTGCGTCGGAGGACGCAGCGGCGCCGTCCAGCCGTGTTGTGCTGACCTTGAACAGGACCGATACGCTGCGCGACAAATCGGAACTTCTTCCCCTCATGGCCAGCGCCAGCCAACGCTACCCGTTTGCCGCCATCGTACCTGTCAGCGCCGCGCGCCGCTGGCAGCTCGATGACTTGTTCGAGGCCCTGCGCAAATTGCTGCCGGTGGGCATGCCGCTATTTGACCAAGACCAGATTACGGATCGCAGCGTGCGCTTTCTGGCTGCGGAACTGCTGCGCGAACAGGCGTTCCGGCTTCTGGGCGATGAACTGCCGTACGGCCTGGCGGTGGCAATCGAGGGTTGGGACGAATCCGAGGGCCGCGCCGTCGTTTCGGCGCTGATCCTCGTGGAACGCGAATCGCAACGAGGGATCGTGATCGGCGCCGGCGGGGCAAAGCTGCGGGAAATCGGCCGCAAGGCGCGCATGGCAATCGAGCGTTTACTGGGCAAGCCGGTATTTCTGCAGACCCACGTACGGGTGACCGCCGGCTGGAGCGACGACGCCCGCTCGCTCGACCGCCTAGGGGTCGAGGCGCCCCTGCGATCGTGAGCGCGGTGGTCCCCATGGCGACGCCGACGGGGCGGGGGCGGCGCTTTTCGGACAACCGGGTCGACCACCAGCCAGCGTTTGTCCTGCATTCGTATCCCTGGCGGGAAACGAGCCTGATTGTCGATGTACTCACGCGTGATCACGGCCGGGTCGGGCTCGTGGCACGCGGCGCGAAACGCCCGACCTCGCAGTTTCGCGGCCTCCTGGCACCGTTTTGCCCGATAGCGGTGTGCTGGAGTGGCCGCGCGGAGATCAAGTCGCTGGTGCGCGCCGAATGGGTCGGCGGGCTGACGCCGCTGCGTGGTGACGAACTGTTGAGTGCCTTTTACCTCAACGAACTACTCGTTCGCCTACTTGCCCGCGGTGATCCACACGAGGCCTTGTTCTTTTCTTACGCGCGCGCGCTGCGCGATCTCTCGCTCGATGGGCTGCAGCGTGCACAAGCATTGCGCGGCTTCGAGCTCGACCTGTTGCGGGAAATCGGCGTTGCTCCATCATTTGAAACCTCGGGTGATGGTGCGCTGATCGATCCCGACGCCTGGTACCGGGTTGACCCGGAGCACGGCGTGCGTCGCGTGGCCGAACCGGCGGCACTGGGCGAAGAATACTGCGTGCGTGGACTATCGATGCAGGCCCTGGCGCGGCGCGACCTGGCCGCAGTTGCCGATTCCGCCGATGCCCGCGCCTTGCTGCGTCAACTGATCGGCTACCATTTGCGTGGCCGACCACTCAATACCCACCGCATCCTTGCGGAACTGCGCAAGCTGTAGACACTCCGATGACCGCCCTTAGCGTCAATTTGAACCGCGTTGCATTGCTGCGCAATTCGCGGCCGTTGAATATCCCGAGTCTTACGCATGCCGCAACCCTCGTTCTCGAGGCCGGCGCCGATGGCATTACTTTGCATCCGCGTCCCGACGAGCGTCACATCCGACCGGCTGATGTGCGCGACGTTGCCCATTTGCTGCGCCACTGGCCGGCTGTCGAATACAACCTCGAGGGCAATCCGTTTCACCAGTTGATGGAGCACGTGCTCGCGGTGCGGCCCCATCAATGCACTTTGGTCCCCGACGCCGTGGACGCCGCGACTTCCGATCACGGTTGGGACCTTGCGCGCGATGGCGAACGCCTGCGACCCATAATTGCCCAAGCCCACGAGTGTGGCGTGCGGGTGAGCCTGTTCCTGGATCCGGTGCCCGAGGCGATGGCACTGGCGCGCGCGCTCGGCGCGGATCGAGTGGAGCTGTACACCGAGCCCTACGCACGTACGCATGGCGGTCCCGGTCAAGGGGCCAGCCTGCAGCGCTACCGGCTCGCTGCCGAGGCGGCGCTACGGGTGGGTCTGGAAGTCAATGCCGGGCACGATCTCAATTTGCTGAACCTGGCGGATTTTCTGCGCGCGGTCCCCGGTGTGCGCGAGGTCTCGATAGGACACGCCCTGATTGCAGATGCGCTCGAGTTCGGTCTGACACTGACCGTGCGCCGCTACCAGGCAGAAATTCGGCGCGCGCAGATCGCCGTGCGCCGGTCCGCGGGTGAATCACAAGGATGATCTTCGGAATCGGCATTGATGCGGTCGAAGTGGCGCGGATCGAGGCTGCGGTCGCGCGCCATGGCGCCCGCTTTGCCCAGCGCATATTGGGTCCACGCGAGCTGCTTTTGCATAGCGCGCGCACCGGACACTCTTCGATGCGTGGCATGATGTTTCTTGCAACGCGTTTCGCGGCCAAGGAGGCCATCTCGAAGGCGCTGGGTCTGGGGATGCGCCAACCGATGCATTGGCGTGCCGTGCAAATCGTAAATGCCGCCTCAGGAAGACCGGAAGCGGTTGCTGGCGGGGCGCTTGCCGAGTTCCTCCGCCAGCGTCAATTGCGCCTGCATGTATCGGTCTCCGATCTGCAGCATCTGGCGCTGGCCTATGCCGTTGCAGAAATAGTGACCGATGTGTCGGCCAATGTGGGGGACGCCTGATGCCGGGGCCGGTCGTGGTCGATATTGGCGGTCTGTACCTGAACGATGCAGACCGCAAACGGCTGTGTCATCCGCTGGTCGGGATGGTCGTCTTGTTTTCGCGCAACTTCGATTCCACGGCGCAACTGGCGCGCTTATGCCGCGAAATTCACGCCCTGCGCGACCCCCCACTGCTTATCGCAGTCGATCACGAGGGCGGTCGGGTCCAGCGATTTCGCGCCGGCTTCACGCAAATCCCGCCCATGGCCGCCCTGGGGCGACTTTGGGATCGCGATGTCCTTGCGGCCTGCCGTGCCGCCTTGGCTGCGGGCTTTATTCTGGGCGCCGAACTGCGCGCGCATGGGGTCGATATGACCTTTGCGCCGGTGCTCGACCTGGACTGGGGGAAAAGCGCCGTGATCGGTGACCGCGCTTTCCACGCCGACCATCGCGTGGTAACCCTACTCGCGAACCAGGTCGGATACGGGTTGGCACTGGCCGGAATGAGCAACTGCGGCAAGCACTTTCCCGGGCATGGCTGGGTGTACGCCGACTCGCATTATGATGTCTCGACGGACGAGCGCGGTCTCGAGGACATTCTGCGTACCGATGCGGCACCCTATGCGTGGATGGGGGTGGGGCTCGATGCCGTCATGCCCGCGCATGTGGTCTATCCGTGCGTCGATGTGCTTCCGGCGGGATTCTCGGCGCGCTGGATCCAGGAGATTTTGCGCGAGCGCCTGGGTTTTTGTGGCGCGGTATTGAGCGACGATCTGTCGATGCAGGGCGCTCGCGTAGCTGGCGATGTGGTGCAGTGCGCCCAAGCGGCGTTGGCCGCCGGCTGCGACTTTGTCCTCGTCTGCAATGACGAGGCCGCTGCCGACCGGGTTCTGGACCAGCTGCGCTGGGTGCGCACGGCGCAATTTACCGAGCGCGCAGCGCGGCTCGTTCCGCGTACCGGTGCGGTACTGCCGGAGTCGCTGGTGCATAGCGATCGCTATCGGGCCGCGCTGCGCGATCTGCAGTCCGCCTTCGGCCTCGACCCGGGTCCGGGCGGCGGGGAGTACCCGGCGTCGCGCCCGGCCTGACAGGCAGCTCCTCACCCGCGCTCAGCCGGATTAGTGCACGCTAGGGTCCCTACAGTATATATGGCGAAAACTGCGCCCCCGGCATTCGACGCCACGGCCGTGGTGGAGCGTTTGCCGCACTTGCCCGGCGTGTACCGCATGCTCGATGCTGGCGGCACCGTGCTGTATGTCGGCAAGGCGTTGGACCTGCGCAAGCGCGTGGCTTCGTACTTCGGGGGCAACCTCTCTCCGCGCATGGCACTGATGGTCTCCAAGATTGGCGCGATCGAGACCACCGTGACCAGCTCCGAAGCCGATGCGCTGTTGCTCGAGAACAACCTGATCAAGTCCTTTGCACCGCGCTACAACATACTTTTTCGCGACGACAAGTCCTATCCCTACCTGAAATTCAGCGATCACGAATTTCCGCGCATGGCCTTTTATCGTGGCGCCACGGACCGGCGGGCACGCTACTTCGGACCCTTCCCCAGTGCCTGGGCGGTGCGCGAGAGCATGCAGATACTGCAGAGGGTCTTCCTGCTGCGCACCTGTGAAGACAGTGTTTTCCGGCACCGCTCACGGCCGTGCCTGCTGCACCAGATCCGACTCTGCAGCGCACCGTGTGTGGGACTGATCGACGCGCCGGCCTATGCGCAATCCGTCGACGGAGCCTTGCGTTTTTTGCGCGGTGGCGCCAGCGACATCACCCGAGAAATGGAGGAGCGCATGCTCGCCGCCTCGGCTGCGCTCGACTTCGAGCAAGCCGCGCTGCTGCGCGATCAGCTCGCCTCGCTCACGCGTATCCTGCATCAGCAATCGGTGGAACTCGCCGGGTCGACCGCCGATGCGGACATCGTTGCCGCCGCCAGCGAACACGGGCATGCCTGCGTCAATCTTGCCATGGTCCGCGGTGGACGGCATTTGGGTGACAAGGCGTACTTCCCTGCCCAAGGCGTGATTGCTGGTGATGCCGACGACGACCTCTCGAATATTGTCGAGGCGTTTTTATCGCAACATTACCTTGACCACGCCTGCCCGCCTGTGCTGATTGTCAACGCTGCCGCGGACGCGGACGAACTGCGTGCGTTCCTTGCGGGCAAGGACAGCAGGACCGAGGTGTTGGGTCCCTCCGACACGCGCTTAAAGGCCCAAGGGCGGCGCTGGCTGGAGATGGCACTTGCCAATGCGCAGCTCGCCTTGGCCCGGCACCGTGCGGAGCAGGGCTCGCAACAGGCGCGCACGCGCGCGCTAATCGACGCCCTGGGACTCGATGTCGATGACGCCGACGCACTGCGCGTCGAATGCTTCGATATTAGCCATACGGCCGGCGAGGCCACACAGGCGGCGTGCGTGGTGTATGCCGACCATGCAATGCGCAGTGCGGAATATCGACGCTTCAACATCGAGGGGCTAGTCGGCGGCGACGATTATGGGGCGATGCGCCAGGTGCTGACCCGGCGCTACGCCCAAGCGGCACGCGGCGAGGCGACGATGCCGGACCTCGTCCTCATTGATGGGGGTGCCGGGCAAGTCGCGGTCGCGCGCCAGGTTTTCGTCGATTTCGGACTTGCCCCCGGGCTGCTGGTCGGGGTTGCCAAGGGCGAGGGCCGCAAGGTCGGCTCGGAGGAATTGGTATTTGCCGACGGGCGCGCGCCCTTGCGTCTGGGCCGGGAATCGGCGGCACTGATGCTGGTTGCCCAAATTCGGGACGAAGCGCATCGCTTTGCCATAACCGGCATGCGCGCGCGTCGCGCACGTGCCCGTAACGCCTCGCAACTCGACGACATGGAGGCGATCGGGCCAAAGCGCCGTCAACGGCTTTTGTCCCGTTTTGGCGGCATGCGTGGATTGCTGGGGGCGTCGGTCGAGGATATTGCGCAGGTGCCGGGCATATCACGTCGCTTGGCCGAGCAGATTCATGCCGGCTTGCACGGCATCGCGCCGCCGGGCGGCGCAGCCGGCGAGCCCGGAAAAGTGGACGGATAGCTTCCTGGCACTATCCATGGCCGCGCAACCGCCCATCATTTCTGCCACCGTCGAGCAACTCGCCGGATTTGACGCGCTCATTGACGTGCGCTCGCCAGCGGAGTTCGCCGAGGACCATATACCGGGGGCCGCCAGCTTTCCCGTGCTCGACAATGAGGAGCGAGCGCGGGTGGGAACCATGTATCAGCAGGATTCGCCCTTCGCGGCCCGCAAGCTCGGCGCGGCGCTGGTCGCACGCAACATCGCCCAGCACCTGGAGCGCGACTTTCATCGTCATCCCAAGCACTGGAAGCCGCTGGTTTACTGTTGGCGCGGGGGGCAACGAAGTGGTTCCATGGCCACGGTCCTGGCGCAGATCGGCTGGACGGTGTCGCAATTGGAGGGTGGGTACAAGGCGTATCGACGCAAGGTCATTGCCGATCTTGCGGTCTTGCCGGCGCGCTACGAATTCATCGTGCTTCACGGCCCTACTGGCAGCGGCAAGACCGCCTTGCTCGAGGCCCTCTGCACATCGGGGGGACAGGTGCTGAACCTGGAGGCGCTGGCTCAGCACCGAGGATCGGTGCTCGGAGCATCCATGCTTGGCGACTCGGCGCCGGACTCGCAGCCGGGCCAAAAGGCCTTCGAAACCCAAATCCGGGAGGCGCTGAATGCGTGCGATCCCGCGCGCCCCGTATACGTGGAGTCGGAGAGTCGGCGCATCGGCAAGCTGAGCATTCCCGGGGTGCTCTTCGACGCCATCATTGCGTCGCGTTGTTTGCGCATTGTCGCCCCGCTTGAAGCACGGGTGGCGCATCTGCTGGAGCGCTACGGGGACGTCTATCGCCATCCACAGACGCTGCGAAGTCGGTTGGAGTTCTTTGTTGCCCAACATGGGAAGAATGCCGTTGAACATTGGCAACAGCTGGTCGACGCCGGCCGGTTTGGGGAGCTGGCCGAGGCGATTGTCCGCGCTCACTATGATCCCGCCTATCGCCGCGGTGGCGATTCCCTTTACCGGCATGCGCATGAGGCGCAGGTGCTAGAACTGGGCAGCCTGGACAGTAATGCGATCATTGGGGCGGCGCACGCGATTTTGCATAACTCCGGGAACCGGCATGCCGACTAGCTTTTTCAATCTTCCGATGCTGTTGACCTGGGCTCGGATTGCGATGATTCCTTTCCTGGTCGGCATCTACTACTTCCCGGATGCATGGATCGCACCGGGCACCAAGAACATACTTGCCTGCGTGCTCTTTACTGTCGCTGCCATCACCGACGCGTTTGACGGCTACTTCGCGCGCAAGTTTGGCATGACCAGCCGCCTCGGAGCGTTTCTGGACCCGGTTGCCGACAAGCTAATGGTATGCGCAGCCTTGATCGTGCTGCTGGAACTCGGCCGCGTCAACGCGTTGGTGGCGCTGATAATCATCGGACGCGAGATCACCGTTTCGGCTTTGCGCGAATGGATGGCGCAAATCGGTGCCTCGCAAAATGTTGCCGTCAACTCGGTGGGCAAGTTCAAGACGATATTCCAGATGGTGGCAATCCCGGTGTTGCTACTTCACGATCCCCTGTTCGGTGTGTTCGAGGTCCGGTTCATTGGAACCGTCCTCATCTACCTCGCCGCCATTCTGACGATCTATTCGATGCTGCTATACCTGCGCTTGGCGTGGCCGCACCTGGTTCCCTCGCGTCCTCCGGCAGAGCGGCCGTAGCAATGAAACNAGCGGTTTTGACACGGTCTATCGCGTAGCTATAATCGGCGATCCCTCCGCGGGAATAGCTCAGTTGGTAGAGCGCAACCTTGCCAAGGTTGAGGTCGCGAGTTCGAGACTCGTTTCCCGCTCCAGATTTCCCCATCGGAAGCCGACGAGACCGGCTTCCCCTCAGTTGATGGTTCGGTCCGACGCTAGCGCGGATCGGTGCCGCGTGAGTGCTTGTGCATGGCGGGGTGGCAGAGTGGTCATGCAGCGGACTGCAAATCCGTGTACGCCGGTTCGATTCCGACCCCCGCCTCCAGTCTTCAGCGTTGTGTGCCCCAAGTAATTCAGGGGCAGGTGTCAATAGCGTTGAAGGCTGGCCGCTCGGATAGTCCGATCGCTAACGTCCAGTCCGAGGATGCATTGCGGTCATTGAATTGTCCGCAGTACATCGCGATCGTGAGACCGGGTGCGGCCCAAAAGCGGAACTTCGACAGTTTCTCCGATAGATACTATGGAGGACTGCACAAGCGAGACCCGTTGAGCTAGAACGGGCCTTTCCAAACTTCTCGGCAAAGGAGCAAGGAAATGACTTCACTCGATACAGTCCTCCAAGGCAAGGATACGACGACCCAGGGCGATTTGCATGCGAGCTTTGAGCTCGGTGACAGGTCGTGGAAGCTCAGCT
>JGI12270J11330_10000858_pt1 | contig 22853 bp, 21 predicted proteins | sample PeaSoiMetSII2010_FD_11330 | JGI IMG/M metagenome (IMG submission 11330)
ATGCGCCACCTCGACATGCCCCCATGAGCTCACGCCAGGACAATAGCGGCGAGCCGCCGCCCCGACAACGCTATTAATCCGCGCTGCGCGCGCTGGCGGGCCAGCTGCAGCTGGCCCGTCGCTGACGCGGCCAGCCGGGTAGGGCCCTCGCGAACCACGCAGTTGCCTCAGGGGACCAACGCTGCCATGATTGGCACTGTCATGCCAGAGCCAATTCGGTCCATCAAGGCTGGTTCCGGAGGCATAGGCGCGATCGCCCTGACGGACCTGCTCGGCCGCTGGCCGACTGCGGACGGCCCGCTGTACCGCCTGCTTGCCGCCCGGATCGCCCGGCTGGCCGACACCGGCGAACTGCCCGCGGGCCTGCGCCTGCCCCCCGAACGTGACCTGGCCACCGTCCTGTCGGTGAGCAGGAACACCGTGGCCGCCGCCTACCAGCTCCTGCGCGACGAGGGAATGGCGGAAAGCCGCCAGGGGGCCGGCACCCGCATCGTCCCGCACCGTACGACACCGGCCGCGGTGCACCGGGCCAATGGCTTCTTCTCGGGCCTGCTCGAGACCTCCGCGCTCGACGCGGACCTGAGCCTGGCCGTGGTGGACTGCGCGCCGCAGGTGGCGGCGGCGCTGGCCGACCCGGCCAGCGTCCTGGACCGGTCCGGACGGCAGGCGGCAACGAGCACCAGCGGGTACTTCCCGCACGGGCTGCCCGCGCTGCGTGCCGCCATCGCCAGCCATCTGACGGGCCGCCTCGGGCTGCCGGCCGACCCCGCGCAGGTGATCGTCACGACCGGCGGCCAGCAGGCCCTCGACCTGCTCATCCGGTGCGAGGTGCTCCCTGGCCAGCCGGTCGCCGTCGAGGATCCCACCTTCCCCGGCATGCTCGACGCGCTGTACCGGGCCGGCGCCCGGGTGATCGGGATGCCGGCCGGTGCTGGCCTGGACCCGGAGCGGCTGGAGCACGTGGTCCGTACGCACCGCCCGGCGATGGTCTACCTGATTCCCACCCATCACAACCCGACCGGCCTGGTCATGCCCGCCGGGCACCGCCGCCGCGTGATCCGGCTCGCCGCCGCTCATCCGGACACGCTGTTCGTCGACGACATGACGCTCACCGAACTGCCCCTCGGCGACAACCCGCCACCACCCCCGCTGGCCGCGTTGGGTCCCAGGCAGGCGAACCTGGTCAGCGTCGGCTCGCTGTCCAAGTTGTACTGGGGTGGCCTGCGGACCGGCTGGATCAGCGCGAGCCCAGGCCTGATCGCCCGCGTGGCCGCGGCCAAGGCAGCCGCCGACCTGGGCAGCGCTGCCTTCCCGCAGGCGATCACGGCCGCGCTGCTGAACGGCAAGCACGACGACATCGTCAAGTGGCGCGGTGAGTGGCTGCGGGCCAGATACGACGCGCTGACCGAGGCGCTGCGGGCCGCCCTGCCCGAGTGGACCTGGCCCGAACCGGACGGCGGGCTCACCCTGTGGGTGCGCCTCCCCCGGCCCGGAGGCCCCGGCGCCCCCGCAGGTCCCAGCCAGGCCGACAGCGGGGCGTTCGTCCAGGCCGCGCTCAGGCACGGGGTGGCGGTGGTCCCCGGCCGGCTGCTGAGTGCCAGCGCCGGCGGAGCGAACGGGAGCGAAAGGGACACCAGCCAGGCGACCGGGTACCTGCGCCTGGCCTTCACCCAGGCGCCGGACGTCCTGGCCCGGTCGGCCGTGGCCCTGGCGGCCGCGGTTAAAGCAGGGCGGTCCCGATCAGCCCGTTCCTGGTGACCAAGGCGGCGAGTTCGTCGGCGGCCAGGCCGCCGCTCCCGGCCGGCCGGGCCGGCAGCACCATGTAGCGGGCCTCCGAGGTCGAGTCCCAGACTGAGATCTCGACATCATCGGGCAGCGTCAGGCCGAACTCCGCGAGCACCGCACGCGGCTCCCGCACAGTCCGCGACCGGTAGGCGAAGCTCTTGTACCAGCCTGGCGACGGCCCGAGCAGCGATACCGGGTAGCAGGAGCACAGCGTGCAGACGATGACGTTGTGCGTGGTCTCGGTGTTCGCGACGACCCGCAGCGCGTAGGTCAGCCCGTCGAAGCCCAGCTCCGCCGCGGCGGCGTCGCCATCGGACAGCAGCAGGTCACGGTACCGCGGGTCGGTCCAGGCGCGGGCGACCATCCGGGCGCCGTTCACCGGCGAGGCCTTCACCTGCAGCCGGGTCAGGTACTCGTCGATCTCGTCGTCGCTGGTCAGCCCGGCCGCGATCAGCCGCTCCTCCAACTGGCGCGCCCGCGCGGCGGCCGGCAGGTCATCATGGCCGGTCAAGGTAGGACTCCCATAGGTCGACGGTCACGGTGTGGTCACCGCTCCCCCACAGGTCGGCGGCGGAAAAGCGGACCGCGTAACAGGTCTCGACCCGCGGCGGGTCGATGCCGCGGGCGCTGTCGTCGGGCACCGGCCACTCGCCGAGGGCCGCGATGATCACCCCGGTGTGCCCGCGTACGTACCGCGGCACCCGGGTGTGATGGTCCGGATCCCCGGTCCGTACCCGGACCTGGCTGCCCAGGGTGTAACTCACGGTGCTGTGCCCATCTGCGGGCCCATCTCCGGGCCCATCTCGGTGACGAGCATCTCGATCGCCCCGAGCCAGCGTTCGTAGTACGACGCGGCCAGGTACTGCTCTGGCGGCAGCCGCTCGATCGCGTCCCGCAGTTCGTCACTGTTGAACACTCCGCGCCGTCGCAGCATCATGGCCAGCGCGTACACCCGCGCCTCCCAGTCGGCGGCGAACGGGGGGGCGTCGTCCTCCCCGACCGGCACCGGCCCGAATCCGGTCTGACCGCCCATGTCATGAACACGGCTCACGTTCGTGACCCTAACAGCCAGAACACCGATTATCCCGAACGGGCCGTACTGCGTGCCCCGGCGTCCGCCGACCGCGCCTGGTCCGGGCCCCTTCTTCCGGGACCAGCCCGGATGTTAACTATTGCTATATGACAACAAACAGCGGACTCCGCAGCAGGGAATGGTTCGGCGCGACCGGCCGGACCGGAATGGGCCACCGGTCCTGGATGCGCAGCCAGGGTTTCACGTCCGAGGTCTTCGACGGCCGGCCGGTGATCGGCATCGCGACCACCTGGTCGGAGCTGGCGCCGTGCAACGTCCACCTGCACCGGGTAGCCGAGTCGGTCAAGCGCGGGGTCTGGCAGGCGGGCGGGTTCCCCCTGGAGTTCCCGGCCATGGCGCTCGGCGAGACGCTGCTGCGGCCCACGGCCATGCTGTACCGGAACCTGCTGGCGATGGAGGCCGAAGAGCTGATGCGGGCCAACCCGCTGGACGGCGTGGTCCTGCTGTCCGGGTGCGATAAGACCACGCCCGGGCTGCTGATGGCCGCGGCCAGCGTGGACCTGCCGGCGCTGATGGTCACCGGCGGGCCCATGCTCAACGGCAAGTACCAGGGCACCGACGTCGGCTCGGGCACGGCGGTGTGGCGGTTCGAGGAAGACCTGGTGGCCGGGCGGATGACCCAGGAGGAATGCGCGTTCGCTGAAGGCTGCATGGCCAGGTCCAACGGGCACTGCATGACGATGGGGACCGCGTCCACGATGGCCTCGATGGCCGAGGCGCTCGGCATGCAGCTGCCTTACTCGGCGACCTGGCCCGCCGTGGACGCCCGCCGGTACGAGACCGCGCAGCGGGCCGGCCAGGTGGTAGTCGATCTGGTCCGGCAGGACCTGCGGCCTTCGGCCATCATGACCAGGGCGGCGTTCGAGAACGCGATCCGGGTCAACGCGGCGATCGGCGGGTCGACGAACGCGGTGATCCACCTGCTCGCCATCGCCGGGCGACTCGGCGTGCCGCTGACGCTCGACGACTTCGACATGCTGGCCCGGGACGTGCCGACCCTGGTGAACCTGCAGCCGAGCGGCAAGTACCTGATGGAGGACTTCTGCTACGCCGGCGGCCTGCCCGCGGTGATCCGCGAGCTCGACGAGGCCGGCCTGCTGAACTCCGGCGCGATGACGGTGACCGCCGCCGGGATCGGCGTGAACGCGGCGGACGCGCCGTGCTGGAACCGCGAGGTCATCCAGACGGTAGCCGACCCGTTCCAGCCGGCCGGGACCGGCACCGCGGTGCTGCGCGGCAACCTCGCCCCGGACGGCGCGGTGATCAAGCAGTCCGCTGCGTCTCCGCACCTGCTCAAGCACCGGGGCCGGGCGCTGGTCTTCGACTCGCCGACGGACTACTACGCCGTGTCGAACGATCCCGAGCTCGATGTGGACGAGGACACCGTGCTCGTCATCCGGTACTGCGGCCCGCGCGGCTACCCCGGCATGCCGGAGGTCTCCAACGTGGCGCTGCCGAAGAAGCTGCTGCTGCGCGGTGTCCGCGACATGGTGCGGATCTGCGACGGCCGGATGTCGGGCACCGCTTACGGCACGGTCGTCCTGCACGTGGCCCCGGAGGCCGCGGCGGGCGGCCCGCTGGCCCTGGTCCGCACCGCTGACTGGATCACCTTGGACGTCCCGGGCCGGACGCTGACGCTAGAGGTCGCCGACGACGAGCTGGCCCGGCGCCGCGCCGGGTGGCAGCCACCCGCCCCGCCGGCCAGCCGGGGCTGGACCCGCCTGTACACCGACCATGTGCTGCAGGCGGACACCGGTGTTGACATGGACTTCCTCGTCGGCGCCAGCGGGCATGAGGTGCCGCGCGAGTCGCACTAGCCAGCCTGCTCGGCCGGGCCGGGTGCCTGGCCTTATCAGGTAGTGTTCACCCCTGCCCTGTTCCCCGATCACCCCTCAGGCAGGAATACGTGGAAAGCGTCGTCCTCGTGGATGAAGCCGGCTACGCCAGCGGCACGGCCGACAAGACGGCCGTGCATCACGCCCAGACGCCGCTGCACCTGGCCTTTTCCTGCTACCTCTTCACCGAGGCCGGACAGTTCCTGCTGACCAGGCGGGCCGAGTCGAAGCGAACCTGGCCCGGCGTGTGGACCAACACCTGCTGCGGGCACCCGCTGCCTGGCGAACCCGTCTCCGGCGGCGTGCTCCGGCGGCTGCGGGAAGAACTCGGGATCAGCTCGGCCAAGCTCACGCTGGTCCTGCCGCGGTTCCGGTACCAGGCGCGGATGGCCAACGGAGTGCTGGAAAACGAGCTCTGCCCGGTCTACGCGGCATACACCGCCGACCTGATGGGGCAGAGCCCGCCCGATCCTGACCCGGCGGAAGTCGCGGACACCAGGTGGGTGGACTGGGACGAATTCTGCGAAGCGGTGCGCACCGGCCAGCAGCCTATCTCCCCGTGGTGCGCCATGCAGCTCCGCGAGCTCACCGCCCTCGGCCCGCGGCCGCTGGACTGGGTCCCGGCCGACGCGGCTGACCTGCCGCCCGCGGCGCTCGGCTGAGCGGTCTGCACATTTTTTAGCATCGTCAACACTCCCTCCACAGGGTTGTCCACACCGGTGGGTTTACTGGGATCAGGTGGTAGTGCCGGGATCTCCCGACGGGTCGCGCGGGGCCAGCCCGCGGGCCAGGAGCTCGAGCACGTCGTCGAGAACGTCCTCAGGGACCCGGCCGCCGGCTGTCCACTCGGCCCAGCGCATGCCGACGAAGTTGCCGATGCCCGTGTAGGCGAACGCGATGACCTCGGGATCGTACTGTGCGTCCACCTCGCGGGCCATCTGGGCGGCCCGCACGCCGCGGGCGTAGCCCCTGGTCAGGTGCTCGTAGTACTCGCGGAACAGGCCCGGGTCGATGAACTCGGACTCGCGGACGATGCGGTCGATCCAGGGGCGCTGGGACAGCATGTCGAAGTACGCCCGGAAGGACGCGCGCTCCCTGGCCCGCTGACCGCCGTCGGTGTGCTCCAGGGCTGCCTTCATGGCCCGCCTCAGGTCGGTGTTGATCGCCCGGACCACGGCGGCGAAGATCTCCGCCTTGGATCCGAAATACGAGTAGAAGCTGCCGGTGGCCATCCCGGCCCGGGCGCAGATGTCCGCGACCGTCGTCCGGTGGTAGCTGCGCTCGCCGAACAGTTCCTCGGCTGCGGTCAGCAGCCTTATCGCGGGCGGCCGTTCGTCGGCCTGCCGCCCGGCCTGCGCCGATGGCGGGCGGGCGCGCCCGCCCGCCATCCGGCTCATCTCGGCTGTCATTCGGCTGATCCCTGCTTCATGCCGGGAGGGATGGCCGATGCGGTGTCACGGCGATGGGATACCACTCGCCGGTGCCTGCTGTTCGGTTCCCGTGTAGGTGGTGATCGGACCCGACGCCGACGTGTCCGTGGTCAGCACCGGTCCCTCTTGGACCAGAGCACCATTCTTGATGACACCAATGTAGGCGCCGGTGATACCCGAGTGGTCGCTCGCGGAGTAGGCGTACGGCGCGACCGCCGGTCCCTGCGGCAAGCCGGCTTCGATCGCCGACACCAGGTCCGCCCTGGTCGGGTTCCTGCCCGCCTTGAGCATGGACTGCACGAACGTGTAGGCCACGGCCTCGCCGTAGAGCACGTTGCCGTCGAACGGCGCCTTCGGGTCGTACTGCTGGTGAATCTTACTGAAGAGCGCGATCCAGCTGTTACTCATGTTGCCGAGGGTAGGCAGGTAGCCATCGGTGATGATCCCGTTGGTGAGCTGGTTGCCATTGACGGTAGCGCCGCCCTGCTTCGCGAACGCCTCGAGCAGCCCAGACAGCGTGATCGCGTCGGATCCGACGTTGCTGACTACCAGCGTCGGGCTGAAGCCCAGCTTGAGGGAGTTCAGCTTCAGCAACGCGGTGAAGGCGGGGATGGAGAACGAGACGACGACCTGGGCGCCGGACGCACGCAGCGCGGCGACCTGCGGTGCGATGTTGACGTTGGTGTCGACGTAGCTCTGCTTGCTGACCACCATCGAGGCCGGGATCTCGTCGTCAAGGCCCTTGACCCCGTCCATGCCGAACTCGTCGTCTTGGTAGAAGTAGGCGACCTTCTTGCCCGCGAAGTGCTGCTTCACGTACTGCCCGAGGATCTTCCCCTCACGCACGTAGTCGATCTGCCAGCCGAAGGTCTCGGGGTAGGTCGTGGGCTGGTTCCAGCATTCGCATCCGGACGCGACGAACACGTCGGGAACCTTCTCCGAGTTGAGGAAGCTGATCGCCGCCAGATGCGTAGGCGTGCCGAGGCCGTCGAACAGCGCGTACACGTTGTCCTGCAGCACCAGTTGGCGCACGTCGGACGCCGTCGTGGTCGGGTCGTACGCGTCGTTCAGGTACTTGTAGACGATCTTGCGCCCGTACACCCCGCCGTGTGCGTTGACATAGGCGAAATAGGCGGCCGACGCAGGAGCGATCTCGCTATAGCCGGGCGCGGCGGGGCCGGTGAGCGGCTGGTGGCTGCCGATGAGGATCTGGGTCGGGGTAATGCCCGGCGCGGACGCGGTCAGGGCCGAGCTTGAGCTGCTCGAGCTCGAGCCTGGGCTCGAACTTGAACTCGAGCTCGACGAGCAGGCGGCGACGGCGAGCGCGGCCACGGTCATGATGGCCGCGGCCTGCCAGCGAAGCCGATGAGTTCGTTTCATGAAGTGCCTTCCTTCTCATGTTGGCTGGCCGACGCGTCATCGGCCGACGGCGTGACGTGGGCCGCGGATGCGTCGTGCCGGGTGCGGGTCTTCGGGTCAGGACCTGTGAAAGCGGTGAGGAGACGTCGCAGCCCGCCTTGGATTCCCTGCGGGAAGACGAGCATGACGAGGATGAGGACCACGCCATAGGCGGCTATCGGGATGTTGGATCCGACGGAACTGGACAGGCCGTGGCTGGTGGCCACGTCCGTGACGTAGGTGGGCACGAGGACGATCACCAGGCTTCCCCACAGCGCGCCGGGCAGGCTGCCGAGGCCGCCGATCACGGCCGCCGTCAGCAGCGAGATGGAGAGCGTGATCGTGAAGGCGCCCGGCGCGACCAGGCTGGTCACGATAGCCAGCAGCGAGCCGGCCAGCCCGGCGCATACGGCGCTCACGACGAAGGCGAGAATGCGCGTCACGGCGACGTTCACGCCGTCAAGCGCGGCGGCCACCTCGTCGTCGCGCACCGCGCGCCAGTTGCGGCCGGTCCTGCTGTAACACAGGTTCGCCAGCAGCACCAGGGTGACCAGCGCCACCGCGGTGCTGACCCAGGCCTGCCACCTGGTCAGCGGGAAGGTCGCGCCGAGGAAGGCGGGCGTGGTGAAGGCGACGTTCAGGCCCTGGTCTCCGCCGAAGACCCCCGGCCAGGCGTAAGCCACGCTCGGAAGCGCGACGCCGAGCATGAGGGTCGCGCCGGCCAGGTACGGACCGCGCAGCCGGGCCGCGGCTACGCCAACGATGGCCCCGGCCGCGGCCGCGACCGCGGCGGACGCCACCAGCGCAGCGAAGAAGGGCCAGTTCAGGTGCATCAGCAGTAGTGCCGTCGTGTAGCCGCCGATGGCCATGAACGCCCCGTTGCCCAGCGAGATCTGGCCGCTGAGCCCGGTCAGCACGGTGAGCCCGGCCACGGCCGTGACCTCGGTCGCGACCTCGGCGATCTGGTAATCGCGGAACGTGTTCAGCTTGATGGAGAGGAACCCGACGATCACCGCCATCACCACGGCGACGCCGAGCCTGCGCGGCAGCGTCTGCATGGTCATACCCGCCGCACCTTAGTGGCGGAGAACAGCCCGTCGGGCCGGATCATCAGCACCACGACGAGGATGCCGAGCGCGACCAGGGAGGTCAGCTCGGAGCCCTTGGAGCCCAGATAGCCCGCCACGTAGCTGAGCGCGATCCCCAGCAGCAGCCCGCCGACCACCGCTCCCACCGGGCTGTCCAGGCCGCCGATGACCGCCGCGGTAAAGCCGAACACGAAGATCGCATCCATGCTGTTCGGGTACAGGAACGTCGAAGGCGAGACCAGCACGCCCGCCAGCGCCCCGAGCAGGCCCGCCAGCGCCCAGCCGATGGTGAGCATCCGCGCGACACGGATGCCCGACAGGCGGGCGATCGTGGCGTTGAACGCCGACGCGCGCATGCGCAGCCCGACCGAGGTGTACCTGAACGCCGCCGCCAGCGCCAGCGTGGTCACCAGCACCGCCGCCACGACGAACACGTCGAAGCGCGACACGCCGAGCGGCGTGCTGCCGACCTTCAGACCGGTGATCGAGAACGCCGCCGGGAACGACCGGTACTGGCCGCCGAAGAAGATGCCGGCCAGGCCCTCGAGCAGGATGAGCAGCCCGATAGTCACGATCACCGCGTTGAGCGGCGGCTTGTTCATGGTCGGCCGGATGACGGTGAGCTGGCATACCGCGCCGAGCACGACGCCGGCCGCGAGCGCGACCACGAACCCGGCCCAGTAGGAGCCGGTGTGGTAGATGACCTCGATGGCCACGTAGGTGGTGAACATGGCCATCCCGCCCTGCGCGTAGTTCAGCAGCCTGGTCCCTCGCCAGATCAGGACGAGGGACAGCGCTATCGCGGCGTAGATCATCCCGAAGACGACCCCGCTGAGCGTGAACTGGAGGAACTCGACCACTGGCATGCTCCCCTATAAGTGGCTAGAACCCGAGGTAGTGGTGGCGCAATGCGACATCGGCGGCGAGCGTCTGGGCATCCGCGGAAGCGACGACCCGGCCGAGGTTGAGCACCACGCCGTGATCGGCGACGGCGAGCGCGCTCCGCGCGTTCTGCTCCACTAGGACGATGGTGAGCCCTTGCTCCCGGCTCAGCCGGACCACTAGGTCCATGACCTGGGCCATGATCCTGGGCGCGAGGCCGAGCGAGGGCTCGTCGAGCAGCAGTACGTGTGGCCGCGACAGCAGTGCGCGCGCTATGACCAGCATCTGCCGCTCGCCGCCGGACAGCGTGGCGGCCAGCTTGCGCCGGCGGTCGGCCAGCGGCCGGAAGCGCCCATAGGCCTCGTCGAGCGCGGCGGCCCGTTCGGCCCGCGGGTTGCGGGACCGGCTCCCCGGGGCCCGGCTCAGCGGGCCTGGCCAGGACATCATGCCCACCCGCAGGTTCTCCTCGACCGTGAGCTCGGGAATTACCCCCTGCCCCTCGGGGACGTGGGCGATCCCGGCCCTGACGATCTGCTCGGGGCTGCGGCCGGCCAGGTCGGCGCCGCCCAGCAAGACGCGGCCGCGGCGGGGCTTGATCATCCCGCTGACCGCGCGCAGTAGCGTCGTCTTGCCCGCGCCGTTCGCGCCGAGCACCGCCGTGATGGCGGCCGTCCCGGCCGAGATGCTGACCCCGTCCAGCGCGATGACCCCGCCGTAGCCCGCGACGAGCCCATCGACGGCCAGCGCCGGGGACCCGTCCTGCTGGACGGCCGCGCTACTCATCGGCGGGACCCCGTTCGCCCTGCTGCGCGCGGCCGTCGGCGGCCGGAGCCTGATCGTCGGCAGTGCCGAGATAGGCGGCGGTCACGGCGGGATTGTCCTGAATCTGCCGCGGCGTGCCCGTCGCGATCACCTTCCCGAAATCGAGGACCACGATCGAGTCACAGACGGACATCATCAGATCCACGTGATGCTCGATCACGACCAGGGATCCCTCGGTGGCCAGGTCGCGGATGAGGCTGCCGAGCTCAGCCAGCTCGCTCTCGTCCAGGCCGCTCGCGGGCTCGTCAAGCAGGATCAGCCCGGGCTTGCCCGCTAGGGCCCGGGCCAGGGCAATCCTCTTCCGCATGCCATAGGACAGCTCACCGGGCCTGGCCTGGGCCGCCTGCGCGGCGCCGACCCGGTCCAGGGCCTGCATGGCCTCCTCGCGCAGCTTGCGCTCGTCGCGGGTGGCTCGCGGCAGCGTGAGCAGCGCGGACCAGAATCCGGCCGAGGCCCGGCAGGTCGCGCCGACCATGACGTTCTCGAGCGCGGTCAGCCCGCCGTACAGGCCGACCCCCTGCAGGGTCCTGGCCACGCCGAGGCCAGCCAGCCGGTGCGGCCGGACGTTGTGCGCGCGGCCGCCGAACAGCACCTCGCCGGCATCGGGCCGGATGAAGCCGCACAGCACGTTCAGCAATGTGGTCTTGCCCGCCCCGTTCGGGCCGATGACGCCTAGGACATGCCGGGGCGGGACGGCGAGCGAGACCGAATCAAGCGCGGTCAGGCCGCCGAAACGAACGGTCACGCCCTGCACTTCAAGTACTGAACCCGGATTCATCGGTCTTTTTCCTCGCCACGGTCAGCAGGAAGTTCCGGCATGAATCCTCATTCAAGGCCGGTCCGAAGTGACGGGCAAGCCCGGATCAGAGTTGGCATCGATTCGTAACTGAACCGAAACACGAGTTGCGGGGCGCGACGATGCCTCAGGCGGAGCGCCGCCCGTCATCTCAGCCTGGCCGATCAGCTCGAGGACCTGCGCCGCTCGCTCACGATTCAGGGCCGAGCCCGAGCAGGCGGGCCGCATTGTGCTTAAGGATCTTAGGACGGACCTCCGGCTTGACCTCGAGCAGCTCGAAGTCGCGCAGCCAGCGCTCCGGGGTCAGCAGTGGGTAGTCGGTACCGAACAGCACCTTGTCTTGCAGCAGTGAGCTAGCCGCGCGGACCAGCTGGGGCGGGAAGTACTTGGGCGACCAGCCCGACAAGTCGATGTACACGTTGGCCTTGTGGGTGGCGATGGAAATCGCCTCGTCCTGCCAGGGCACCGACGGGTGCGCCAGGATGACCGGCATGCCGGGGAAGTCCGCGGCCACGTCGTCGATCAGCATCGGATTAGACAGCCGCAGCTTGATCCCGCGCCCGCCGGGCAAGCCCGCCCCGATGCCGGTCTGGCCGGTGTGGAAGACGGCAGGCAGCCCCGCCTCCTCGATGACCGCGTACAGCGGGTAGTAGCGCCTATCGTCCGGGGAGAAGCCCTGCAGGCTGGGGTGGAACTTGAAGCCGCGCACGCCGTGGTCGCTGATCAGCCGCCGGGCGCGGCGGACGGCCTGCTCGCCGGCCAGCGGATCCACCGAGCCGAACGGGATGAGCACGTCGGCGTGGGCGGCGGCCCGGTCGGCCATTTCTTCGCTGGACAGCCCCGGATGGCCGGTCGCGGTGGTGGCATCCACGCTGAACACCACGGCGGCCAGCTGGCGCTGCCGNTAGTAGCCCGCGATCTGCTCTACCGTCGGCGCCCGGTCGTTGTCGGCCTTGAAGTACTTCGCCGACGCAGCCAGCANCTCGTCGTCCAGGGACAGCTGCCCGTGCCCGTCGGACTCGACGTGCACGTGCACGTCGATCCCCTGCAGGGCGGAAAGGTCTAGGCCAGCCATTTGAAGACACCTTATACGCCAGGCCGCCGCGCTGCCCGGCCAGCGTGGCCGGTCAGTATTTCCCGGGGCCGCATTTGTGCGGTCACCACATTGCGTGTATGGCCCGGCTTGTGGCAGCGTCTGCGATGTGGAGCCGCAACGCCAGGTTCGCGAAGGTGACCTGCTGTGGAAGCCGGGACCTGATCGCGTCAGCCGCGCCAATGTCACCGCGTTTGCCGGGTGGCTCGCCCGGGAGCGCGGGCTTGACTTCGCCGACTATGACGCGCTGTGGCACTGGTCAGTGACTGACCTTGACGGATTCTGGCAGGCGGTCTGGGACTACTGCGGCATCGAGGCCTCGGTCCAGCCGACGGCGGTCCTCGGCGCCAGGGCCATGCCCGGCGCCGACTGGTTCCCCGGAGCCAGGCTGAACTACGCGCAGCACGTGCTGCGCCGCGAGCGGCCCGGCGAGGAGGCCCTGTACTACCAGTCGGAGACCACCCCGCTCGCGGGGCTGGCCTGGCCGGACCTGGCGAACGGCGTCCGGGTGCTGGCCACCCGGCTGCGCGCCATGGGGGTCCGTCCCGGCGACCGGGTGGCCTCCTGCATGCCGAACATCCCGCAGACGGTGATCGCCATGCTGGCCACTACCAGCATCGGGGCCGTCTGGACCAGTTGCTCCCCCGACTTCGGCTGGCGCGGAGTCAGCGACAGGTTCGGGCAGCTGGCGCCGAAGGTCCTGTTCTGCGTGGACAGCTACCGTTACGGCGGCCGGGACTATGACCGCAGTGCCGAGGTGGAGCAGATCATCGCGCTGCTGCCCGGCCTGGAGCAGGTAATCCACGTGCCGGGACCCGCCGGGCGGGCGATCCCCGGGGAGTCCCGGGCCCAGTCCTGGGACGAGGTCATGGACCACCCGCCCGTGCCGGCCGCGGAGTTCGAGTTCGAGCAGGTGCCGTTCGGTCATCCGCTGTGGATCTTGTTCTCCTCCGGCACTACCGGGCTGCCGAAGGCGATCACCCACAGCCACGGCGGCATCCTCATCGAGCAGCTCAAGCTGCAGACGTTCCACATGGACCTGCGCCCGGGCGACCGGCTGTTCTTCCACACCACCACCGGCTGGATGATGTGGAACTTCCTGGTCAGCTCGCTGCTGCTGGGCGTGCGGCCGCTGCTTTACGACGGGAACCCGGCGTACCCGGGTCCCGGCGTGCTGTGGGAGATGGCGCAGAACGCGAAGGTGACCCTGTTCGGCGCGAGCCCGGCCTACGTCGACATGCTGTCCAAGGCGGCCCTGGTGCCCGGCCAGAAGTACGACCTGTCCGCGCTGGAGGCCGTCATGCTGGCCGGCTCGCCGGTGTCGGCGGAGTGCGGAGCCTGGTTCTACCGCAACGTCAAGCCGGACCTGTGGCTGTGCACGGGCAGCGGCGGAACCGACATCTGCAGCGGGTTCGTCGGCGGGATGCCCACCCTGCCCGTCTACGCCGGCGAGATCCAGGCCCGCCACCTGGGCGTCTCCGCGTTCGCGTTCAACGAGGCGGGCGAGCCCGTCACCGGCCAGGTCGGCGAGATGGTGATCACCCAGCCGATGCCGTCGATGCCGGTCTGCCTGTGGAACGACGACGGTGACGAGCTTTACCTGCGGACGTACTTCGCCGATTTTCCCGGGGTGTGGCGGCAGGGAGACTTCTTCAAGGTCAACGAGCGCGGCGGCTGCTTCGTGCTCGGCCGCAGCGACGCGACCCTGAACCGGTATGGCGTCCGCATCGGCACCGCGGAGATCTACGCCGCGCTCGAGTCCGTCGAGGAGGTCGCGGACGCGCTGATCGTCAACCTGGACCTGCCCGGCGGCGGATTCTTCATGCCGCTGTTCGTCACGCTGACCGAGGGGGCGGTCCTGGACGACGCGCTCCGCCGCAAGATCGGCGACCGGCTCCGCGCCCAGTACACGGCGCGGCACGTCCCGGACCAGATCATCGCGGTTCCCGCTATCCCGGCCACCCTGACCGGCAAGAAGATGGAGGTGCCGGTCCGCAAGATCCTGCTGGGGGCCAGGCCGGACGAGGCGGCCAACCAATGCCATGGCGAACCCGCAGGCCCTGGACGCCTTCGCCCGTTACGCGAGCACGCAGCGGGACTACCGCGCCGGCTGAGGCCGCCGGGCTGGGGTCAGTCCCGGGCGCCCGGCTTGACGTAGCCGAAGAACCCGCGGCGCTTGATGAGCTCGGCCACCTGCTCCGGGACCATGGTCTCCCAGGCGTCGTCGCTGGCGGCGATCCGCCGCAGCACGTCACGGCTGAAGATCGGCAGGCACTCGGGACGGTAGTTGTCCAGGTTGACGAAGCTGCCCCGGCCGGCCAGGAAGTCATAGAGCGGCTGGATCTCGTGCTGGACCTTGATGTCATCGACCGTCTTGAGCTCGTCGTCCGGCGTCGGCTGCACCGGGTAGACGTAGAGCTTCAGGCCGTTCTTGAACAGCCGCCCGAAGCTCTCCAGGATCCCGCCCGGCAGCTGTGCGTGGTTCTTCTCGTCGAACAGGTCGATGAGGCTCGGCACTCCCATCACGATGCCGATCCGCTCGGTGGTCCGTTCCCCGATGTAGGCGGCCAGCCGGTAGTAGTCGAAGTAGTCGGTGATCAGCACGGTCTGCCCGCAGGCGGCCAGCAGCTCGGCGCGGGCCAGGAAGTCCCGCCGGTCGACTTCGGTCCTTTCCGCCAGCAGGTTCCGCATGGTGATCTCGGTGAGCTCCAGGATCGGCTTGCCGGCCACGGCCGGGTCCTCCGCGAACTTAGTCTTGGCCGTGGCGAGCATGTCGAGGTTCACGTGGGTCGGCGGCCGGAAGCTGCCCCGCTCGACCAGGATCGCCTTCTTGCGCAGCACCTCGCTCGGCTGCAGCACCTCGCGGTCGGGGCCGAACATCGCCACGCCGCTCAGCCCCAGCTGGACAAGCTTGAGCGCCATCAGCCGGTTGTCCACGCCGCGGAACTCGATGCCGCGGAACTGGATCATGTCGATCTCGATCCGGCCGACGGTCAGCCGGTCCAGCAGGCTCTCGATCAGCCGCTCCGGCTCGTGATGCTCGAAGAACGCGCCGTACAGCAGGTTCACCCCGACGATGCCGAGCGCCTCCTGCTGCAGCCAGGCCTCGACGTCGAGCATCCGCACGTGCATGACGATCTGGCTGGGCTCGTCGTGCGCCTGGGCCTGGAACTTGACGCCCATCCAGCCGTGGCATTCGTTGCCGCCCCGGTAGCTGCGCGCCACCACCGTGTCGGCGAACGCGAAGAAGCAGCTCGAATCGCCGCGCTCGTCGCCGAGCCGCTCGACGTTGAGCTGGAATTCCTTGTCCAGCATGCCCTGCAGCCGCCCGACGGAGACGTACCGATCCGCCTTGCCGTAGACGGCGTCGCTGACCGCCATGTCGTAGGCGGAGATGGACTTGGCGACCGTGCCCGCGGCGCCGCCGACCCGGAAGAACCAGCGCACGACTTCCTGGCCGGCCCCGATCTCCGCGATCGTCCCGTACCAGCGCTGATCCAGGTTGATGCGCAGCGCCTTCTGATGCGTGTCGGATTGATGCCCGCCGACGATGAGTTCGGTCATGTCTCTCCCTGCCCGCCCGCCCTGCCCCGCTGCTGCCGTCTGCGGCAGGCGCCGGGCGTCGGCGGCCGGGCACTACCATCAAACGCTGGGATTGTATCGATTTCCTGTCGCCCGCCGCCAGCGCGAGCAGCCGCGATCCCAATGTTCACCCGTGAGATCAGCCTCGAGCCCACCCGATGTGGTCCGCGCCGACCTGGCCTGCGTGGTTCAGGTCGCGCTGGAGCCGACCCACGTCTCAGTCTGGCTCGGCCAGTGACAGCATTGGACCGTGAGCAATCTGGATCCGGAGGCGATCAACCTGCCCCAGGGGGGTCCGGGGGAATGGAGTCCCCCCGGTCCGCGGGGGTCTGGGGAGGGCGTCCCCCCGGGCAAGTACAGCGCCGTGGATGTCATCGAGGCACGCAAGGCGGCCATCGGCGATGGCACCGAAGTCCGCCGGCTGCTGCCGCAGCGGACGTTGCGCACCATCGGTGCCTGGTGCTTCCTGGATCACTACGGCCCGGACGAGGTCAGCCGGGGGCCCGGAATGCAGGTGCCGCCGCATCCGCATATCGGCTTGCAGACCGTGAGCTGGCTGTTCCAGGGCCTGGTGCTGCACCGGGACAGCCTCGGCAGCCGGCAGCTGATCCGGCCGGGCGAGCTGAACCTGATGACCGCGGGCCAGGGCATCACCCACTCAGAGGAATCAGCGGCGGGCCGGCCCCCCGTGCTGCACGGCCTGCANCTCTGGATCGCGCTGCCCGAGTCCGAACGGCACGCCGAACCGCGCTTCGCCCACCACGCCGACCTGCCGGTGGTGCGCGAGGGCGGCGCCAGCGTGACCGTCGCCGTCGGCGAGTACCGGGGCGAGCGGTCCCCGGCCGGGGTGTTCAGCCCGCTGGCCGGGTTCGAGGTCGCGGTCCCCGGCGGGGACGACTTCGTGCTGCCGGTCCGGGAGGACTTCGAGTACGGGGTGGTCGCGGTCGACGGCTCTGCCGTGGTGGCGGGCGCGCTCATCGCGCCTGGGCTGCTCGCGCACCTGCCGGCCGGCCTGTCCGAGATCCGGCTGTCGCCGGCCAGCGGGCGCAGGCTGGCCCGGTTCTTCGTGGTCGGAGGCGTGCCCTTCGGCGAGCGTCTGCTGATGTGGTGGAACTTCGTGGCCCGCTCCGGGGAGGAGATCGCGCGGGCCCGCGAGGACTGGGCAGCCGGGCGGTTCGGGGTGGTTCACGGCCACCCCGGCGATCCGCTGGCGGCCCCGCCGCTGCCCCCTGTACCACTGAAACCGCGCTGACAGGGCACGCACCACGGCCCGTTCGGCCCCAGGGGATCCTTACTGGCTCGGGACCGGTTCGTTGGTCACCGGGACCAGCGGGGCCGCGCCGCCGAGACTTCAAGCCCATTGACCGGCAAAGTAACCTATCGCGGCCCGTCACCGCAAAGCGCCTCAGCCGGACGACGGAAGCGGCGTCCACCTCACGGCAGCGATGACGCTACGCTCAGCTTTCATGGCGGCAGACCAGGAGGTGACCTCGCTGTACCGCAAGGTTGCCGATGACATCAAGGCGGCCATCGCGGCGGGCGGGTACGCGGCGGGCACCCGGCTGCCTTCAGAGCATGAACTGGCCGAACGCTACTCGGTGTCACGTGGCACCATCCGGCAGGCGTTCGCGGCGTTGCGCGCCGACGGGGTCATCGCGTCCCGGCGCGGCGCGCGCCGGGTCGTCGTGGGCGGCCCGCGGGTGCAGAGCTTCGGCGAGCTGCTGTCCTTCTCCCGCTGGGCGCGGGCCATGGGCGAGGTGCCTGGCGGCCGGGTGGTCGCGATGCGGCGCCGGCCGGCCAAGCCGGCCGAGGCCGAACGCCTGGCCATCCCCTCCGGCGCGCAGGTCTACCACCTGACCCGGGTCCGGCTGCTGTCCGGGCACCCGGTGATGATCGAGCGCGGGACCTACCCGGACCGGGTCGGCGTGCTCGTGGCCGGCATGGACCTGGCGCAGGAGTCGATCACCGAGCGGCTGGAGGAACTGGGCGTCGTCTTCGCGGACGCCGAACACGTCATCGACGCCGTGCCGGCCACCGCCGAGGACGCCAGGCTACTCGGCGTCCGCCCGCGGGTGCCGATGCTGCGCGAGCGCCGCCTCACTACCGACCTGGCCGGGGTGCCGGTCGAATGGTCCGATGATCGCTACCTGGGCGGCGCGGTGGCGTTCAGCGTGCGCAACTCGGTCGCGGTCAACGCNCTCTCGCGCACGCCTACGAGCTGACCAGGCCGGCGAGTAGCGGCTCGAAGTGCGCGAACGCCGGAGGCGTGGCGGCTGGGTCCTTGGCCTCGTCGTCCCAGCGGCGCACCGCCACCGCGCCCCGCGCGAACGGCAGCGCCTCGAACGCGGCTGCCTGCCGGTCCGTCATCGGGCCGCCCTGCAATGCCAGGGTGCGGACCGACTCCTGGGACAGCAGCCCGAAATACCTGGGCTCGGTGGCGCACAGGTACCGCTTCGCCGCCACGTGCAGCCGGACCGGTTCGGTCACCGCCTCGCCGAACCACTGGCTCAGCCACCGCGCGCCCGCGTCGCCGTGTTTGCTGTCGGCCGCGTTACGGAGATGGCCGATGTCGTGCAGCAGGGCCGCGGCCACCAGCGGCGCGGCCGCCCCGGCCGCCTCGGCTAGCGCTCCGGCCTGCCGCATGTGCACGCCGATCGTCACCGCCTCGCCCAGGTAGTCCCGCGCCCCCGGCCCGGCGAACAGCTCGGCGATGGCCTCGACCGCGGTCATCGTGCCTGCCCGCGCCCGTGGTTTCCAGACCGGCTGAGCACCGCCAGCGTGCTGGCCAGGCCGTCCAGGTCCGCGTAGCAGCCCTGCAGGTGCCGGCCTGGCGACCCCGCGGTCATGCCGAAGGCCGTGCGCGCGTGCAGCACCCGCGTGTTGTCGAAGACCAGGCAGTCCCCCGGTACCAGCCGCAGGTTCAGCCGCCGTTCGGGCCGCGCCAGCAGTTCAGCCCACCGGCGGTAGGCGACGTAGAACGCGCTGACCTCCGCGTAGGGCAGCCGCAGCGGCCGGGCCGACCGGTTGTTGAACCGCACNCCNCGGACCCGGCCGCNCGGGCTGAGCTGGATGAGCGGCAGGCTGGCCCGCAGCTCGGTCTCTTTATCGATATAGCCGAACGGGACGGGTGTTCGCGCCAGCGTGTCAAACGATTCCGCGTCCGCGGCCCGAAGCGCCACGGCGGCCGCGAAGCCGTCTACCAGGCCAGTGTCACCCCCATCACCCTTCACCGCGGTCCGCAGGCAGTGCAGCAGCTGCACGGTCGGCGCCGGGTCGCGGTACGGGTTGTCGGTGTGCGGCGAGATCGCCCGGCTGGTGAAGGCCAGGTTGCCCGGTTCGGGCTCCACCCGGACGTCGAACAGCCGGCCGTAGTTGGTCTCCCGGACGAACCCGAAGCTCGCGGCGACCTCCAGCACCATGCCCGGCTCGGGGGGCACGTCGTGCAGCAACACGAAACCCCGGCGCAGCACGTCCTCAAGCGCCCGGATCCGGTCCGCGGGCCGGTCCAGGTACCGGGGCCAGCTTGCCCGGGGCAGGTTACCTGGGGCCAGGTCCCCGGCCAGCCAGAGCTCTTTGTCGTCCTCGGTCCGCCCGTCGCCATCGGCGTAGCCGTCGAGCGCGTGTCCGGCCAGCCAGGAGCGCGAGAAGGCGGACCGGTGCCCGTCGGGAGCGAACGTCACCAGCACGGATTCTCCTGCGTCCGCCGAGGCTGTCACGCCCAGATCGTTCGGTATATCGGTTATGTCTTTTAGTTTTTGCCCGCTGCCGGGATCCTGGCACTCGGCGCACGGGCAGTTGTCCCGCAGCCATACCGCGGGGAAGCGCAGCCGCCGTCCGTCCGCTGTCAGCTCCAGGTCCGCGCCCGCCACGCTCGCCTCCTGCATGTCCGTCACGTCCCTCCCGAAGCAAAGTTGGCTATACAAGTTTGAAGATGACTATACTCTCGGTCATGGCATCGACGCAGCGAGCGGTCATTGTCGGCGGCGGCGTGCTCGGCACCATGCACGCCGTGGCCGCCCGGCGGCGCGGCTTCGAGGTGGTGCATCTGGAGCGGGAGGCCGAGGCCCGCGGGGCGAGCGTGCGGAACTTCGGCCTGGTCTGGGTGAGCGGCCGGAAGGCCGGCCCGGAGCTCGGCCTGGCGCTGCGCGCCCGCGAGCTGTGGGCCGAACTCGGCGCCTGGGTCCCCGGGCTCGGCTTCCGGGCCGCGGGCTCGCTCACGCTGGCTACCGGGGACGCCGAACTCGCCCTGCTCAAGGAGGCGGCCGCGCTGCCCGACGCGGAACGGCGCGGGTTCGAGCTGCTTGACCCCACGGCGGTCCGCGCAGTCAACCCGGCCCTACGCGGCGAGTTCGCCGGCGGCCTGCTCTGCCGCGCCGACGCGATCGTCGAGCCGCGCCAGGTGCTGCCCGCGCTGCGCGCCCACCTTTCCGCCGGTGATAAGGGAACCAGCGGGTACACGTGGCTGCCCGGCCGCGAGGTCACCGAGATCGTGCCGAACGCGGTGCGCGATCACACCGGCGCCTGGCACCGGGGCGACCTGGTGATCCTGTGCCCCGGCGCGGCGCACACCGGGGTGGCCGGCCGGTACCTGGCCCGCGGCGGGGTCCCTGGGGTGCGGCGGGTCCGGCTGCAGATGATGCAGACGGCACCGCTGGCCGAGCGGGTCACCACGGCGCTGGCCGACGGCGACTCGCTGCGCTACTACCCCGCCTACGACCTGCCGGGCCGGGCCCAGCTGCCGCCGCAGGCCGCCGCGGCCGGGCGGGCTGGCGCCCAGCTGCTGCTGGTCCAGCGGGCCGACGGCGGGCTCACCGTCGGCGACACCCACGAGTACGCCGAGCCGTTCGCGTTCGACGTCGACGAGGACGCCTACGACCACCTGCGCGCCCGGGCCGAGGCGCTGCTCGGCAGGCATATCCCACGGGTGCGGCGACGCTGGGCCGGGGTCTACAGTGAGGTGGACCCCGGCGTGGCCGGTCATGCGCTTTACCACCGGGCCGAGGTCGAGCCCGGCGTTGTCCTGGTCACCGGTCCAGGCGGGCGTGGCATGACATGTTCCCCCGCCATCGCAGAGGAGACCTTCCGATGACCCGTATCACGGTCGCATGCCTGGATATGGCAGGCACCACCATCGCCGACGACGGCACCGTCGTGGAGGCGTTCTCCGCGGCCATCACGGCCCAGAACCTGCCCCCGGCCACCTACGACCAGGCCATGACCGCCGTGCGATCGAGCATGGGCCAGTCCAAGATCGAGGTGTTCCGCCGCATTCTCGGCGACGAGGAGACCGCGCAGAAGGCCAACGACGCGTTCGAGGACCACTACGCGGCGGCCGTCCGCCGCGGTGCGGTCGCAGCCGTGCCCGGCGCCGAGGAGACGATCACGGCCTTGCGCCAGGCCGGCGTCCGGGTCTGCCTGGCCACCGGCTTCTCCCCCGCCACCAGGGACGCCATCATCGACAAGCTCGTCTGGGGCGGACTGATCGACCTGGCCCTGTCCCCCGCCGACGCCGGATTCTGGGGATTCGAGGGTCGCGGCCGCCCGTGGCCGGACTTGCCGCTGATCGCCCTGCTGAAGTTGCGCGGGGGCGCCGTCAGCGAGCTGGCGGTAGTCGGTGACACCGCCAGCGACATCGAGTCCGGGCTGCGGGCCGGGGCCGCGATCGTGGCCGGCGTGCTGACCGGCGCCAGTTCCCGCGCGGACCTGGAGCAGGCCGGTGCCCCGCTCATCCTCGACACGATCGCGGATATCCTGCCCTACGTCACCGGGTTACCGGCGGGGGGCGACGAGCACGGGCTGCGCGGGCAGGGATACCGAGACCGACGTGCCCGGGGTCAGCGCGGCGGCCTCGGAACTCGACTTGTCGACCTGGACGGCGACGTCGCCGTCCAGCAGGACGCCGACCCGGGTCACCGAGCCGAGGAAGTTCCTGGTGGTCACGATGCCGTTGCCGTTCGGGCCGACCTGCATCGTCAGTCCTTCAGGCCGCACGAGTACGTCCACAGCCTGGTCCGCCGGGCTCTCGCCCCTGACCGGGACGGCGCCGCCGAGCACGGACACGGTCCCGCTACCCTGCAGCTCGCCGGGAATCCGGTTCATGATGCCGACGAACTCGGCCACGAACGCAGTGGCCGGGTCTTCGTAGAGCTCGTCGGGCGCGGCGATCTGCTCCAGCTTGCCTTGCCGCATGACCCCGACCCGGTCCGCCATCGACAGCGCTTCCTCCTGGTCGTGGGTGACGAACAAGGTCGTCGTGCCGAGCCGCTGCTGGAGTGTGCGGATCTGCTCGCGCAACTGCAGCCGCACCTTGGCGTCCAGTGCGGACAGCGGCTCGTCGAGCAGCAGGACCCGCGGCTCGATGGCCAGGGCACGGGCCAGCGCGACGCGCTGCTGCTGACCGCCGGACAGCTGATGGGGATACTGGCTGGCCTGGTCGGCCAGGCCGACCATGTCGAGCAGTTCGCCGGCCCGCTGGCGACGCTGGGCCGTGCCGAGCTTACGCATCCGCAGCCCGAAGGCCACGTTGTCCAGCGCGGACATGTTCGGGAACAGGCTGTAGCTCTGGAACACCATGCCCATGTCGCGCCGGGAGGCGGGCACCGAGGAGATGTCCTTGCCGTCGATCATGACCGATCCCGCGTCGGCCGACTCGAACCCGGCCACGATGCGCAGGGCGGTCGTCTTGCCGCAGCCGGACGGGCCGAGCAGGGCGACCAGTTCGCCCGGTGCCATCTCGATGGACAGCCCGTCCAGCGCCCGCGTGGTGCCGAACACCCGGCTCAGGTCCTGCAGCAGCACGCTTGTCCCGCCGCTGCGGTCGGCCTGCCCGATACCAGCCGCCGTCGCGGCGGCGTTCCCGGCGGTGTTGGTGGTCATTAGTCTCCCCGCGTTTCTTGACGTGCGACGGTAAACAGCGTGACCGAGCCGCCGCCGGTCTTGCGCGACTGCCGGGTTCCGATCACCGTGATGGCCATCAGGAAGAGCCAGGTCACGAACAGCGCGAGCAGCGAGGCCGCGACCGAGACCTGCCCGCTGGTCTGGCTGTTGAC
>JGI12270J11330_10000859_pt1 | contig 22843 bp, 25 predicted proteins | sample PeaSoiMetSII2010_FD_11330 | JGI IMG/M metagenome (IMG submission 11330)
CAAAGGGGTTGGTGCTGAGCGTGCACAAAGACCCTGTTGCGCGAACACAAATACCAAAGGAGCTAGGAAATGTCTGAACTTAACGCAGTGGTAGCTGCTTACGACACGCACATCGGAGCGGAAGAATGCGTGGATTGAACGCGTAAGTTGGGCGGATTCCAAAGTTTATGCGGGCCTCTCGAGGGAAGCCGTCAGGAATGGTCCGGAGTACGTCGAATCCATGCCGATCACGCGAGAGTATGAAAACCGGCTCTACCTTCACTACGGCCGGCCGCCGTATTGGCTACACGAAGCCGAGCACAAGTCTTCCTTTTCCCTGAGCGGCGCATAACTCAGGGTTGGGGCGGCACCGTGACCTTGCGGGCCCTCATCCGCGGATATCTTTTCGTATCGATCTTCCGGGCGTGCACTGAATCTTTGGCGAGCGAAAACGCGAGCGGCCTGGCCGCTCGCATTCATCCCGCGGATATCGTCTGTGGTCGACGCCTGGCGCTAAGATTTCTGACCCTTTAGAATCTTGGATTCGACGAATTCCAATATGTCGTAGCGCTGGACTTCCCGGTCAGGGAAAAAGCTGTTGATCGCGTCCTGTTCCCCTTGGAATGCATCGAATACAGTTTCCAATTTTGCTGCCGTCAGCAGTTCGATATGTGACGGCTTTAAATTGAACACTGCCAGGTTCCCACCCGCCTTTCGCAGCTTCGCCAGAGCAAAGAGTAGAGTGCCAAGGCCAGTAGTGTCCAGTTTGTGCAAATCGCTGAGGTTCAGTGCCACGCGAATCTTTCCTGCCGTTACCATGCCGTCCAGTTCCGCTCGAAAATCCAGATCCTCTTGGCCGAGCGTGAGATGTCCATTCAGAGTCAGAATCTCGATTCCTTCATGCTCTCTATGTGTGATTTCAAGCGACATGTTTGCGCGATTTGCAGAGAGCTAAACAGCTCTTATTAAATCGAAGACCAATCTTACAACAACCGGTGGCCGACACGACGGTCGATCGCGCAAGATTCCACTCTGCCACCACGATTTATCGGGATTCAACCGTGTTATCTCGCAGGCTTGCATAGCCGGAGGGCCGGAGAATTTTATGCTGACTTGCGATGTCACCGTCGGTGCTTTTCAATTCCCGAAAAATGATGGTGGACAGGATGGTTAAACCACCAAGGACGAAGAACGCCCGGTGGATTCCGTAAATCATTTTCGCTGCGCTCATATGAAAACGGTCAGGAATGAAGAATGCAGTGACCAGCGAGGCCGTTGCGACGCCGAAACTGATTGACATCTGTTGCGTGGTGCTGGCGATCGAACTTGCGCCGCTGGTCTGCTCCTCGATGACGTTGGCATAGACGAGCGTGTTCATGCTTGTATATTGCAGTGAGCTGAAGAACCCGAAGCAAAACGCCTGCGCCACGATGAACCAAACCGGCGTACCCATGCCGATGGTTGCGAAAAGTAGAATGAGCAGACCGAGGATCACGGTGTTGGAAATCAATACGCCACGGTAGCCAAAGCGGGCCAGAATTCGTGGCATGGTCATCTTCAGGCTCATGGCGGCAATCGCCTGCGGCATCATGAGCAAACCCGATTGAATCGGAGTGAACCGGAGGCCAACCTGGTAGAGGAGCGGGAGGATGAACGGGATTCCGCCGATGCCCAGGCGAGTGAAGAAGCTGCCGCTCACCGCCGCGCGGAATGTGCGAATGCGGAATAGGCTCAGCGCCAGCAGTGGAAACGCGGTCTTCGCCGCGTGAAGTCCATAGCCTGTGAGCAACAGGATGGAAATCGCCAGTATCCCAAGGATTTCGCGCACGCTCAGCATGTGTTCACCGAATACTTCCAGCACATACGATAGCAGCGCGATGCCGGAGCCAAAGAGGATGAGGCCGACCACATCGAGGGGATCGGACTTTTCACGGTAATCCGGTAGATGCAGATAGACGAGGCACAAACCGACGAGGCCGATCGGAAGGTTCACGAAAAAGATGACTCTCCAATGAAAATATCCGACGATCAGGCCGCCGGCGATCGGTCCGAGCATTGGACCAATCAGACCTGGGATGGCCACGAAACTCATGGCTCGGATGAGTTCGGATTTCGCAAAGGTCCGTACAATCGTGAGCCGCCCTACCGGCACCATCATCGCTCCCCCGCCGCCTTGCAAAACGCGACATGCGACCAGCACATGAATATTGCTCGATATACCGCAGAGAAATGAACCCAACGTAAAGAGACCAATCGCCGACGCGAACACCCGGCGCGTTCCGAATCGGTCCGCCATCCAGCCGCTGATGGGAATGAAGACCGCGAGGCTCAGTGTGTAGCTGGATAACACCGCCTTCATGCTCAGCGGGGCCACCTTAAGTGCCTCCGCGATGGCTGGCACGGCCGTGTTTAGAATCGTAGTGTCGAGCGACTCCATGAAGAAGGCGACTGCGACGAGCCACGGTAACAGTCGCTTGCTGGATGTGCCCGCTTCCATCAGGTCACGATAGCAGGCTCTTCGGAAAGGCCGGGATTTCCATTTGGCCTCTCGGCTCGCCCGCCAATTCGGAACGGTCGGATCGACGATTTTCTCTGGTGTAAAATCTCTCTTCGGACAGAGAGGATCGGCCAGTCCACGCCTGCACTGGGATCACTATCTTTCTCCGCGGCGGGGGGTTGCACGTCAACAACTCGCTGCTGAACATCGTTCTGCACAACTAAGATGTCCACGATGTCAAGAAATCACCGCCGCTGAATCAGCCCGCAACGATGTGAGGTGAGCACTCTTGAACAGACAAGGAGCAGCGTGTCTGTTAGCTTAAAGCTGCGTTTCACCGCCTAAACTAAGAGAAGGGCATTCATGGAAGTAGTTCAGTTGAAAAAGTTCAAGCGCGCGCTCAAGGCCCAGCAAATGGTCGCGATTCACAATCTGGGCGAGAGCCGGGAGATTCTTGCCGTCGAGGGAAGCGCCGATGAAATGGATCAAACCGGCCGATCAGCGGAGCGGGAATTTGCCATTCTTGGTCTCAATCGCCGGTCGGAGCTACTTCGCAACATTCATACAGCATTGCGCCGAATTGAGGATGGGACCTTCGGCACTTGTACCAACTGTGACGAGGCGATTGGACGGAACCGCTTAGTGGCTGTCCCCTGGACACCCTTCTGTATTCGCTGCCAAGAGGTCGTAGATCGGGGCGATACGAGGATGATGGAACCTCCTTACGAACTTGACATCCACGCTGCGTAAACTCGTGGTCAAGGCGACCGACGGCGCTAACACGGCGAACCATCGTTCCGCGGCGGAAAAGATTCCATCAGAGTAAGCAACGACTCAAAGGCCACGTAGCTGCAGGAGAAAACGCATGACCCACGAACACGGTAGCGAATACCAGCTAAGAATTGTGCATGATGACCAAACTGAGGAGCTGAGCGGATGGATGAACTGCCCAGAGGATGTTGCCCAAACGATCACCGGACTCCGTGGCTCGCCAACCAAAGCTTACTGGCTCCAGGTGCGAAACATCCTCTGTTTCAACTGCCTGCACAGAGAACAAAAGGTTTCGGAGTTTCCGCTTACCCCGACCGCAACCGAAAACAGTCGCTCTCCACGCCGAGCGGACAGGAGGCCTTTCACCTCCGCCTCAGGCCGTACATCTTCGGTCGGAGCTTGACAGTACGAAGGAGATTTCAATGTTTCTAACGCTTTTTGTCATTTTGCTCGTAATGTGGCTGCTGGGATTTTTCGCGTTCCACGTTGCCGGCGGGTTAATTCACCTTCTATTAATAGTCGCGGTGATTTCTTTGGTGCTACACCTCTTCAGGGGGCGTAGCGTGGCTTGAAAGCAGGCCGCAGCACGTCGATGGCCCGGTAGTGTTTGCAATGGCCAATCGAGCTGACGTTCGTGCTGAATTTCCCGCTGATTACGGATTTGAAGTGGGATCTGGCGCTCCGCGACCATTGTTCAGGTGCATGCGATAGAGCAAGGAGTGGGGTCCGCTATAGAGGAACTCCAGGGCGATGTTCCCGCCCACATACCCAAGCAGGCTGTAGTTTCCCATTCGGAATGCATCCTTGGCGTCGTAGCGTCCCGGATACCACCCATAGACGGCAGTCATGGTGCCGGCGTACGGAGCGATCACAGCAGGGAAAGAAAAGACACGATGTCCGTCGTCGCCGCGGCGTGCTGTGAAGGTCGAAATCACAGCATGGCTCAGCCGTGGAAGCACGCCTTTGCACTCACAGCGGTAATACATGGTGTCTTCCTTGAAAGCCGCTGCTAGCGCATAACGCGCCGTAGTGCTTACCGCCGCGATGCCCAAGTCGGACCCGAATCGCTTGCCGTAACCCTCAGCGCCTTGCTGCCACGCCGGCGGGGTATTATGCGCCTGGCCAATGCCAGCCGCGAAAGCGGCGCCCGCGAAAGGATACGGGCCGAACGCGTCAAAGAAATAGTTGCGGAGCTTCGTTGTCTTCGTCGGACGCGTGTACGCCAGATCCAGTTTCACCGTGGTTGTGCATGCAACTGGGCCGGAGTAGTCTCTTGAATCGGCCAGTGATTGCGCCTTTGCCAGCATTGGCAAGCTCGCGATGTCCGCCACTACCAACAACGAGAGCATAACTCCGCGCATCATCATGTCGAGATTCTCATTGGTCCATTTTGCGCCGGTTACGTGATCGAGTGAGTCTCGCCAACTGCGCAGCACACGAGCGATTAACTAAGTTCGCGCCAGTCTTGCTCATTTAACTCTATTTTGTATTTCTTCGCAGCTGATTTGATGTGTTGCCACGCGGCGTCGCGTTCAGCGTCAGTCACCCCTTGCACCTGCTTAAAGCGGGCGATTGCGTTGCGCACGTGAGCAACGTCATGGATAGGTTCCTTGCGTTCCTTAGGGAAAGCGAAGTCTTCATCGGCGATATGATCGCAGCTGGCTTCGGTGATCTTGGACATGATTCTCGACGAGCAAACCAATGGCCAATTTACTCGCGCCATCGCAGGAACGCGCCGACACCGCCGATCGATTCGAGCAGGGCTGCGTCCTCAATGTATGTCACGGTTGCACCGGTTTGCTTAGCTTTCGTCACTAGTAGATCGGGCAGGGACGCCTGCCGCGGCTCGTCACTTTTCGTTCCTCCCTCTGCGTCAGGGATCTCCGGTGCGAGGATGGCCTGGACTTCCTCCGGCTGGGTGTGGCTATCCTCGAGCGCGCTGCTAATGAGCAATTCTTCGACTTGCCCGTTGGCCAGGGCTTCGAGCGTCTCCTGCGGCCCGGCTACGGCCAGTCCGCGAGCACGATATTGCTGCATTAGCCGGTCTACCTTTTCTGCGGCAGTCCTGGCTTCTTGCTCCTGTAGCTTTTCGAGAGTCGCGGTCATGACATCCTGCTCAGAAGCATGAATGTCGAGTTTCATTACCTCGACCATGGAGACCATTTCCTGAGGCAGTTGCTCTTGAAGGAGTGGAATCACGACCTGATCTCCGGCAAGGATGATGTGACTTACTTTGTCTTCGCGGACAATTTGAGCCAGGCGTTCAATGACCTCTTTAGCGTGCTCCTGGTGCGCGTTTCCCACACGCCGCTGGTAGCGGGCTTGTGACCATCCACCGACCTTAACCCGGTGGGCCTTCTTGCCTTTCACTTCCTCCGCGCTGATGACTTGGCCAAGCCCGAAGACGAAAATACGCGCCGCGTTCGTATCGGTAAGGACCGCGGCGTACCGCGGATATTGCTCATCGAGGCGGGCCAGATGATACAGATGAGGTTGGTTGTAAGCGTAGACGCGGTTATCGCTGACCGGAGTCGTTAACTGGATTGCTTCGAAGAATTTTTCCGCGCCCCAACACGCGAATATTGCGACCCCATTTGCCGCGGAGTCGATTCTGTCAGTGGCATATGAACCGATTCGTTCCACGTCAAGATCAAAACTGTTACGTTCGGGGGAACTCCTCGCCCAAGTCCTGGCAAGAGCTTTGAATTCGCGACAAAGATACGGTGTCGCGTTGGGAGTGCGTCCGTGCTGATCCGGCTGAGTGTTCAGGTAGACGCTCAACACTGGAAACGTGGTGGGCTCGAAAGCCACCAGCCGCGCGAGAGGCGCTTCTATAGTGGTCGCAAGTGGCTCTGTGGCCATGGATGACATGACAGAGGATCTGCACGCCGCGGGCCAAAAAGTTTGACGATTGGGTTCTCCGAACAGGCCCACGAGATTGAGCAGGATCTGACGTGGATTCATGCGCGGACTCTTCCGGGTGCACTTTTTGCCGTCTCCTCGCAGATCATGCAGCGGATTCATCCGCCGGAAGCAAGCCTCTCGCCAAGAACGATTACCAGCAATGTTTGCATTCTTGGGCAGACACGAAGGCCAATGGTGTCCAGACTGGCACAAGGGGCGTCGAGTAGTCTTCGGCGTGCAGCACGCCCCTTAGCGGTTTCAGAAAGAAGAAGGTCAGTTTTATGGGCCGAGCTGTAAATCTCCTGGCAACACGCGTTTCGGCGGCTGTCTAGTCGAAAGATGTGATCAATTTTGAACAGACGCCTTCGGGGGATCGACTCTATGCTGTGTTGGTGCGTTATAGTACGGCAGTTTCATCAGCGGAAAGTCTTCTGGGGGACGGATTCGCGTCGGTTGCGCCGTCCGATCTCGATGTCGCAGCGGAGACGTTGTTAGGTGGGCATGGCTGCCGGCTATACGACCGGTAGCAACTTCAAAATCAGCATGGGAGAAGACAATGGCATCCAGTTTCGCAGCGCCGGCACATAGGGCACCGTTTGAGGATGTATTAGAGTATCTACCGGTCTCCACTACCATCGGATACGGCAAAGGCGAGATCGTCTATGGTCCTCAGCAGCCTTCGGCGAACATTTTTCTCATCGCTGCGGGCAAAGTCAAGCTTTCGCAGATAGCTGAAGACGGCAAGGAGATACTGCTGGAAATCATCCAGCGCGCTGAGTTGTTTGGCGAGTCGGCTTTCGTCAATGGTCATCGCGGCAGTGAACAGGCGACAGCCTTCGAAAACGTCCAGTTGATGGTATGGCCTATTTCTGCCGTGGAAGACCTGGTGACGAAGCGCCCGTGCCTTGCCGTGTCATTGTTGCAGATTTCCGCGCAGCGAACCGTTGATTTCGCGCACCGCATCGAGAGCTTTTCGATCGATAACATCGAACGGCGGCTCGCGCGTTCGCTCATCCGCTTTTCCGAAAGGCTCGGCACCCCGGAGGGAGATGGATCCGTCCGGATGATGCCGTTTACTCACGAGCTGCTGTCACAGCACATCGGCACCTCACGCGAAATCGTTTCCCACCATATGAATCAGTTTCGGAAGCAAGGTTACCTGCGCTATTCCCGTCAGGAGATCGTCCTTTACCCCGATGCCTTGGCCGCGTGGATCGCCAGACCTGCACGTTCGGCGGCTGTTTGTTCGTCGTCTTGAAGTGGCAACAGCAGCGGACATACCAGCGACTGTGATGCCCACGGAGCGACAGGCTTCTTGAACGCGATGTGCAAATCGAGGTGACCCTATGGATCGTCTTCAACCTCTTGACCGCGCATCCCAGAAAATCAACTGGACTAACCTCGTGGCATTCGCCATTTTCCATCTCGGTGCGATAGCCGCGCTCTTCACCTTCAGTTGGCCGGCCGTTGCGGTCGCGATCTTCCTGTTCTGGATGTGCACCGGTCTGGGAATCAGCATGGGCTACCACCGGCTGCATACTCACCGGTCGTATGAGGTCCCGCTAGGCCTGGAATATTTTTTTGCTGTCTGCGGGGCGTTAACGCTCGAAGGGGGGCCGATCTTCTGGGTGGCGACTCACCGCATCCATCATCAAAAGTCGGATCAACCGGGGGACCCCCATTCCCCGCGAGATGGTGGTTGGTGGGCGCACATGGGTTGGCTTCTGGTTGGGCCCAGCAAGCACAATGATACGCCGCTCATGTCGAAGTACGCGCCCGACCTGGAGAAAGATCGCTTCTATGTCTGGCTGAACGACTATCACTGGGTTCCCATGATCGTGCTTGGAATTCTGTTGTTTGCCGTCGGCGGAGTTCCGTTTGTGCTGTGGGGGATTTTCCTGCGTGTCGTCGCGGGCTTGCACACTACCTGGCTGGTGAATTCCGCAACGCACATGTGGGGCAGTCGCCGTTTCGCTACTCCCGACGATTCCCGCAACAACTGGCTCATTGCCGTGATTACTTCTGGAGAAGGGTGGCACAACAACCACCATGCACACCCCACATCCGCGCGCCACGGACTCGCCTGGTACGAGTTCGACCTGTCGTGGATTCAAATTAGAATCCTCAAGTTCTTTGGCCTCGCAAGGCGCGTTCGGGTAGCGAGACTTAACGGGCGGCTGGCCGAATGGGAAGCGACGCCAGGGTCGCCGATGCTATACGCGACCGGCAGGGCCAAGGCCGCAACCCCAGTTGAACTGGAAGCAAGTACGGCTCACCCGTCCGGCGGCCCCTGGGGTGTGGCATAACCTCAGTTGAAAACGCCAAGCAGGTAGGCGACGAGGAGAATCAGTAATATGGTGCCTAGGCCGATGCCGGCACCTCCGCCGTAACCCCAGCGGCTATGGCCATAGTAGCCGCCTCCGCAACCTAACACCAACAACAAGAGGACAACCAGTATCAACATTGTGGACCTTCCTTTCTTTTAGACGTTAGCTCGCAGCAGGCTTCGGGGAAGTTATTGCTTCGTACGCGCCTCTCCGAGGGGATCTCTCCCAGAACCAACTACCCTCGGATGCGCGCGCTATTTCCTTCCGTATCCGAAGCCGGTTTATCGGCCGCGTCGGGTTAGTCTCGACTCAGCGCCCTTTCGAACTTTCTCGCGACCGCCGGAGTTTTGAAGTCGCCGGTCAGAATTTCACGATTCGTTGCGTCGCGGCCGTAGAGTTCCCTATTGGTTTCCTCATCCGGCCGAAGCGTCGCGCCTTCCAGCGAAATGCCTGCGAACAGCCCGCTCGAACGGGAATATGACAGCATTTCCGCCTTCATCATGGCGTCGGTCTGAGCGCTCACGTCGCGTCCAATCGGGCCCGCCGCCGCAGTTGCCTCTCCACCGATCGTAAACTTATCGGATAAGAGGTGCTTCATGCCGCCATCGTTCATCACGAGCAATACAATATCCGTCTCCGAAGCGCCGATCTGAAAGCCGACACTTCCACCTTCAACCCGCATCGCGGCCGGAGCGCTCCAACCCGATCCACCGCGGCGGCATGCCGCGAACCCGCGGCCATACTTCGCGCCGAAGATGAATCCGGCCTTTTTCATGCCTGGCACGACAACGACGCAGTGCGCTTTGTCGAGCAGATCTTGGGGGATACCTTTGTCGGAAGCCCGCATCATATCGGTCAGCGTGTCGGCCGAAGCGTCCAGCCTGTCGTCGACCTTGATTTCTCTGTCCGCCGCGAAAGCGGCGGTACTCATGGAACCAGCAATAGCCAAAACGGCCACAAGTGTCTTACGCATTCGATAATTCTCCTCTTCAGCGTCAATAGTGAGCACCGTGGCTGCCAGTGTGCTGGAAGTCACATCAGCGAAGCATTTCCTCGATGCTCGCGGTATCGCACGGACTTCACACGAACTCACGCAAGCCTTGTCTGGCTTCGTTTCTCAGATCTTCCAGGTTTGCGCATGCGCTCCGCCCAGCCCTTTTGTAAATTTTCCCATCCGCGATGACGGTTCTGCCTCGCCGTTTGCGCATTGCATGAAAGAAATGGGCACAAAGGACGATCGCAATATGCGCTACACACGACGGGTTCAGCCTTTATCGCGTGTTTAAACGCAATTTCACCTGCGCTTGCAGGAGCTTGCGACTGTTTTGTTGCAGTTATGGATTGGTCTCTAAAGTGCCAAACTCACCTAACCTAATTGAGAGGTGCAAAATGGAAATACTGGCTCATACACGCACGAGAAAACTCGTCTCTGCCTCAGTGTTGGTCACAGTCTATCTTTCGATGGCCGCGTTGACGCATGCTTCGACACTCACCGGATCGCTGGTCACCCTGACGGGCGATTACCCAACCTTAGGTACGTCCCTCACTAATTCAGTTACGGAGACGGCGCCCGCCACATTCACCAACTCGCAATTCACGGTTCCACCAGGCTTCTTCCTCTTCGGTTTCACTACTGTCGTGGGCGCGAACACAATTGATATCAAATTCAACGGAAAGCCTGGCGGCACAGCAAATAGCGTGGCGTTCGACGGCTACGTTTTCGACTTCTCCGGGGCGCCCACAATCAATGGCGTCTCGCTCGGTTCATCCAGTACGTATACCTCTTCGCAGGCCGTCCTGGGCTTTACTGGAACCGAAGTGTCAGTCAACCTGGAGGGACAGACGGCCAGCGCCGGTGCTGAGGTCCTGGTCGACTTGACCTTGGCCGGTGGCGGTGGCGGCCCAGCTACCGTCCCAGAGCCGGCCACGCTGCCGCTGGTGGTTCTAAGTCTGGCCGTCCTTTCCGTCTTCTTGCGCCGCCGCCGTTCCAATTGAGTTGTTTTGTGTTCCTCGGCGCCTCCGTGTCTCTGCGTTGAGCTTTGTTTAGTACAATGCAAGCGCATGCCCAAGAACACCGCCGCCGATGATCTCCGCGTAAAGCCTCACACCAAAGTCCGCCTCCACGATTGGGACACCGCCTGGGCCGGCACCAAGGAACTGCGCCACCTCCGCGGCGACCAGCTCAAGCAGGAGGCGCATGAGATTCTCCAGCGCAACTTAAAGCGGCTCTCCGAGGCGCAGGATCTCCTTTGGGCTTCCGACAAGTACGCCCTGCTGTTCGTCCTGCAAGGCATGGACGCCGCTGGAAAGGACGGTCTCATCAAACACGTCATGAGTGGCGTGAATCCGCAAGGGTGCGAAGTGGCCAGCTTCAAGCGCCCCTCCGATGAGGAGCTCCAGCACAGCTTCCTCTGGCGCTGCACCCGCCGTCTCCCCGCGCGCGGCCGCATCGGCATCTTCAATCGCTCTTACTACGAGGACGTGCTCGTCGTCCGCGTCCATCCCGAGTGGCTTGAAAAGCAGCATCTCAAACCCAGCCATTCCCTCTGGCGCGAGCGCTACGACGACATCAACAATCTCGAGCGGCACCTCACCCAAAACCGCACCGTCGTCCGCAAGTTCTTCCTCCACGTCTCCAGAAAGGAGCAAAAACGCCGGCTCCTCGAGCGCCTCGACAATCCGCAGAAGCACTGGAAATTCTCCGATTCCGATCTCGCTGAAAGAGCCTACTGGAAGGATTACGTGAGCGCCTACGAGGACGCCCTCAGCGCCACCAGCACCAAACACGCGCCCTGGTACATCATTCCCGCCGATAACAAATGGGTCGCCCGCGCGCTCGTCTCGGAAATTCTCGCCAACGCCATTTGCGATCTCAACCTCAAATTCCCCCAGCCCACTCAAGCGCAGCTAACGGCCATCCGCAAAGCCAAACGGATTCTCGAAAGTTAGCGGCCGCAATTCGCGTGTATTCGCGGCCATTCGCGGCCAGAATAAGGAGTTGTGTTAAGCCCCCAGCCGATTCTCATACGGCACCAGCTCACCATGCTCCAAATACCGCCGCATGATTCGAAGATACAGAGCCCAGCAATTACACGAAATTCGATAGTGCTCGTTTGCGCTAGGCCAACCCGTGTGAGAGAACTGGACCCACGTCGCTCCCTGCCGCGGCTCGATCCGCCAGCCCACACGCGTCCCCGTCCAATCGGCGTCCGCCCTTGACACGAAAGTCGTGAAAGATATCCGGCATGATCGCAGACTTCCGCTCGCCGGGTTGTTCAGCGTCGGATCAGCCAGAAGTGTACACCAGAACCACTCCCGCCCGGCCTGCCCAAACAGTTACACATTTCTCTTTGCCGCGTGAGGGTCTTGGCCGCGATCTGTCGCTTCATAGGTTGACGGCGAACGTTACACGCAGGATGTGAAGCGCCGGCCGCCAAAACTCAAACGATAGGAAAGGAAGGTCCAATCCAATGCCGCAGCAATTTATGATCGGAGAGCATCGCCGCGGAGCCAATCCCGCTCCAGCCACCTCATCTATAGCCATCCCAGCCAGGGTTGTGCAGCACACCGTCCAGCAGCTCGTGGTCCAGGGCCGCAAGTTAGTTTCCAATCTCTCGCACGTTCGCATGTTCGAGAGCCACGAAGCCACCCGCATGGGACTCCCGGCATTCGCCCGCGGGGCAGAAATCCATTTTGCGCCGGGTGCATTTCAGCCACATTCCCAATCCGGGCGTCAGCTGATCGAACAGCAACTCACCGCCCTCGTGCCTCTCACGCCTGTCGGGCCCACGCCGGTGCCGGTTCCCTATCCAAATCTCAGCTCCGCCAGCCAGCCAGCGCCGTTCACCAGCAACGTCATGGTCAACATGATCCCCGGCGCCAGCCTACCAGCACCGCCTAGTTCGGGCGTTATGGGATCCCCGGCCCCTAGCATGATGAAACCGGTTATCGGTGGGCACCGGTTGTAACTGGTCTGATAGGCGCGAAGGACCTTACCGAGCCGCGACCAAAGGGAGCGGTCAAACCCGATCGAACCTAGACCGCTCTCCATCGCTTTGCCAGCAGACCCGTTGCCGTGCTGATGTCGATATCCGCGATCAGCAGCCCTTCTTTGCCGTATGGTTGGTAACACATCAGCGTCCCGTCGGGCCGCACTACCGCCGATGTACTCGGCGATCCGGCGCCAGCACAGTTCACCGTCGCGACATAACACGTATTCTCGGCCGCGCGGCACAACACGGCTTTCTCGTGGAATGAGTTCGCGGGATCGGCGAAGCTCGAAGGCACGTACCCACCTGGCTCGGCTTCGTGAAAATGAGGGTGGAACACGATCTGCGCCCCGTGGCGGACCGCCCAGCGCACCGTTTCCGGATAGCGCCATCCCTCATGGCAGATCGCGACACCAAATGTCAGTGGACCAGTCTGAAAAACCCGCCTCCCCGTACCATGCGCGTAAGTACTCTCTTCGGACGGATCGATTTGTACCTTGTCCTGGATACCGGCGATGGTTCCGTCTCGGTTGATGACCAGCGCCGTGATTAATAGCGCGCCATCCACGATGCGTTCCGTGCCCAGCACAACCGCGATGTTCGCGCTCGCCGCGGCCGACGCAATCGTGGCCCACGCGCGTTCGAGAAACGCAGGATCCGGTGCCGGAATCTGCTTGCCCATTGCCCGGTATCCCGGAACGTAGCACTCCGGAAAGCACATGATGCCGGCGCCTTCGATGCCCGCTTGAGCGATGGCCCGTTCCGCCAGCGTGACCGACTCCTCCGGACTCCCCGGGAACCGGATGTTGGCCAGCGCAATTCGAAACAGACTCATTCAGTACTCCAATTTAGCTCCATTCTGGAACAGACTTCCGCCGGAGGGCACGCAACCGCAATTCGGGGACTGGCTTCGAAATTCCGCCACACATGCTCTGAAAATAGCAAGGACCAGTTTCGGAATTTCGTTGCCTGTCCCCGAATTGCCCTTCGAGAGTATAGTAAGAACGGATATCGCCAGGTTCATCAGAAAGGCATTGACCATGAAACTAACTTCCGCCGTAGCCATTGCCGTCGCGTCCTTAGCAGCCGGTCTAGTCATCTATCCCGCCGCGCATTTGCACGCACAGTTGATTCCGCTACTCCCTTCCATTCGGCCGTACGTAACTTTCGGGATGGTCGGAATCATCGACGGACAACAGGCGCGGCTCAACGCTCTGCTTCTGCCAACGGGCGGTCCGCTAGTCGCCGGAGGCTCCTGCCAGGTGACCTTCACCTTCCTCAATGATCAGGGCGCCACCATCGCCAGTGCGACCATGCCCGCGACCCAGAACCAGGCGGTTCACTTCGACTTTCCCCCGCTTCCCGCCCCCGCGAATCCCGTCGCCGGCAACACGCGTACCGAAATTCGCGGGACGGTGCAAGCCGCCTTCACCGTCACGCCCGGCTCCACCGTCGCCGCCGGTCCCGTCTGCGCGGTCGTCCCCACCATGGAGATTTTCAATCCAACCACCGGCCAGACCGAGCTCGTTCTGGAGAACCCGCACCCGCTCCCCGAGGTCATTCCGCTAGCGGTTATGCCGCAGTGACGCATCCCACACGGTAAATAGAACCTCCCAGGGCGCACACGACGCAATTCGGGGACTGGCTTGGAAATTCCGAGAAGACAATCATGGAAACGGCTGCCTGCCTGCTTCGGAATTTCGTTGCCTGTACCCGAATTGCCCCATGGGACGCTTCGGACGATCAGGTTTCCGTTGCGTTGGGAAAAAACCCATGCGCGTCTTTGGAATCCAGCTATCTGTGCCCATGGCTCTCGATCAGCGAGCCAAATCCGTCCAGTCCACCCACGTCCGCAAGGAAAATGTTTCTTCACGTTTCCGTCGCGTTGCTAGAAAAAACCCATGCCCAACTCGACTGCGCAATTCGGGGGCTGGCTTCGACATTCCGCCCCCGTCTGCTCGGAAACAGCGAGGGTTGGTTTCGGAATTCGCTGCCTGTCCCCGAATTGCCCCCGTTCTTCCCAATGACGTGCGGCTGCAACCCCCGGCGTCACCGCTGTATATTGGCAGTGGAGTTGAATCTTGATGAAGCTGATTCCGAAGAGTTGGCGTTCATGGGACTTTACCGCTTTTGACGGATCACACGCCGTTGCCGATTTCGACATTTCTTCGTGGCGGGAAAAAGCGATCCTGACGGTTCAGGGTGATCAGTATTCGGTGTACCGGGAAGGTATGATGACCGGCGACTTCATCCTGCAATCGGTCGCGGGACAAGAATTGGCGCGTGCGGAGAAGCCCAGCGCTTTTCGCCGATGCTTCGTGATACGGCACGCAGGCAGCTCATATACGCTGCGCGCAACGTCCATGCGCCAACTCACGCTTTTCGACGGTTCCAGAGAAATCGGCTCTATCTCGCCAGATGGATTCTTCACGCGGCGAGCGACAGTGGATCTGCCGGATGCACTGCCGCTTCCTGTGAGGATGTTCATTACGTGGCTTGCGATCATTCTGTGGAAACGCGATTCTGACACAGCCATAGCCTGTTGACTCGGCCTAACCTGTGCCGTCCTGATTACTCTGCCTGCGCCTTCCGCCTTTGACTGCGACAATCGACGATCGGCTCACACCAGTCACTTCGAGTAGCGCGACTCAGGGCAATTCGACCGCGCCCCTTAATTGCCCTTTTGGCGCGTTTGCGATGAATTAACCGAGCCGCGACCAAAGGGAGCGGTAATGTTTTCCACCGCATCTCGTCTACATCCGCCGGAGAGCACGCACTGCAATTCGGGGACTGGCTTCGAAATTCCGCCGGATCTACTCTGAACAATAGCGAGGGTTCGGCGCGGACTTTCGTTACCCGTCCCCGAATTGCCCTCTGTTGACTGGGCCTAACGTGCGCCGTCCCGCCACTCTACCTGCGCTTTTCGCCCTTGACCGCGACAATCGACGACTGGCTCACAACAGTCACCACGAATAGCGCGAGCTCAGAGCGGAGCACCGTCCGCGCTGCGGTCGAGTGACTGGTTTGAAATGATCAACGGCCCGTGTGTCACCGGCTTTAGTCTCAGGGGTTCAGTTCAGACGCAATTACGGGTGCTCAGAGGGCATCGTCAGCAGATAGGCATGTCTGCAAGCTAGCCTGGCCCGGCGGAATCGGCGGCCTTGGGGCAATATTGCGTCTGTCCCCTTTTTTCCCTTTTTTTCCCGTCCCCTTTTTTCCCTTCTCGATTCTCTCCCACCAAACGTGACTGAGACTCGCGGTACAAAATCGTGGATAGGGGCGCGGCTGAAGCTCGGGTCGTTGTCGGATTGATCCCGAACTTCAGCTTTGCCGTTGGGGATCTTGACTTCAGGTTTTACTTCTTCTTCGGACGATGTTCAGTTTCAGTCGTGCGCGGATTGTTTTTGACGTATGCAGGCGAGACGAACTTGCCGTCTACCGCATTCCGCCGGACAATCACTGTCTTTTTGGACATGCGTGACCCTCCTTTCCATCGTGTATTATACAGCACTCGGAAGCGGCACGCTTCAAATAGAGTGCCATCGTGCTGCTCATACCATATGTTGTGGAGCTGTTTGCATTTTCATCGTCTTTTACCTAGCCGGATAGCCATCGTGTGCCGACGCCCATCCGACCTCCTGATCCTTTTTGACGCCGCCCCATGGAGTCGCGAACCGGTCTTGGACGGTGAACTAGTTGAGGTGCGGGCAGACTTTTAAAAAAAAATGGGACGGGCGCATTTTCTCGGCGATAATTGCGTCTGTCCCCTTTTCCCCCCGCGTCTGTCCCCTTTTCCCCCCCTTTCCCCCCCCCTTTTCCCCCTTTTCCCTCGAATAGATGATTTAGCTCGTCGGCAACTCGCTCAATGACAGCAACGTGGCCTTGGACGTCACTTGGCCCCACGACAACGACTCGAATGTGTTCAGGAGTCCGGTCCATGACGATGTCAGGATATCGCAATCGCTGAACCTGACGCGGCGATACAATCCCGGCATGTCGCGCGTAACCTGTTGGCTAGTTCCTGTTGTTGTTCTCTCGATGTCAGTTGGCGTCTTCGCCGCGTGGTTTGCTGTTCGGCCGGGATCGGCATTGAGAAAAAGCCAAATCCACAGATACGGCGATAAAGATTCGCGTCCATTCGCGGCTAATGTGTTCCTCCCCCTACTCACATCTCAACGCCACCATCGGGTCCACCTGAGTCGCTCTCCTTGCCGGCACATAACTCGCCGCAAGCGCCACCACCGCCAGAAACACCGCCACCCCACCGAATGTCACCGGGTCCGCCGCGCCCACATTCACCAGCATGCTCGAAACCAGGTGCGTCACCGCGAACGAGCCCGCGATCCCCGCCGCGAGCCCCGCGATCGTCAGCTTCATCCCTCTGAGCAGAACGTCGCGCAGCACATCGCTCGACCGTGCCCCCAGCGCCATGCGCACGCCGAACTCTTGCGTGCGCTGCGTCACCGCGTAGGCCATCACGCTGTATAGCCCCACTGCCGCCAGCACCAGGGAAATCAGCCCCATCGCCGCCAGCAGACTCGCCGCCACCCTCTGCGGCAGCATCGTGACCTCGGTATACTCCGTCAACGGCATCGGGAAAAACGCGCCGGCATTCGGATCCAGCGCCGCCGCCTCGCGCCGCAGCGTCGCCGTGAACGCGTCCGGATCCCCCGCCACTCTCACAAACAGATGAGGCCGGACGTCACTGCCGGCCACCTGCCGGAACGGCGCGAAGAAATGCGGCCGCGGCTCCTCGGCCACATTGAAATACTTGCTGTCCTGCGCCAGGCCCACCACCGTGAACCATTTGTTCTGGTAGCGCACTCTGCGGCCCACCGCGCCGCCTCCGTTGAAATATCGCCGCACGAAAGTCTGGTTCACAATCATCACCGGCGGCGCAGACCGGTCATCGCTATCCCGGAAATCGCGCCCCTCGATGAGCGGAATCTTGAGCAGGTCGAAGTAGTGCGGCGCAACCAGATCGCGGTTGATCTCCATCGATTCGCCCTTGCCCGCCACATATCCCTCCGGCGCCACTTCATCGGAAGGCCCGCTGCTCGTACCCAGCGGCGCGAAATCCGCGTAGCTCACCTCCACCACGCCGGGCGCGGTCCGCAGCCGCGCGGCCAGCCGCAGAAAGAAATCCTGCATGTCGCGCGTCGAAAAGCCCGTGCCCCCCAGATAGAATTGCGCTAGCAGAACGTTGTTCTTGTCGAATCCCGGATAAATCCCTCTCGCGTTGTGAAAACTCCTGAGAAACAAGCCGGAACCGACCAGGGCCACCGTCGCCAGCGCGACCTCCGCCACTACCATAAAGTCGCGCATGCGGTGAGACTGCGCACTCGGGCTTCCACTGCGGCCGCCTTCCCTCAGCGTTTCGTTGACATCGGTACGCAGCCACAGAAGCGCCGGCGCTGCGCCAGAAAGCAGCGTGGCCCCCGCGCAGATCAGAATGGTGAATGCCAGAATCCTGCCATTCAATTGCGCCCCTGCCGCCAACGTGACCGCGACTCTCGGAATCATCGCCGGCAGCATATTTCCCATCCACTGCGCCAACCACAACCCGCCGATCGCTCCCGCGCCCGCCAGCAGCACCGTCTCCGTGAGCAGTTGCCGCAATAACTGCCACCATCCCGCGCCCAGCGCCAGCCGGATGCTGATCTCCTTGCGCCGCGCGATCGACCGCGCCAGCAGCAGGTTTGCCACGTTCGCACACACGATAAACAGCACCAGAACCGAGATCGCCATGAGGATACGCAGCGGCCGCAGGAACAGATCCGGCGCCGCGCTGTGAAATTCCCAAGCTGGCAGGACCGCCGCCGTGACCCCGCGATTCGTGTCCGGCGACATCGCCTCCAGATTGTGGGAAAAAGCCGCCGCTTCAGCCCGTGCCTGTTCGATGGCGACGCCGGACTTCAGTCGCACGATGCCGTATAAACGCCGGGATGCGCGATTTTTGAATGTCGAATCGTCCAGCATCCCGAGTTCTACGCCCATCGTCACCGGAACCCACATTTCGAAAACCAGCCCCGGCATCGTGCCGCGAAACTCCTCCGGTGCCACCCCAACCACGGTCAACTCCCGCCGGTTCACGCGAACGCTCTTCCCGACGATGCCGCGATCCGCGTGAAAGTAGTTCTTCCAGAGCCGGTAGCCGATCACCGTCACCGGGTAAGCTCCGAGCTTGTCTCCGTTCTCCTCCGGTGTAAACATCCGGCCCAGCACCGGCTTCATGCCAAGAACCGCGAAGTAGTTGCCCGAAACCAGCTCTCCCCAAACCGCTTGCGCGTGAACCGACTCACCCAACGTGAATACGTCCTCGCGATGCAGTGCCAGCCCCGAGATCGATTTCAGATGATCGCGGTAATCCAGATAGTCGAGATATGAGGTCTGATTCGCGCCGTTCGGTGCTCCCGCGGTAACCATTTCGAGAACCGCCAGTTGCTGGCTATCGGTCGAGCCAGGGAACGGCCGGAGCAGCAATTCGTCGATCCAACTGAACACCGTGGCGTTTGCCCCGATCCCCAGCGCCAGCGTCAGCACCGCCACAACCGTGAACCCCGGGCTGCTTTGCAGCAGGCGGAACGCGAAGCTCAAGTCTTTCCAAAGATTCCGCATATCGCACTAGGTGAAATCGCGCACTCGCGAGCGAAATATGACCCTCGATGCGCACGACAACTAAATGGAATGTCAAGCCTTATCCGGCTCCCTGCAACTTGGTCACCTTGATGCAGGTGGTAAATGCGGCCCGGGGGAGGGGTTCCCGCCATGTTGACCGCTCTAGATGTTTTCTTCACAAGGTACATCGCGACCGTGCTGACGATTTACATCGCAGCCGGCATCGTCGTTCTCGCTGCCATTGCCGTTGCGACCGTTGCATTCGCGAAACGCTATTTGAGGTACCGGGGCAAACGCGTCATCACCTGCCCGGAAACCAATTGTCATGAGGCCGTGGAACTGGATGCTTCTCTCGCCGCCTTGAGCAGCCTGGTGGATGGCGCGGAATTGCACCTCACCAGTTGCACTCGTTGGCCCGAGCGCCAGGACTGCGCTCAACTGTGCATCCACGAGATCGAGCTGTCGCCCATCGGCTGCCGGCTGAGAGCGCTGTTGGATAACTGGTACAAAGGCAAGGAGTGCGTCTACTGCCGGCGAGTTTTCGATGAAATCCAGTGGTTCGATCACAAGCCCGCGTTGCAAAGTCCGGAAGGCAAAATTCTGGAGTGGGAAACCGTTCCGCCGGAAGAAATTCCCGATCTGCTGAACACCCACCAGCCGGTATGCTGGAACTGCAAGATTGTAGAGGATTTCCGCGCCGAGCATCCGGAACTGGTAACCGCCCGCCCCTGGAGTCGCTAAACAACCTGAACAATTAAAAAGCGGTGGCCAGCCCGGCCACCGCTCGGTCAGAATGGCAAACCGGGCGGCTCTGTGGAGTGTAGAGCGGCCCGGCTGCTTTGCTTCGGCTTCGTTGGTTTGTCTTTTACTATGCAAACTGCTCGCCGAAGCGTGACACCCCAAAAACCAGCAACTTAGCCTACTTACTCCTTGTGCGCATAGGGTGAAAGATCGCAGCTTGCGTGGCTCCGCTCACTTGCGTGTGGCCATCTCGCGCCGCTGTTCGCGGGAGATTAATTTCGCCACTTCGGTCATCTCATCCGCCAGCAATTGTACGATGTCGTCAGTGGAAACAATTCCGATCAACTCGTTGTTTTCATTGACCACCGGGATGCGGCGAACTCCCGCGTCGCGCATCTGGTGCAGCGTCTCGAAGATGCCCTCGTCCTCATCGACCGTCTCGAGTTCCGGCCCCATGACGTCTCCGACTGACAAGACCGCTGGATCGAGACCCGGCGCCACCACCGCAATCACGATGTCGCGGTCGGTTACGATTCCGACCGGCGTACGCACTCCATTTTGCTGATCCACCACCAGCAGGTCGCCGACATGGTTCTCGCGCATGAGTCGCGCAGCCTGCTGGATTGTCGTTTCCGATGTTGCAGTTACGACCTCACGGACGCAGATATCGCCGATAGGCATGACGCAGCTCCTTTCCCGGATCGAAAGTGTATGGCAATTCGGAGGCCAATTGGTGAGAACTAATATGCACGTACTAGAGGATTTAACACAATAAATCTGAGCGAAATTCCCCAAGCGGAACACTTAGGTCCTGATCAGGCTTACAGCTTAACGACGGCATCCCGCTTGCTAGGTAAGATTTTGCCGTCTCAGTTTATGTAATAGAAGGAGAGTATGGGAGAGCAGCACTCCATTCCGATTCGTACCCCGCAGAAAGTGGAATTGTTAGCCATCAGGGCGCGGTCCAGAGACTGCCTGTCGCTACAGTCCATTCTGATTCACACCAATTGGCGTGTGCATTGGGTAGCAGACAGGCATGAGGCCATGCTCTTCCTCCGTGACCACCCTGTGCCGGTGCTGGTTTGCCCGGAAGAGTTGCCCGATGCCACATGGAGGGATTTGCTGGCGGCGACTTACGAGCTGACAAGCCCTCCCAAGGTTCTGGTCTATTCTGACCGAGCGGATCAAAACCTCGGGAACCGAATTTTGGATGCGGGCGGCTACGATCTGCTGTCCACCCCTTTGCAACGGGACGAAGTCTTGCGCGCGATCAGCCTCGCTTGCCGCACATGGCGTGAAGAGATCCGGAGACAAGATATTCACACCGTTGCCATGACGGCTTAGCTCTCAACGAAATCCTACTTCCCGGCGCAGAAGATCTGCTTCCGCGATGCTGCTGCCGTTAATGGCCCTCTCTCCCGCGGTTGCGATGGTCGACTATACTGACCAAGGGAATGCGACGACGAATTTCACGTAGAAGGTTGCTGTCCGCAGGCGTAATGCTGGGGAGCATCTGGCGGAGTGGAAAAGTGCTCGCTGCGCCTGCCCCGCCAGCGGGAGCTTCCATCTTCGAGGAAATATCGTCCGGAACCAGTGGCATAACGTGGGTGCACGAGAATGCCATGTCGCCAGAGCGCAATCTACCCGAGAGCCTGGGCCCAGGTTGCGCGTTTCTGGATTACGATAACGACGGCTGGATGGACATTTACCTGGTGAATAGCGGCCCATGCGATTTCTACAATCCGAAAAAACCGCTGCGCAATGCGTTGTACAAGAACAACCGCGATGGCACGTTCACAGACGTGACCGAAAAATCGGGAGTGGCCGCGGGCACGAGTTTCGGCATGGGAGTAGCGGCGGGCGATTACGACAACGACGGCTATCCCGACCTCTTCGTGACCGCCTATGGCCGCTGCATTTTGTATCACAACAACGGAAACGGAACGTTCAGCGACGTCACCGACAAGGCCGGCCTGGCCGTGCCCGGCTGGACCACCAGCGCGGTATGGTTCGATTACGACAACGACGGGCGCCTGGATCTATTCGTGTGCAGCTTCGTCGTTTACAAGAGTAATTTGGAGTGCGGCATCAATAAGTTCGGCCAGCGCTACTACTGCATTCCCCGCCTCTACAAGCCCACCCACAGCTTCCTGTTTCACAACAATGGCGACGGCACCTTCACCGATGTAACGCGCGGCACAGCCATCGAGCAGGCCATGGGCAAAGGGCTGGGCGTAGTCGCCACCGATATCAACAACGACGGGCGCATGGACCTGTTCGTGGCCAACGATACGGTGCAGGACTTTTTGTTTGTCAATCGCGGAAACAACAAATGGGAGGAAATCGCGCTCATGGCCGAAGTGGCCTTCAGCGAAAACGGAAGGGCGCGCTCCGGCATGGGTGTGGACGCGGCTGACATCAATGGTGACGGCTGGGAAGACCTGTTCGTGTCCAATATCAACGACGAGATGTTCTCCCTCTACACCAACAACAAGAACGAAACTTTCTTCGATGCCGCGCAAAAGCAGGGTGTCGCGGAGGACACGCGCATGCTCAGCGGCTGGGGGCTGAAGTTTTTCGATTACGACAACGACGGTCTGGTCGACCTGATTCTGGCCAATGGCCATCCGGATGACAGCATCGAATCCAATTATGCGCGGGTGAAGTATCGGGAACCGTTGCTGCTCTACCATCAGGAAAAGGGGCAACTGCGCAATGTCAGCGCTGAAGCCGGGCCCGCCTTCACCAAACCGCTGGCCGCGCGCGGCCTGGCAGTGGGCGACTATGACAACGACGGCTTTTTAGACGTGCTGGTGGGCGCCAACGGCGGTGCGCCAGTGCTGCTGCACAATCGCTGTGGTTCCGGCAACCACTGGCTGGGCGTGAAGCTGGTTGGTGTAGACTCGAACCGTGACGCGATCGGCGCGTGGCTTACTTGGTCAGCCGGCGGAGTGAAACGAACGAAACTCAAGAATAACGGCGGCAGCTATCTGTCGTCCCACGATCCGCGCGAGGTG
>JGI12270J11330_10000869_pt1 | contig 22704 bp, 23 predicted proteins | sample PeaSoiMetSII2010_FD_11330 | JGI IMG/M metagenome (IMG submission 11330)
GCGGGGAGGGGGCGGGGGTGGGGGGTCTATCGGCAGGAACTGCTGCTTCGGTGAACGCCGCGCTACCCCCCACCCCCACCCCCAACCTCGAGAGCGACCTTTGCTCGCCTCGGACCCCGCCGCTTCGCGGGAGGAGGGGAGAAGATGAACCTCATGGTGAGCTGTTCGGCTCGGACCATCTGGCCCCTCGACCGAGGACAATCGCGGTTCGCCCGGAGTCGTACATGTTCCGGCATCAAAAAGGCTGGGAGGGCTATTGCGCCGAATTACTTTAAGTATAAAATGTTTCATGAGAGAGCTCCGCCGCAAGGCGTGGAATTGCTCTTTGCTCCTCTCATCCCGAAACGAGGGACGATGGACATGTCAGGTGGAAATCCCAGCCTTGGCGCATCGCTTGACCCACCCCTTGGCCCAACAGGTCACGTTGACGATTTTACCCGGCGAAACCTTCCGCCGTTCGACCAATGGCCGGTCTTGCTGCTCGACCGGCCGGAGTTCAGGTATCCCGAATATCTCAACGCCGCGGTCGAACTGACCGACCGGATCGTCGAGAAGGGGTTAGGCGATCGCATCGCGTTGATCGGCAATGGCCGCCAGCGCACCTACAAGGAACTCGCCGACTGGTCGAACCGCCTTGCGCATGCCTTGGTGGAGAATTACGGCGTCAAGCCCGGCAACCGCGTCTTGATACGCTCGGGCAACAATCCGGCGCTGGTCGCAGCCTGGCTTGCGGCCACGAAGGCCGGTGCTGTCGTCGTCAACACCATGCCGATGCTGCGCGCCGGCGAACTGTCCAAAATCATCGACAAGGCCGAGATCGCGCTGGCGCTGACGGACAGCCGCATCGCCGATGAGCTCGTCGCCTGCGCGAAGACCAGCAAGCTCCTCAAGCAGGTGGTGAATTTTGACGGCACCTCAAACCATGATGCCGAGCTCGATCGGGTGGCGCTGAACAAGCCGGTCCGGTTCGACGCGGCCAAGACCGGCCGCGATGATGTCGCCTTGCTCGGATTTACCTCCGGCACTACGGGCGAGCCAAAGGCGACCATGCATTTCCACCGCGATCTCCTGATCATCGCGGACGGTTATGCGAGGGAAATCCTCAACGTCACGCCGGACGACGTCTTCGTGGGCTCTCCGCCGTTGGCCTTCACCTTTGGGCTCGGGGGGCTTGCGATCTTTCCGTTGCGGTTCGGTGCGACCGCGACGCTGTTGGAAAATGCGGCGCCTGCCGAGATGGTCAAGATCATCGAAACCTACAAGGCCACGATCTGCTTCACCTCGCCGACCGCGTATCGCGCGATGATGGCGGCGATGGACCAGGGCGCCGATCTGTCGTCGTTGCGCCTTGCGGTTTCGGCCGGCGAGACGTTGCCGGCGCCGGTGTTCGAAAGCTGGACCCGCAAGACCGGCAAGACCATCCTCGACGGGATCGGCAGCACCGAGTTGCTGCATATCTTCATCACCAACCGTGCCGGCGACGCCGCCGCGGGAACGACGGGACGCCCGGTTTCCGGCTACGAGGCCAAGATCGTCGACGAGGACATGAACGAAGTCCCGCCGGGCACCGTGGGCAAGCTCGCGGTTCGTGGTCCCACCGGCTGCCGCTATCTCGCCGACAGCAGGCAATCGAATTATGTGCGCAATGGCTGGAATCTGACCGGCGACACTTTCGCCCGCGACGAGCAGGGCCGCTTTTCTTTCGTGGCGCGATCGGACGACATGATCATCTCTTCCGGCTACAACATCGCCGGCCCCGAGGTCGAGGTGGCGTTGCTGAGGCATGCTTCGGTGGCCGAATGCGGCGTGGTCGGCGCCCCCGACGAAGCGCGCGGCATGATCGTCAAGGCCTATGTGGTTCTGATGCCCGGCATAACCGGTGACGCCGCGCTGACGGCCGAGTTGCAGGACCACGTCAAGCGCGAGATCGCGCCGTATAAATATCCGCGCGCGATCGAATTCGTTACCCAATTGCCCAAGACGGAAACCGGAAAGCTGAAGCGATTTGCGCTACGGCGGATGGCGCAAGCAGGCGCTGCGTCGGCAGGGTTGGCCGCCGAATGAAGCGGGAAGGAGAACTATCAGTGAATCCCCCGAAAGGTTCCACTCTTGCCGTCCGGCCGGTGACGAAGGAGGAGGCTTCGTCTGCGGGTCCGCAGCTTCTGCAGCCGAGCGGCTGGCCGGCACCGAAGGGATACGCCAATGGCATGGCCGCCGACGGCCGCCTTGTCTTGACCGGCGGCGTGATCGGCTGGGACCAGCAGGGCCATTTGCATGAGGATTTTGTCGCCCAGGTCCGCCAGATCCTGAGCAACATTTCCGCCATTCTCGCCGAAGGCGGCGCGCGGCCCGAGCATCTTGTGCGCCTGACCTGGTACGTCGTCGATATGGAAGAATATCTGGCGAACCTGAAGACGCTCGGCCAGATCTATCGCGAAATCTTCGGCGTGCATTATCCCGCGATGGCGCTGGTTCAGGTCGTCCGCCTGGTTGAAAAGGCCGCCAGGGTTGAGATCGAGGCAACCGCGGTGGTGCCGCGCTAAATCGAGTCTTCGTCCGCCCGTATTGCTTCCAGAGAGATTATTTCCACCAGCAAGTAATACCGCCTTGAAGTTCACGGCCGGCCATTCCTAATATCCAGCATTGGCGGCCAGCAGCTTGCCTCCATGCTTGGGAGCGGGGACATGAAGCGACGCGAATTCCTTGCCGTGTTTGGTGGGATGGCGGCGTGGCCGGTTGCCGCAAACGCCCAGCGGCCAAGCCCCGTGATAGGGTTTCTCCACCAGGGAGCTCCCTGTGCAATCATTGAGAGCTGCGTTCCGGAAGGGCTTGGTCGAGGCAGGCGTTAGCGAAGGCCTTAGCATCACAATCGAGGATCGGCCGGCAGACGGAAAATACGATCTGCTTCCGGCACTAGCGGCGGACCTTGTTGGCCGTCAAGTGACAGTCATAGCCGCTGATTTCCTGCCCGCCGCTCTGGCAGCGAAGGCTGCGACCCAGACGATCCCAATTGTTTTCTTGAGCGGCAGTGATCCGATAGGCTCGGGGCTTGTAACCAGCGTCAATCGACCGATGGGCAACGTCACCGGAATTGCCTTTATGTTCACCAGGCTGGGTGCCAAGAATCTGGAGCTGTTGCGCGAACTCCTTCCGAACGTCGGTTCGATTGCGGCACTCATCAATCCAATCAATCCCAATTCGCAGCCGCAACTGAGGGATTTGCAGAGCGCCGCAATCGCCCTGGGGCTGAACATCGTGCCGGTCGAAGCCAGCAACGATCACGAAATCGAAGGCATTTTCCCAACATTGTCTCAACGCCAAATCCGCGCGTTGTTCGTCACTGCCGATGGCTTCCTGATCAGCCGTCAGGATCAACTCGTCACGCTGGCAGCTCGATACGCCATACCTACAATGTACCCTTTGCGCCAATATGCCGATGCGGGAGGGCTGATGAGCTATGGCGCCAATCTTCCTGCTGCATTTCGCGAATGCGGCATCTACGTCGGAAAAATCCTCAAGGGCGCCAAGCCCGCGGACCTGCCGGTGCTGCAACCATCAACATATGAACCGGTCATCAACCTCAGGACGGCAAAGATGCTTGGCATCAATGTGCCGGCGACATTGATCGCGTTAGCCGACGAGGTAATCGAGTGAAACTGCTGCCTCCTCCGGATCAGCTCGCCTCGGCGTAGCCTTCATCCTCCGGAGAGTTCAGATACATTCCGGACATGGTGTCGACCCAGCACAGATGGTCGTGAACCTTCTTCACTCCCGTAATGTTTTCCGTGGCGACAATGGTGGCCTTCCGTGAACGTTCCTCGGTGATGACGCCGCTGAGATGCACGATGCCGTCGCGCACGACGACGCTGAGGCCGAATGGGCACCAATCCTGTTTCGCAATCGTATCGATGACGCGGTTGCGAATGTGATCGTCGTCCGCGGTCGGATCGGGGAAATCTCGGGCGAGGCTCGCCACGGCCTGCAGGAGGTTGGAGCGGGTCACGATGCCGACGACCTTGTCTTCGCGCATGACCGGCACGCGTTTGACGTTGTTCTTTTCCATCAGTGCCACGATCTGCTCCAGCGTCGTTTCTTCGCTGACGGTGAGGAGCGGTTCGGCCGTCATGATTTCGGAGACCTTGCGGCCGTGCTCGTGAACGAAATCGGAAGCTTCTTTCCCCGGACCCAGGATGAATTTGAGGAATTGGCCGCGCTTGCGCTGCGTGCCGATCTCGCTGCGGCGGATGAAATCACCCTCCGAGATGATGCCGACCAGCTTGCCGGTGGCGTCCAGCACCGGAAGGCCGCTGACGTGCTTCTGCAGCATGGTGTTGGCGGCCTCGACGATCGTGGTCTCTGGCGTGACTGATATGACCGGCCGGGTCATGATTTGATGGGCGCGCATGGGCAGGGCTCCGAGGGGCTCAAGATTGAAACTAACAATAAAACCGTAGTCCCGCCGGCGGAAGGTGTTTTGACACAGGTCAAGCTCGCCGACCCGCTCAAGATTGATACAGCTCAATGCCGGCCCGGCAAGACGGGGTATCTATCAAACAGATCAAAAATCGGAGGCTTGTTATGCCAGAAGCGCTGCGGATTAACCCTGTTATTGAGCCGATGGCGACTGACGCCGCGGCACGATTTACCAAGGCGAACAAGAACGCCTTGGAATTCATGTTCGGCGCGCAAAAGATGCTGCTTGAGGAAGCGGTGTTTACCGGCAACGAGATCGTCGATCGGGCGCGCACCGAAACGCATCTGTTGTCCGAATTCGTCTCGAAAATCGCCGGATCGCATTCGGTCAAGGATTTGGGGACGATGTACCGCGAATGCAGCCAGCATCAGATTGATTTCCTCCGCCGCGACAGCGAGCGGGTGTTCAAGCATGGCCAGCGGATGCTCGACGCCTTTTCGAATTTGCTGGCCAGCCGGCCGCGGCCCTGATTCTGTCTTGGATTTGCAGTCCAGTCATCGAGCGAGACAAAAAAAAGAAATGAATGCCATGCAGCCGATATCGACCTTGCCGGTGGCCGAGGCAGTTTTATTGCCTCATGCCGCCGATATGTCATCTCATGACCAGCCTGCCGTTGCCGCGGACAAGCCGGGCGTTGACGTAATACCGGATACGCAGGCAGCTAAAGAATATCCGGCCGACCGTGCGCTGCATGCGATGTTTGCCGGCCTGACCGGCGGCGTATCTCCGGTCGCGCTGTCGCTGGCCTATATCGACTGGGCCTCGCATCTGGCGGCTGCGCCGGAGCAGCGGATGGCCATCGCCCAGGACGCGATGAGCAGCGCGCGGCAATACCTCGAGACCGCGGCGCATTTTTTCTCGCCCGGTCAGGGGCCGTGGGCTTTGGTCAAGCCGAAACCCCAGGATCGGCGTTTTGCAAAACTGGAATGGGAAGAGCCGCCGTACAATCTGCTCGCACAGGCCTTTCTGCTCACCGAGCAGTGGTGGCACAACGCGACCACGGGCGTGCGCGGCGTGTCACCGCAACACGAGGCGATCGTCGAGTTCTCGACGCGTCAGCTTCTCGACATGTTCGCACCTTCCAATTTTGTCGCAACCAATCCGCAGGTGCTCAGGAAGACCTTCCAGAGCGGCGGCGAGAATTTCGTTTTCGGCTGGCAGAACTGGTACAGCGACCTGATGCTGTTGCAGTCCGGCAGTCCGCAGGGCGACAAGGAATTCGTGGTCGGCAAGACCGTGGCGACTTCGCGCGGCAAGGTGGTGTACCGCAACAAACTCATCGAGCTGATCCAGTACTATCCGTCGACCGGGCAGGTACATCCGGAACCGATCCTGATCGTACCGGCCTGGATCATGAAATATTACATCCTCGATCTCTCGCCTCACAATTCGCTGGTGAAATTCCTGACCGATCAGGGCTTCACCGTATTCATGATTTCCTGGCGCAATCCGGGCGCGGCCGATCGCGACATCGCCTTCGACGACTATCGCAGCCTTGGCGTCGAAACTGCGGTCGCGACCATCGGGGACATCATGCCCGGCCGTCAGATCCATGCGCTCGGCTATTGCCTGGGCGGGACGTTGTTGTCGATCGCGGCTGCGACGATGGCGCGTAACGGCAACGACAGGCTGAAGTCGGTCACCTTGCTCGCCGCGCAAACCGACTTCACGGAAGCCGGCGAACTCACCTTGTTCATCAACGAAAGCCAGGTCGCGTTTCTGGAGGACGTGATGTGGGAGCGCGGCGTCCTCGGCACCCCGCAAATGGCCGGCGCCTTCCAATTGCTGCGCTCGAACGACCTGATCTGGTCCCGGATTGCGCATGATTATCTGATGGGAGAACGGGCGCCGCCGAGCGACCTGATGGCCTGGAACGCCGATGCCACGCGCCTGCCGTACCGGATGCACTCGGAGTACTTACGCAAATTATTCCTCCACAACGAACTCGCCGAGGGCCACTACCTCGTGGAGGGAAAGCCGATTTCGCTATCGGATATTCGTACCCCGATGTTCGTGGTCGGGACGGTCTGGGACCATGTGGCGCCCTGGAAGTCCACCTACAAGATCAACTATCAGGTCGACGACGACGTTACCTATCTCTTGACCAGCGGCGGACACAATGCGGGCATCGTGGCGCCACCCGGCGAGGCGGGGCACAGCTATCAGGTGAGCACCAAGAAAAAGGATGCTCCCTATGTCGGTCCCGACGAATGGCTGAAGGCAGCGCCACTGGTCGAGGGTTCGTGGTGGCCGGAATGGACGCGGTGGTTGGCCGCGCGATCCGGCTCTCTTTGCGAGCCGCCGCGGATGGGCATCGGGACGTCCCATGGTTTGCCCGACGCGCCCGGCGAGTACGTTCACCACTAGACCCGCAGCGGTTTCAGCCCGGCGAGTTTCTCGTAAGCTGAGGCCGCCGTGCGTAACAGATGCTTTTCGCGCTTCGGCCCGAGAGGCAGCTCCGATGCGGCGGCCTTGCTTTGCCCGAGCGCAGCCGCGAGCGACTGGCACCTTTGATCGTCGTTCAACTGGCCGAGAGCCCGTTGCGCCTTGCGCAGAACCTTCAGCGTCGCCTGCTGGTTCGAAATCTCGTCGGCTGAAATCAGGTTCGTGACGGCTTCGATGGCGTAGCCCAGACTCTTGTTTAGCAGACGTAGCCGGTGCCGCTTTTTGGCGCCGATATCCTTCAGCTTGCGGCTCTTCTTGATCAGCTTTTTCTGCCATCGCGGCAGTTGGCGCGAGCTATGCTCGATGAAGCGGCGGGTGCGCCGTCGGGCGGCTTTCGTTCCGCGTTTCGTCGACCAGGCGCCTTTCTCGATCCAGCGGGAGATGCTTTTGATCAGACGCCGATACCTGGCCGAGCGAAGGGCCCGCGTCAGGTGCCGCTGGCTATCGGCACGCTCCTGCATCCATCGTTTACGGTCGGCCTGCGGACGTTTTGTTTTCACCTTCATCAACCGCTCGATTGCGACATCGAGGTCGCGCACGACGCCGAGATGGGCGTTCAGCCACTTCAATTCATCCGCAAGCCGCTTCTGTTGCGGGCCCGCCACCATTGGCAGGAAGAAGGCGATACTGGTCCGCAATCGCGTCAACGCGACGCGCATGTCGTGCAAGGCGTCGGCATCGCCGGCGCACGTCGCCCGATGCTGCGCGGTCAATTCCTTGAGGTAATGGCCGGCAATCGTCCGAAACGCTGCCTCGCACGTCATCGCGGCATTGATCGGCGGCGCCGGGAGCAGCCGCTGCGGTTGCCGTCGCCGCGCCGGTGCGGGGCCCTTGTCTGCTGGTTTCGGTGATGTCGGCAAAACCATATCGATAACGTGCCTTTTCTTAAACCTTCCCGGTAACCTCCGGTGAACGAAGATCAGGGCGCTTCTCTCTGCGCGATATGAGGGAGGCACTGCTTCAAGGTCTGCTCCGGCGTCCCCGTGGCGTCCACCTTGGTCCAGTCGAGCGCACCGATGTCGTATTTTTCCTGAAGCCCGGCAATTTCCGGCGTGGCGTCGGATGCATCGGCTTGCCGGAGGCCCACGCGCTGTTGTCGGATCGCCAGATCAGCTACCAGAAAGAGGCCGGAAAATCGCATGCTCAGCCTGCGCGCCACGGAGGCGATCGCGGCGCGCTCGTTTTCATTTGCGAATACCGCATCGACCACGACGGAATGGCCCTGAGCCAGAATTTGCGACGCGCGCTGTGAGAGGGTTTCGTAAATTTTCTCGGTTATCTCGGGGCGGTAGGCATTTTCCGGCAACCGGTCGGTTTCCTTGATCCGGAAATACTGTTTCCGCAAGACGTCCGTGCGTAGCACGACGGCGCCGGGCAGCGGCGGGATGAGAGGGGCGAGCGCGCGCGCCAAAACCGATTTTCCGGTCCCCGACAGCCCTCCGATCGCCACGAGCGCCGGCGGCGAGGGGTGGATTATTCGTCGCGCAAGTTCGAAATAGACCCGAGCCGATTGCATGACATCCGCATTGTCGCGCGAATTGCGACTGGCGCGGGCAAGCAGCACATGGGCGCGGATCGCCGACCGCAGCGACAGGAAAAGCGGAAGTGCGGCGAGCGCGTCAAGATTGTCGACGCCCGTTAGCGAAAGATAATCGTTCAACAGCGCATTGGCGGCGCCGGGCCGGTCGTAACGGAGGAAATCCATGATCGCAAAGGCAAGATCGTAGAGCACATCGACCGAGGCGATCACCGGATCGAATTCGATGGCATCAAACAGCACAGGCTGCTGCCCGATCAGAACGATATTCGCCAGGTGCAGGTCGCCATGGCACCGCCGCACATATCCCTGCCGGCCGCGTTGCTCGAGCAATCCGGCAAGCCGGGAGAACGCGGCAGCCGAGGCTTGTGCGAGATCGTCGATCTCCTCGGCTGCAAAGCAGGCCGCTTCTCGGAACGCTGTGGTATTGGCTTCAATGATGCCCGGGATGGAACGGATCCAGGGCTCCGCTGCTGCAAGCGGGGCTCTGCCGTGGGAAGCCGCGATCGCTTTCGCGACATCGCCGATGAGCGCGGGGTCGAGGGAACCCGCCTGCGCCAGATGATCGAAGGTCAGGTGCTCGTCGAAGCGGGTCATTTCGATGGCAAATTCGACCGGCGCGCCGCCGCCGTCGATCGCAAGCCTACCGTCGTCATTTTGCGTGATCGGCACGACGCGGCGATAGATCTGCGGCGCGAAAGCGCGGTTGATTGTGATCTCTTCGTCGCAGGCTGCTTTTCGCTTCTCGAGCGTCGAATAATCCAGGAAGGGAAAACGCACGGCGCGCTTGATCTTCAGGGCACGCTTGCCCTCGAGAAAGACCGAGGCGCCATGGGTGTCGATCCGCTTGACGTCGGGATGCGTCGCAGGGTCTGTCAGGAAGGCGAACACGCGTTCCTGCATCTCGGATTCGGCCGGAATTGAAGCTGCCATGCGGAAGGCGACCTCTAGGGCTTGAGAACCGCCGCGCCAAGGATTTGCCCTGTCCGCAATTTCCTCAGGACGTCGTTGGCTTCAGCAAGCGGGAACGCGGTCGTCTGGGTCCGCACTCTGGCCTTTGGTGCAATCTTCAGGAAATCCAGTCCGTCCTGGCGGGTGAGATTGGCAACCGATACCAGCTGCCGTTCTTCCCAGAGCAGATGGTACGGAAAGCTCGGGATATCGCTCATGTGAATGCCGGCGCATACCACCCTGCCGCCCTTGCGCACCGCGCGTAGCGCCGCCGGGACCAATTCTCCGGCCGGCGCGTAGATGATGGCCGCGTCAAGGGGAGCGTCGGGAACCTGATCGGATGCGCCGGCCCAGGCCGCCCCCAATTTGCGGGCAAATTCCTGCGCCACGGTGTCGCCGCTTCGGGTGAAGGCGTAAACCGTGCGGCCCTGCCAGAGCGCGACCTGGGCGACGATATGCCCGGCCGCGCCAAAGCCATAGATGCCGAGCCGTTTCGCATCGCCTGCCATCACCAGCGAGCGCCAGCCGATCAGGCCGGCGCACAACAGCGGTGCGGTCGAGACATCGTCGCCTTCTTCGCCGAGCGGGAAGGCATAGCGGCTATCCGCGATGGTGTGCGTGGCAAAGCCGCCGTCCCGCGTATAGCCGGTGAAAAGCGGACGGTCGCAGAGATTTTCCATGCCGTCCTTGCAGAAGCGGCAGACGCCGCAGGTGTAACCAAGCCAGGGGATTCCGACGCGGTCGCCAAGGCGGTGCGTGGTGACGCCAGGGCCGAGCAGGTCGACACGGCCGACAATTTCGTGGCCGGGGATGATGGGATATCTGATGTTGGGCAATTCGCCATCGACGACGTGAAGGTCGGTGCGGCACACGCCGCACGCGCTCACCCGGACGCGGATTTCTCCGTCGCCGGGAAGGGAATCGGGGCGTTCCTGCATTTGCAGGGGAGCGCCCGGCGCCGGTAACACCATCGCACGCATGACGCTTCTCCAACGGGCGGCCCGCAAAGGGCATTTCTTAAATCTAGTACCGCCGTCGGGCCAGCCAAGGTTTGACCTCAATCAAGGTCGATCCTTGGAAATGTGGTGGGGTATCAATGAGCTCAATGGCTCGTAGTGGAATGACCATTTAGGAGGAGCAATCATGACATTGAAATCCCTGATTCCCGTCGGGGGCGAACGCGGCGTCACGCGTTTCTCATCCAATCCCTTCTCTGCCCTGCAGCAGGAAATCGACCGCCTGTTCGAGGGTTTCTCCCGAGGTTTTGCCGGTTTCCCTTCGGTTGAGCTGATGCCGAGCACGGACGTGAGCGAAACCGACAAGGAGATCGAGATCACGACCGAGTTGCCGGGCCTTGAAGAAAAGGACATTCAGTTGAATGTCTCCGACAACGTTCTCACCATCCGCGGCGAGAAGAAGAACGAGCGCGAAGAGACCAAGAAGGACTATCGTCTGGTTGAACGCAGCTACGGTTCATTCACCCGATCCGTCCAGTTACCGGACGGAGTGAATGCGGACAACATCAAGGCCGTGATGTCGAAGGGCGTATTGAAGGTGACCGTGCCCAAGCCCGCGCCGGCCCAAACCAAGAAGATCGATATCAAAGCCGCGGCCTGAGCGCCAAGACTCCGCAGAAAATGCGCTGCCGCAACCACGGCAGCGCATTTTTGACGTTGGAGCGCCGACGCCGTGGGCAGCGCCGTTTTGACCGAGATCAACAAGGCTTCCTGGCAAGACCCTATCCTGCCGACCAAAAGGAGATCCCCATGGCGATCAAGGATATTCTCTTGCCGCTGACCGGTGAGCCCAGCGCGGCAGCAATTGCCGCGATTGAGAAGTGTACGGCGGTGGCCGGCGATTTCGGGGCCCGGGTCACCGCGATTGCGGTGGAAGAAGACATTTTGGTCCGGCCGAAGGTCGTCGTTTCCTCCGACATCGAAAATGCCGAAGCGGCTGCGGCCGTGCGCAGTGTGTCGGATGCGCGCGGCCTGTTGAAGGCATTCGATGCCGCGGCGAACCGTTTTGGCGTTCGCAACGAACAGCGGATCAGCCGGTTGTCGTTGGCGGACATTCCTGCGAATTTCGTCAAGCCTGCGCGGCTTGCGGATTTGTCGCTGGTTTCGGTCAAGCCGGATGACAGCCGATCGGAGAAAATCCTGGAGCGGCTGATCTTCGAATCAGGTCGCCCGATTTTGATGTGTCCGGAGGAAAGGGCGAGCGAACTCCCCATCATCTTTGATCGCGTCGCGATCGCGTGGGATCATACCGCGCCGGCCGCGCGTGCGGTGGCTGACGCCTTGCCATTGCTTCAGGAAGCCGCCGAAGTGCGTGTCATCACCGCAACCGACGACAAGACGCCAGCCGAGACAGAATCCGGAACCGCCCTTGTGTGCCATCTCGCGGAACACGGAATCAAGGCGACGTTCGAGGCGGTCAGGATCGACGGCAGCTCGGTCGGGAAGGTGTTCGAGGCCTATGTCAGGAAGAACGCGATCGACCTTCTGGTAATGGGGGCATACCGTCACTCCCGCCTCAACGAAATTGTCTGGGGTGGTGCCACCAAAACCGTCATCGGGCGGCCACCCTGCTGGGTTATGATGTCGCGTTAGCACCCCGCCAGCACAGAAGGCCCGATGTCAACTTATCGCCTGAAAAATCTGCTCGCGCCGCGCTCGCTTGCGCTGGTTGGAGCAAGTCCGCGGAAGGGCTCCGTCGGTCGCTCGGTCTTGCGGAATATTCGCAACGCGAAGTTCAAGGGCGAGTTCGGTCTGGTGAACACGCATTATGCCGAGATCGACGGCGTCGCCACCGTCAAGAGCCTGAGCCAATTGCCGTTCGTGCCCGAGCTCGTCGTGATCACCACGCCGGCCCCGACGGTGGCTGGCCTCATCGAGGAGGCGGGAAAACTTGGCGCCGCCGGCGCGGTGATCATCCCGTCCGGGCTTGGCCATGGTCCGGGATCATTCGCGGAGGCTTCCAACCGCGCCGCGCGCAAATATGGCATGAGACTGATCGGACCAAATTGCCTTGGAATCCTGATGCCCGGCGCGGACCTCAACGCCAGTTTCTCCGCGCACATGCCGGTTGCCGGAAATCTCGCGCTGATCTCCCAATCGGGCGCGATCGCCACCGGCATGGTCGATTGGGCCGCGCAGCGCGCGGTGGGTTTCTCCGGTATCATTTCCATCGGCGACCAGNTCGACGTCGATATCGCCGATCTCCTCGATTACTTCGCGCTCGATGGCCGGACGCGCGCGATCCTGCTCTATGTCGAGGCGGTCAAGGATGCCCGCAAATTCATGTCCGCGGCGCGCGCCGCAGCGAGGGTCAAACCGGTCGTCGTCGTCAAGTCCGGCCGCATGGCGCTGGGGGCGAAGGCGGCAGCCACGCACACCGGGGCGCTCGCCGGCTCAGATGCCGTGTACGATGCCGCATTTCGTCGCGCCGGCGTGCTGCGGGTATCCGATCTTCGCGAATTGTTCGACTGCGCCGAGACGCTGGGGCGGGTCGTTTCACCTCCGGGAAAGCGGCTTTCGATCCTGACCAATGGCGGCGGCATCGGCGTGCTCGCGGTCGATGCGCTTTGCGAACTCGGCGGAATCCCGGCCGCGATCACGCCGGAGATCCGCGAAAAGCTCAATGCGGTGCTGCCGCCGACCTGGTCCGGATCAAACCCGGTCGATATCGTCGGCGACGCCGATTCGGCGCGCTACGCGGCGGCGCTGGAAGTCTTGCTCGCAGACCCCAACAACGACGCGATCCTGGTCATGAATGTTCAGACCGCGATCGCGCCGGCCGACGAGATCGCCGCGACCGTGGCCGGCGTGGTGAGAAAATNCCGCGAGCAGCGCCTCAGGGCGGCCAAGCCGGTGCTCGCGGCCTGGGTCGGCGCCGACCAGAGGATTGGCGACATGCTGAGCAGTGCCGGGATTCCCAATTATCCCACCGAGGACGACGCCGTCCACGGCTTCATGTATCTGGTCAGGCATCGCGAGGTGGTAACGGCACTGGCGCTGGTTCCGCCGGCGATGCCGAGCGATTTTGCACCCGATATCGAAGCGGCGCGCGGCATCGTCGCCACGGCCCTTGCCGATGGCCGCCAATGGCTCGACCCGATCGAAATCAAGCGGCTGCTTGACGCCTACGGCATCGCGATGGTGCCGACCTTTGCCGCGGCCGATGCCGAGCAAGCGGTGACTCGCGCCAAAACCCTTTTCGCACAAGGCGCGACCGTGGTGCTCAAGATCATGTCGCGCGACATCGTGCACAAATCCGATGTCGGCGGCGTCGTGCTCAACCTCACCACGCCGGAGGCGGTGCGCGCGGCCACCGCCGACATTATCGCACGGGCGAAGGCGCTCCGGCCCGAGGCGAGGATCGCCGGCGTGATCGTGCAGGCGATGGTGGTGCGGCCCAAGGCGCGGGAACTCATTCTCGGCCTCGCCGACGATCCGACCTTCGGCACGGTCGTGGTGTTCGGTCGCGGCGGCACGGCGGTCGAGATCATCAACGACAAGGCGCTGGCGCTCCCGCCGCTCGATCTGCAACTGGCGCGCGGCCTGATCGAGCACACCCGCGTGTCGCGGCTGTTGCGCGGCTATCGGGATGTGCCCGCGGTCAAGCAGGATGCGGTGGAAACGGTCTTGGTCAAGATCGCGCAGATGGCCGCCGATATTCCGGAAATTCGCGAACTCGACATCAATCCGATGCTGGCGGACGAGAATGGCGTGTTGGCGGTGGATGCGCGGGTCGCGGTAGGAAAGGTGGAGCGGAAATTCGCAGGTTCCGGCCCGGCCAATTTCGCCGTGCGGCCATACCCGTCGCAATGGCAGCGGCATATCGAGGTCAAGGGCGGCTGGCGGGTCTCCGTGCGCCCGATCAGGCCCGAGGACGAACCGCAGCTTCACGAGTTCCTGAAACACGTCACCAGCCAGGACCTGCGGCTGCGCTTCTTTGCCCCGATGAAGGAATTCACCCACGAATTCATTGCGCGGCTGACCCAGCTCGACTATGCCCGCGCAATGGCGTTTGTCGCATTCGACGAGGCTACCGGCGAAATGGTCGGCGTGGTGAGAATCCACTCGGATTCGATTTACGAGAACGGCGAATACGCGATCCTGCTTCGATCCGACCTCAAGGGCAGGGGGCTCGGCTGGGCCTTGATGCAGCTGATCATCGAATATGCGAAGTCCGAAGGCCTCAAGATGATCTCGGGTGACGTGCTTCAGGAAAACGCGATCATGCTCGAGATGTGCCGGAGCCTCGGCTTCGAGATCAAGACCGATCCGGTCGATCCCGGCATTTGCGATGTGAGGCTGAAGTTGTAAGGCTCGTGTCGGGCCTCATCCTTCAAGACGGCTGAGGTCGGGTACCGGATCAAGTCCGCTATACCCTCATGGTGAGGAGCGCGGCAACGACGCGCTCCTCACCATGAGGCCCCGGCCTGATCACAGATGCGAAACCGCCACGACGCGGTAGGTATGCGTTTTCCCTGCCTCCCTGATCGAGACGTACTCACCCAGCACAAAGCGTTCGTCGGCGAGATGAATGCCGACTTCGTCCGGCACCTCGGTGTCGCCATCGTAGTGGAATGCCCAGCCGCCGCCCTGGCGGTGAACGAGATGGCCGAGCGCATCATCCTGGTTGGGCCGCAATCGCGCGATCCGGCAGGCCTCGCGGTGCGCCCGCCACAGCCGCGCGTCGATCCGGTCGTTGGCATCGAGCGGCGCGACGATGACATAGCCGACCGCTGCATCGCCCTCGGGATGGCCGGGCTCTCGCGCCAGTTCAAGGCGAATCTGCCGAAACTGTGCCGGAAGCGAGGTATTGAGGATCGTTTTGGGATGGGTGCCTTGCATGTCGATATTACTTCATGTTGCGGGGGCTTGCGGCAAAGACCGTGGCCGAGATCATTCTTTTTCCGGCGCGCTTGCCTTCGCGGCGGCAGGGGACTTCTTCAGGCTTTTGATGATGATAGTGATCAGGGGGACCATGATCTGCGGCAGAATTCCATGCAGGGGATGGTGGACTACGCCGGATACCCGCGACTGCAGCGCGCGCGCCTCGATCTGCAGCGCGTCGACCGAGGCGCTGTGAATCTCGGTCGCAAGCTCAAGCTCGCGCCCCGACGGCGGCCGCGCGGCGATCGCAAAAAGAATCGCTGCGATCACGAAATTGGCGACACCGAGAATGGCGGCGGCGTAAATCGCGCTCCAGACCTGAACCAGCACAAAATAGGCCGCCAGTTCCAGCATCAAGAGACCGAAGGCCGCGATCAGCGCGGCGAACGCCCGAAGCCCAAGGCCGACAAGCATGTGTTTCAATCGGATATCGGCGATAATCCGGTCGGTGCGCCAGAGCACGCGCAGATGTTTGACGACGTTCTCCGTATTCACCTCAATGTCTCCTCAACATAAAACCGACAACGACGCCGAGCGCAAAAGCCGATGCAAGCGTCGTGATGGGCCGCTCGGAGACGATCTCCCCGAGGCGCTCCTCCTGTTCGCTCAAGGTCTCGCCGAGCTCGTTCAGCGCGGCCTTGATCTGATCCGCGAGCGCCTCTGCGTGCGCCTTTGAAGCGTCGAAAATCCCTTCGCCGCCGGCGTTAAGCAGACGGGATACCTCGCCCTTGAGGGCCTGCAACTCGTCATTCAGTTCCCCGGAATCGAACATCGGCCTTGCCTTTGTTGCCTCATAAAAAGAAGTTTAGGCGAGCAGGCGATGTCACACTTGATTTGCGTCAACTATGGGGGCCGGTTTCGGCCTTGAGGCAGGTCAAGTTGAAGGCGGCTGCCAGCGCTTAGAGATAGCCATTGTATTGAAGAGGAACACGAATCTTGACTTCTTCCCCTCTGTTAACCGCCACGCCGTCAGGCGATGTGCTTGAATTGCGTCCAGGCGGAGCCTGGACCGCCGCCAATGCAGCGACGCTTGAGGTTCTTTCCAATTCGATCACCGGCGAGCTCGAACAGGCCAAGGCGGTAAAACTCGATATGGCCGGTGTGCGCGAACTCGATACCCTCGGCGCCTGGCTGCTTGAGAAAATATCGCGGCGTGCGACGGCTTCCGGCCACCGCGCCGAGATCGTCGGTGTTGCCGACAATTATGCCGGCCTGATCGCAGAACTGCGTCAGGTCAATCGCCGCAACCCGGTTCCCCTTCCAGCGCTCAACCCTGTTATCGCGAAATTGAACGACATCGGCCGCGGCACGATCGGGGCGAGGGAAGACGTCGGCGTGTTCCTGCAGATGCTGGGCGCGTTGTTTTTGGCCATTGTCGGCGTGCTGAGGCGGCCGAGATCGCTGCGGCTGACATCGCTGGTCTATCAGCTTTACAGGGTCGGCTTTCAGGCGATCCCGATCATGGTGCTGATCAGCTTTCTGATCGGCGCCATCATCGCCCAGCAGGGATTTTTCCATTTCCGCAAATTCGGCGCCGATTCCTACGTGGTCGACATGGTCGGCATTCTGGTGTTGCGCGAGCTCGGCGTGCTGATTGTCGCGATCATGGTCGCCGGCCGTTCGGGGAGCGCCTACACCGCCGAGCTCGGCTCGATGAAAATGCGCGAGGAAATCGATGCGCTATCGACGATGGGGCTCAACCCCGTCGAGGTTCTGATTCTGCCGCGCATCCTTGCGCTGGTTTGCGCACTGCCGATCCTGAGTTTCATCGGATCGATAGCGGCGCTCTATGGCGGCGGGCTGGTGGCGCAGCTCTATGGCGACATGACTCCGGCAATCTATATCGCGCGCCTACATGACGCCGTCTCGGTCACAAGCTTCAAGGTCGGCATCATCAAGGCGCCGTTCATGGCGCTCGCAATCGGCATCGTCGCCTGCAGCGAGGGTCTGCGCGTCAAGGGAAGCGCGGAGTCGCTCGGCAAGCAGACCACGACATCGGTGGTAAAATCGATCTTCCTGGTGATCGTGCTCGACGGGCTGTTTGCCGTGTTTTTTGCGTCGATCGGAATGTGACGATGCCAGAAGCAGCGTCTCCTCCGCAGTTCGCGATACGCGTCAAGGATCTGGTGGTCGGTTTCGGCCGGCAGATTGTGATCGACCATCTGTCGCTCGATGTTCGCCGGGGCGAGATTCTCGGGCTGGTCGGCGCTTCCGGCGGCGGCAAGACGGTATTGATGCGAACCATCATTGGGCTCATCCCGCGGCGAAGCGGGGAGATCGAGGTGATGGGGGCGGCGATCGGGCGTAGCGAGGATCGCAGCACCCAGAGCGCGGCCGGACGATGGGGCATCCTGTTCCAGCAGGGCGCGCTGTTTTCATCCTTGACCGTGCGGCAGAACGTCCAGTTCCCGCTGCGCGAAAATCTCAATCTGTCGCAGGCGCTGATGGACGAGATCGCCATCGCCAAGCTCGAAATGGTTGGGCTATCGCCAGAGGACGGCGACAAGTTTCCTTCCGAATTGTCGGGCGGCATGACCAAGCGCGTGGCGCTTGCGCGTGCGCTCGCGCTCGACCCCGCGATCGTGTTTCTCGACGAGCCGACTTCGGGCCTCGACCCGATCGCCGCCGGAGAGTTCGACGCGCTGATCAAGACACTGCAAGAGACGCTGGGGCTGACGGTGTTCATGGTGACCCATGATCTCGCCAGCATGTATACCGAATGCGATCGCGTGGCGGCGCTGGCGGACGGCAAGATCGTCGCCATCGGACCGATGCATGAACTCCTTCAATCCGAGCATCCCTGGGTGCGGGCCTATTTCCACGGCAAGCGCTCGCAGATGCTGCAACCAAGAGCGAGCTGAAAAGAATGGAAACCCGCGCTCCCTACGTCGTTGTCGGCGCCTTCGTGCTGGCGACCATCGTCGCCGTGTTCGGCTTTGTGTACTGGCTGAACAACACCGGCGGGCTTGGCCCGCGCAAGACCTATCATGTCCAGTTCGACGGCTCGGTGCCCGGGCTTCTGGTCGGGGCCGGCGTGCTGTTCAACGGCATCCGCGTCGGCGAGGTGACGGATCTCGGGCTCGCGCCGGATAGTCCCCGCCGTGTCAATGCGACGATCTCGGTTGCTTCCAATACGCCGGTGCGGGCCGACACCAAGGTCGGTCTGGAATTCCAGGGCCTGACCGGCGTCCCCGTGATCGCGCTGGAGGGCGGCGTGCAGCTTGGCAACGCCGGCGAGGTGCCGACACTGATCGCCGAGCCCGGTGCGGGGCAGAGCATGACACAGGCGGCCCGCGATGCGTTGCGCAAGGTCGATTCGGTGCTCAGCGAAAACTCCGAGCCGCTGAAGGACACCATCGCCAATTTCAAGGTGTTCTCGGAAGGGCTCGCGCGAAACACCGGCAAGCTCGACAGCATCGTTGCCGGTATCGAGAAGATGACCGGCGGCGGTACGCCGGCGCAGAAGCTCACCTACGACCTGCGCGCGGCGCGGGGCTTTTCCGTCCCGGGCAAGGTGATCAAGGGACAATTGGCGCTTCCCGAACCGACAGCGGTGGCGATGCTCGAGACGCAGCGAATGCTGTTCTCTCCGGTCAAGGACTATCCGGATTTCGCGGAGTTTGTCTGGGCCGACAGCATTCCAAAGCTGCTGCAGGCAAGGCTGATCGAGAGCTTCGAGAATTACGATATCTCGCACGCGCCCTTGCGCGCGACAGATATCGGCCAGGCCGACTTCCAACTCCTGATCGACGTCAGGCGTTTCCAGATTGCGACCGATTCGCAACCAATGGCGCAGATCGAATTGTCGGCGAGAATCGTCGACAAGAACGGAAAGGTCGTCGCGTCGCGCGTGTTCGAGCAAAGCCAGAAGTTCGACAATATCGAGCCCCCGGCGGCGGTCGCGGCCTTCAACGATGCGTTCGGCCGGATGGCGAAAGACGTGATCGCCTGGACCGTTCAGGTGCTGTGAGGAAGGGCCTATTCGAGTGTCTTAAGGTATGACAGGAGATCGTGAATCTGGTCGGGAGTGAGCTCGAATGCCGGCATCTCCGCGTGACCGGTATAGATGCCCTCCGCAAGCGCCTCGCTCAGCGTTTCGATCGGGTAACGCAAATGCAGGGTTCGAAAGGGCGGCGCAATCTTGAGCGGGCTGTTGCTCACCCGATCGATCGCATGGCACCGCCCGCAATGGGAGTGCGCATAGGCCTTGCCGCGCTGCTCGGCCGGCGAAATCGCCCAGGCCGGGGCCGTCGCAATCAGCGCAACGAGGGTTTGGCGCAGGACAAATCGCAGCATCGCTGGGGAGCCTTTTCCAAANGCAAAGCAGGCATTCCAATAAGTGCTTTGATATGGCCGCGACGATCCCGATCGCTTGATCTGCATCAACCCCGATAAAGGCGATGGGATATGATGCCATCATTCGCCGGTCCATCGCGTATTTGGAGCGCGGCCTACCCTGGAGCAAGGCATGATGACGTCGCTGGTCACGGGCGAGCCGGATGACCATCCCTGTACCGAATGTGCGGTACGCCGACTCAGTGTTTGCGCGGCCCTCGACAAGGCCGACTTGCGCGAACTGGCGCATTTGGGACGCCATGTCCATTTCGGAGCGGGCGAGACTGTGTTTGCCCAGGAGGAGATGACGACGTCTTTTTACAATCTGCTCGATGGCATCATGCGGCTTTACAAGCTGCTTCCTGACGGCCGCCGGCAGATCATCGGATTTGTGCTGCCCGGCGACTTCCTGGGACTTGCGGCTTCAAGCCATCACAACTTCTCCGCCGACGCGATCGGGCCCGCGGCGCTCTGCCAGTTCTCGAAATCCGCGTTCGCGCGATTCAGCAAGGACAGGCCCGACCTGTTACGGCGCATCAATGAATTGGCGGTTCGCGAATTAAGCCAGGCGCAGGACCACATGGTGCTGCTCGGACGGCGTTCGGCGGAGGAAAAAGTGGCGACCTTCCTGATCACCTGGCGCGATCGGCTGGTTCGGGTCAACGGGCCGTCGCAAACGGTTTCCCTGCCGATGAGCCGTCAGGACATCGCCGATTACCTCGGTCTGACCATCGAGACGGTCAGCCGGACCTTCACCAGGCTCGATCGCGACGGGGTGATTGAAATCATGCCGGGCAGCGTCTGCCTGAAGGATCGCGCACGCGCCGAAGCCCTCGCCGCGGCTTGACGGAAGCGCCGGCTCCCAAGAGCGCCTTGCGATTTGATCCGAATCAATGACCGCCGATCGGCGCGCCGGGGATACTGGCGCCGAGTCAAAGGAGGTCCTGATGCCTTTCGATGCGATGGCGCTGAGCGCGGCAGTAGTAGTGGTATTTCTTGTGTTCGCGGGCGTGGTCGCCTGGGGTGACTACCAAACCCGGCCGGACCGCCTGAAGACGTCTTCTCAAGGGCGCTGAATCGAATCCGAAAGTACACACCGTGCCTTCCTGGCGCATCGATGTCGAACCGGTGCTGCCGCCAAGGCAGCCTGCAATTGATCCCGCTCAAAAGCGCAACCCGAGATGGTTAATGGCCCTTTCCCGGGGGCTTGCTGTCTGTCGCATCGTTTGATGCGGCCCCCCAGCAAGGCCCAATACGCTTGTCCCGCCGTGATCTTTGGTTAATTTACACCGATGGGCGAACGCCCCAAGACATCCGGCCTTCACATTCTCTGCCCGAATATGATGATACCATGATCATCTTCGGAGCCGTCTCATGCCGGCTCCGCTTCTGGAGATTTGATTGGCGTGCCTCAGGATAAGACGCAGGAAGCTCGGCAGTTTCCGAGCAACAAGTTGGCGGTGCTGCGCAGGCATCCGATTTTCTGCGATCTCGATTCCGAGGCACTCGACCAGCTCTGCCGCTACGCCAAGCCGGTCTCGCTGAAACGCGGCGCTACCATCTATTCCAAAGGTGATCCCGGCAACAGCCTGTACGTGGTCATATCGGGTACCGCGAAGATGAGCATCTCTTCACCCGATGGCCGCAGCGCGATCCTGAATCTGATCGGGCCCGGCGAGATCTTCGGGGAAATCGCCTTGCTCGACGGGCGAGAGCGGACCGCCGACGCGATCGCGAACACCAATTGCGAAGTCTTCATCATCGACCGTCGCGAATTCATTCCCTTTGTGCGAAGCCAGCCGGCGCTGGCGATGAAGTTCATCGAGTTGCTTTGCGGGCGGCTGCGATGGACCAGCGACCAGGTCGAACAGATCATTCTTCAGGACCTGCCGGGCCGGCTCGCCAGCGCGTTGATCCGCCTCACCGAAAGGCACAAGGCCGTTCAGGGCGGCCGCACGATCGCGATCACCCAGCAGGAAATCAGCGAGATGGTCGGCATGACGCGCGAGAGCATCAACAAGCAGCTGCGCGCCTGGGCGGGACGCAACTGGGTTCGTCTCGAACACGGCGCGATCGTTGTCCTCGATGTCGAGTCGCTGCAGATGCTCGCGGGAACCGGCGGCGAAGCTGGTTAGCACATCATTGCGCGAATAACCGATGTGAAGCAGGTCACACTCAGCTGGCGCGCCCTGCGCTAAGCAGGCATGGGGTACATCCGCTGAGTGGAGGCATCCATGCATGGTCAATTCAACAAGGGTAATAACGACAACAGCACCTTCCGGAAATGGGGGATCGGATTTCTTGCCTTGCCCGTGCTTCTGGTAGTGGCGCTGTTCGTGCTGGCGATCGTGCAGCCGCCGAGGTCCAACTGGATTTCGGAGGCCGTACAAGCCGAGTTCACCGGAGGCGGCGCAATGCCCGAGATAGCTCCGGCGCAGCTCGCGCGGCCGTCCATGGACTTCCATACCGTGCAAGCCAATTGACTTAGATGGCCGGACTGAAAGCGCTTTCTCGCTATCAGAGATAGCCGGCGCCGGCTTCCGCGGCGAAACGGGCCGGATCGCCTTCCCAGACGATCCGGGCATGTTCCAGCACATACACCCGGTCGGCGTGCGGAAGCGCAAAGGTCACGTTCTGCTCGCCCAGCAGCACGGTGATCTCCGTGGTCTGGCGCAGCCGCTCGAGTGCCTTGGACAATTGCTCGAGAATGACCGGGGCCAGCCCCAGCGTCGGTTCGTCGAGGATCAGGATCTTGGGCTGCATCATCAGCGCGCGTCCGATCGCCAGCATCTGCTGTTCGCCGCCGGAAAGCGTCTGCGCCATCTGGCTCTGACGCTCTTTGAGGATCGGAAACAGCTCGAACAGCCAGGCGAACTGCTTTGCGCGTTTGTCGTCATCGAGGTGCTGACCGCCGAGATCGAGATTTTCGCGCACACTCATCTCACCGAACAATTCCCGCGATTCCGGACATTGCACGATCCCGCTTCGCGCGATCCGCGCAGGACTGACGCCGCGCAGCTTTTCGCCGTCGCGTATGATGTCGCCGCTGTAGGGCAGGAAAC
>JGI12270J11330_10000870_pt1 | contig 22701 bp, 9 predicted proteins | sample PeaSoiMetSII2010_FD_11330 | JGI IMG/M metagenome (IMG submission 11330)
GCAGCCGCCTCTTCCGGCGCGATGGAATTCAAGGACGAGCCAAATTTCACCGTGGCTGGAGTTACCGACTGGTCTGGCGCGGGTGGCCATGGCTCGGACACCAGTCTGCGGACCAGCGAAGCGCTTGCCCGAGAGACGCTGGCGCTTAAATCCAGCGGGCCAGGCGAGACTTCGCGCGGTGCTGCAGGAGGAAACGCAGCGGGACACGAATCCATGGAATCGGAGAATAAATTGCGCGCTGCTGTCGCGCAATCTACCGACAGCTTTGAAGCGAATCATAAGCTTGGCGAATTTTATCTGCGTTCCGGCAAATATCGCGAAGCCATCGCATCTCTTAAAGCCGCATACCAAAGCAAGGGCGAAGATGTTGCCGACGCTTACGACTTGGCCCTGGCTTACCGAGGCAACGGCGACCTGGTTTTGGCTCGCGACCTCGCCGTCAAGACCCTCGCGAAGGCAGAGGGCCATGCCGGCCTGCATGAGCTTCTTGGCGACCTCGACGAGCGATTGGGTGATCCCCTCGGTGCGGTCCGCGAATACGAACGCGCGGCCACGCTCGAGCCCAGCGAGCCGAATTACTTCGAGTGGGGGACCGAGCTGCTTCTGCACCGCGCCGTCAGGCCCGCTGTGATCGTCTTCAAGAAGGGATCAGATGCTCACCCCAATTCCGCCAGAATGCTCGTAGGACTCGGGGCCGCTCTGTATGCTGATGGGTCTTACGATGAAGCGGCCAGCCAGCTGTGCCGCGCGTCAGATTTGAAGCCGGAAGATGCCACGCCGTATCTCTTCCTGGGCAAAATGGAAGTAACTTCGCCAACGTCATTTTCCTGCGGCGAACAGAAGCTCGCGCGCTTTGCGCAGAATCAGCCCGGAAATGCACTGGCAAACTATTATTTCGCTATGGCGGTCTTAAAACGGGACCGGGAATCGATAAGTCCAGCGGACTCGCAACAAGTGGAAATGCTACTTAAGAAATCGCTAGCGATCGATCCCAAGCTGGGCGAAGCGTACTTGCAACTGGGAATTTTGTACGCTGCCAAGGGTGCCAGCGAGCAGGCCATCGCCGCGTTCAAGAAAGCCGTCGAAGTTACGCCTGGCCTCAGCGAAGCGCACTACCGGCTAAGCCAGCTCTACAAACGCAGCGGAGAGAAGGCCAAGGCGGAAGAGGAAATTCAGCTCTACAAAAAAGTTGAGAAAAGCGAGGCCGATGAAGTCGAGCGGCAGCGGCGTGAAGTGCAACAATTCCTGATTATCTTGAAAGACCAGCCGACAGTTTCCGCGCCGCACTGACAGAGTATTCCTGGACGGCTTTCTGAAAACGGTTGACAGACCTGCTAAGATTCTGCAGAACTCTTTTTTCAATTCCACGTAGCACATCGCTCCCCAGGGGAAGGAATACCATGGACCGACGCAATTTTCTGAAAACGACAGGAACGGTGATCGCCGGCGCCACGCTGGCGCGCGATGCGTTCGCAAGCAGTGCGCAAAAATCCGGCGACTCCGCGGCTGGGGGACGGCTGATCCTCCCGATCAATCGCAACTGGCGCTACAACCGCAAGTTCGTGGAAGGCGCGCACGAAGCGAAATTTGACGATGCGGCGTTTGAACGCGTCGTGGTTCCCCACACCAACGTCAAGCTGCCCTGGCACAGCTTCGACGACAAGGACTATGAGTTTGTCTCGATATACCGGCGGCGATTCAAGCTCCCGCCAGAGGCGCGCGGGCGGCACGTGTTTGTGGACTTTGAAGGCGTGATGACGGCGTCCACGGTGTGGATCAATGGCGTGAAGCTCGGAGAATACAAGGGCGGCTACACGCCTTTTTCGTTTGATTTGACTCCGCACATTAATTTTGCGGGCGAGAATGTGCTCGCGGTGGATGTGGATTCCAGCGAGCGGCCAGATATCCCGCCCTTCGGCTATCAGATCGACTACCTGACGTTCGGCGGGATTTACCGCGAGGTCGCGCTTCGCGTAGTACCGGGGACGTTCATCGAAAACATTTTTGCGAAACCCAAGGACGTTATGAGCGCGTCACCTCGCGTGGAAGTGGACTGTTTCGTGCAGCACCTGGAAGAATTGCGGGAACCCCTGACGCTCGAAGTTGAACTGCGCGATGGGAAGCAGGTGCTTGCAAAAGCCACAGGCCAGGTTGCGGCGTCGGCGGCCACGACAGAGAGCGTGGCGCACAGCGTCGTGCTCGAGAACCTGGGCACCGTCAAATTGTGGGACTTGACTAACCCCAATCTGTATTCCGTGCACGTTCGTTTGGTGCGCGGGACGCGGGTTGTGGACCAGGATTCGCGGCGGATTGGTTTCCGGCAGGCGGAATTTACCGACCACGGCTTCGAGTTGAACGGCAAGGTCATCAAGCTGCGGGGTCTCGACCGCCATCAGACGTTCCCATTTGTGGGGCAAGCCATGCCGGCCAAGCCGCAGCGGCGCGACGCGGAGATTCTTCGCAAGAAGCTGAAGTGCAACATCGTGCGCACTTCGCATTACCCGCAATCCAGGCACTTTCTGGATGCTTGCGATGAGATGGGGCTGCTAGTCCTGGAGGAAATCCCCGGCTGGCAGCACATCGGGGATGAGCCATGGAAGCTGATTGCGATCGACAACGTGGGCCGCATGATCCGGCGCGATTGGAATCATCCCAGCATCATCCTGTGGGGCGTGCGCATCAACGAATCGCTGGACGATCACGACTTCTATGTGCGCACAAATGCAGCTGCACACAAACTCGATCCCACACGCCAAACCGGGGGCATACGTTATTTCCAGGAATCCGAATTCCTGGAAGACGTGTTCACGATGAACGACTTCGGTTTCCCGTTGAAGCCGCCCAATCATCCCCGCTATCTGATCACCGAATTTGCCGGCCACACCTTTCCGACAAAGACGATTGACGACAAAGAGCGGCTGATGGAGCACACGGTCCGCCATGCGCGCGTCCACGATCAACTGGCTTCCGATCCGCAATATGCCGGCGGCATCGGCTGGTGCGCTTTCGACTACAACACGCACAGCGACTTCGGCAGCGGCGACCGCATTTGTTACCACGGTGTGACCGACATGTTTCGCGAGCCAAAGCCCGCGGCAGGCTTTTACAAGTCGCAGTGCGATCCTGCGGAAGAAATTGTGCTTGAGCCGGCTTTCCACTGGGCCCGTGGCGATGAATCGATCGGCTTCACAAAAGCGATGGTGTGTTCCAACTGCGACCATCTGAAATTCTATGTTGCCGACAAGCTAGTGGCGGAGGCCGATCCGGACAAAGAACAATTCAAATACCTTCGCTATGCGCCGTTCACGGCGGATTTCCGGCGTTCTGTGCGCGAGTGGGGCGACTTGCGAATTGAAGGATACATTGAAGGCAAGCAGGTGATCAGCAAGACCCTATCCGGCAAAGGGGTTGACCAGAAATTCTCTTTGTTGCCGGACGATACAAAACTGAATGCAGACGGCGCCGACACGACGCGCGTGGTTCTTCGCGTGACGGATGAATTCGGCGCCATCCGGCCGTTCGCAAACGACGCCATCAAGCTGAAACTGGAAGGTCCCGCGGACATCATCGGCGACAATCCCTTTGCGCTGATTGGCGGCACCGGCGCTATCTGGATCCGCGCGAAGGAACAACCGGGAACCGTGCGGTTGACGGCCACTCACCCGGTGCTGGGAACACAGCAAGTTCAGTTTGAACTTGTGAGCGTCGCTCCGGAAACGGCCTAGCCTGATACGGATTGGTCGAATTCGATCGAGATTTCGCGAAAGCAGGAAGAAAGAAGGAACTGCACCATGAAGAAAATTTTGTGGAAGTCTGTATTAATGGTAATTGCCCTGTCTGGCCTCGCGGCGGATGGCAGGGCTCAGGCAAGCTACGACTTGCGCTCACCGGACAAAAGAATCGAAGTGAGAATCCGCACGGCGCAAGGCGTCCGTTACGACGTGCTCCTGAAGGGTGTGGCGCTGCTGCAGGACAGCTCCCTCTCGATGGACGTTGACCATAAGGTGTTGGGGCGCGAGGTCAAGGTCACAGGATCGAAGGAACGCCACAGCGACCAGGTGCTTGAGCCGGTGGTGCGGCAAAAATTCGCGAAAATCCGCGACAACTACAACGAACTCCGCTTGGACATGGAAGGCGGGTATGCCGTGGTCTTCCGCGCGTACAACGAAGGTGTCGCATACCGCTTTGAGACTTCGCTGCCCGCGGAACAGGTAAAAATCTACGGCGAGCAAGCAGACTTCCGCTTCACCTCCAATTTCGTTGTTTTCTATCCGCAGGAAGACAGCTTCTTCTCTCACAACGAGCGCAAGTATTTGCCGCAACACTTGTCGGAGATCAACCCGGCATTTCTGGCCACCCTGCCGGCGGTCGTCGATGCGGAAGGCGGCGCAAAAGTGGCCGTCGCGGAATCGGATGTGGAGGAATACCCGGGACTTTGGCTGCACGGCACTGGCGGCAACGGACTTTCCGCGATCTTTCCGCCCTATCCGCTGAAAGAAGAACTCACCCGCGACCGTGATTTCAGAGTCGCCGAAAGCGCCGACTATATTGCCGTGACCACCGGGAAACGCACCTTCCCCTGGCGGGTGCTGGGCATTACCGACCGGGATGCGGACCTGCTGACGAATCCACTGGTATGGCTGTTGGAGAAACCCTCCCAGGTGCAGGACACGAGTTGGATCAAGCCGGGCAAGGTGGCCTGGGATTGGTGGAATGACAATAACGTGTACGGCGTCGACTTCAAGGCCGGCGTCAACACGCAAACGTATAAGTACTACATCGATTTCGCGGCGAAGTACGGCATTCCGTACATCATCCTGGACGAAGGCTGGTACAAGCTTGGCAATGTGCTTGAGGTGGTCCCGGAAATCAACATGGAAGAATTGATGGCCTACGCCAAGCAGAAAAACGTTGGAGTGATTTTGTGGGTGATCTGGAAAACGCTGGACGATCAGCTCATACCGGCTCTGGATCAATACCAGAAATGGGGCGTCAAGGGAATCAAGGTGGATTTCATGCAGCGCAGCGATCAGTTGCTGATCAACTACTTCCACAAGGTCAGCCGAGAAACGGCCAAACGCCACATGCTGGTGGATTTTCATGGTTGCCAGAAAACCGCGACGATGACGCGCACCTGGCCCAACTTGATCAGCACGGAAGGCGTGCGCGGAATGGAGTGGAGCAAGTGGAGCGCGGAGACGGACCCAGATCATACCGTCACGCTGCCGTTCACGCGAATGTTCCTTGGGCCGATGGACTTCACGCCCGGAGCGATGCTGAATGCGCAGAAGGCCAGCTTCGCGCCGGTGTTCCAACGCCCGATGAGCATGGGCACGCGGTGCCACCAATTGGCGATGTACGTGGTCTTCGAGAGCCCCTTGCAGATGCTGTCGGACAGCCCGTCGAATTACCTGCGCGAACCGGAAGCGATGGAGTTCCTGGCCGCCGTGCCGACGGAGTGGGATGAATCGAAGGCCCTCGACGGACGAATCGGGCAGTACGTTGTGGTGGCCCGGAGAAACGGTTCGGACTGGTACGTCGGGGCGATGACCAACTGGACGGGAAGGGAACTTGAGATTGATTTCTCCTTCCTGCCCGAGGGCAATTTCCAGATGGATGCTTACCAGGATGGCGAAAACGCGGACCGCATGGCGAGTGACTACAAACTCGTGAAGACGCAGGTGAACCGGACGACCAAACTGAAAATCAAGCTGGCGCCGGGCGGCGGCTGGGCCGCGCGCATTCATCGCTAGGCCGACTTCGGGGTGAGATGCCCGAGGGGCACCCGGCTACAGGGCCATCCTGAAAACGGCTCTCCCTCTTCTGATTTTTACTTTCTGTTTATTGATTCTTTATCAGGCCCTGTGTCAAAATCCTTGCGTGGCCAGGTCTGCGCTTTTCCTCGTCCTCGTGGTGTGCTGCTGCGCATGCAATTCGGGAAGCAGTTCGTCCGGCCGCACACCTCCTGCTCCCACGTTCTACACCTTCGACTATCCTAATGACGGAATGGCACCCACTGTTTCCACATTCGCGGTGGATATTGACTCGAATGGCAACGTCCTGGGCAGTGCGATGGACGCTAATAATTTCAATATTGCGTTTGTGCGCAATCCCTCCGGCACCATTCTCCCAGGGGTCTTCGGTTATGGGTATACGACGTATCAAAAGTATGGTGGCGCATTCGCCATGGGCATGAATTCGAGCTCCATCGTTGGCAGTTATAACCCTGGTCCCATGCTTTCCGGCCTTGCATTCCGCTGTATCCCATCGCCGACCGGTATCCCCGCTTATGCCTGCGGCCCCGTCGCTGTTCCAGGCAGCGTTTTCTCTTCCGCTGAATGCATCAATGAGCAGGGTGACATCGCAGGTAGCTTCACAGACTCCAGCAAAGTGCCGCACGGCTTCTTGCTCACCTTCGGAGGAACGTTTGCGCCCTTCGACGTTCCCGGCACCACCTACTTGGAAGGGGCGCGCATTACCGCCAGCGACGAAATCATCGGCTACTTTGCCGACGCCAACAGTGCATGGCACGGCCTCATTCGCTCTGCGGACGGTACAATTACGCAGATCGACGCGCCCGGCGCCACAAACCAGCCCGGGTATGGCACCTTTCCGAATGACATCAATGCTAACGGCACCATTGTCGGAGGTGTCTACACCATTTCTAGCTCGCACTCGTTCTTCCGCGCTTCCGACGGCACTTTCACTGTCTTCGATCCCCCCAATGTCGGCACCAAAGGGTCGTCCGCAAGTGGCATCAACACCGTAGGCGTTATCGTTGGCACCTTTACCGACTCAAACTCCGTGAACCACGGCTATATCCGCAATCTCGACCTCTCCTTCACCACTCTCGACGATCCGAACGCCACAGCCGGAACCTCCGCCTCTCGCATCAACGACTCGGGTCAAGTTGTGGGAACCTACGCCGATGCTCAAGGAAGCCACGGTTTTGTCAGGAAATAAGTCCTGAGCGGGTCCCTGACCCAGGGCTGAGCGAAATCGACTCTGTCTAACCGCGAGAAAGAAAAAGCAAGCCCAAAACCCACCCTCCCACACCGAGGGTTGGGGCACCCAACTACTTCGATGCGAGTTTGAACGTATCTACAATTCCGCTGCCTTCGCGGATGGTGAGGATCTGGTTGGCCTTTACTTGCGTGAAGCGCTCGACCTTTTGCGTGGTGGGCCATTTGACTTCGAGCACATCCACCGCTTGAGCTTTGCCCAAGCCGAAGTGCAGCCGAAGGTCGGATTGCGACATCACGCTGCCACCGCTGTGCACTTCGTCCATTTGGGTGTGATTGCCCGTTACCACACGCACGCGAGCTCCGATGGCGGTGCGATTGCACTTCGTGCCGATTAATTTGACCTTGATCCAGTTCTGCGCGTTGCCGCCATCATTGCGCAGCAGCGAGGGCACATCGCTCATGTTCAGAATGAGGGCATCGATGTCGCCGTCGTTGTCGTAATCACCAAAAGCCGCGCCGCGGCTGGAAAAACGCTCGCTTATCCCCGGCCCCAGTTCAGCGGAAACATCCTTAAAGTGGCCCCCACCCAAATTCTTGTACATCAAGCGCGGGTTCTTGAATTTTTGCCCGGTATCTTGCGTGTCAATTTCCGGATAAACATGTCCATTGACCTGCAGGATGTCCGGCCAACCATCGTTATCGTAATCGAGGAAGCCGCAACCCCACGCAACGTACTGGTTGATGATGCCAACACCGGACTCAAACGCCGCATCAGTGAACGTGCCGTCGCCATTGTTGTGGTAGAGATTGCAAGTGTCGTCGGCAAAATTGGTCTTGAAGATGTCAAACCAGCCGTCGCAATCGTAGTCGCCGACGGCTATGCCCATCCCCGCTTGCTCATGCCCATTCTCGTTGTAGGCGCAACCCGCGATCATGGCGACATCGGTAAAGGTGCCGTCGTGATTGTTGTGAAAGAGGATGCTGGGTTCGGAATCCACGGCCACATAAACATCCGGCCAGCCGTCGTTATCGAAATCGTAGGAGACTGCCGTGATGGAATAGCGCGGGCCGGGCTTCAGGATGCCTGCTTTCTCGGTGACGTCCGTAAACGTGCCGTCGCCGTTGTTGTGAAAAAGCACGTTCGTGTCACCGGGGAGGCCCCGAGGGCCGCACATCACGGGGATACCTTTCCACTGGCAAGAGGCGGCATCTCCGGGAGCGGGCGTGTGCGCCGGGTCGAGCTTGATATAGTGGCACACGAAAAGATCCAAGTGGCCATCGCGGTCATAATCGAACCAAGTGCAGCCTGAGCCCCAGCGAACTTTCTCGTTGTAGAGGCCGGCCTTGCGCGCCACATCCGTAAAGGTGCCATCGCCATTGTTGTGGAAGAGAATGTTGTGTCCCCAAAAGCAGCAGAACAAATCGTCCCAGCCGTCGTTGTTGTAGTCGCCCACGCAAACGCCGGTTTGCCAGCCGGTCCTGCCCATTCCGGATTTTTCGGTGACGTCGGTAAAGGTGCCGTCGCGATTATTTTTGTACAGGTGCGAGGTTGGGGCGGCGCCCGTTGGCCATTTGGCGTCCAGCAGCGTTCCGTTGGTCAGATAAATATCCAGCCAGCCGTCATTGTCGTAGTCAAAAAAGCCGATGCCGCTGCCTTTCGCTTCAATGATGAGGCGCTTGTGCTCCATGCCGCCCCACACATTGGGAATCGTGAGGCCGGCTTCGCGAGCCACATCCACAAACGTGACTTGCGAGGTTGCCGGGGCGTTCGGAAGGGCCTTTGCCTCCAGGATCGCTGAGCGATTCCATTTCCAAACTGGGGTTGCCAGCGCGTCGAGCAAGGTTGCGCCGAGGGCTACGAAGGAAGAGCCAAGAAAACGCCGCCGCGGTAGATGCATGGTCATCGGGTTGTCACCTTGGGAAAGTTTCGCGGCACAATTCCGGTGCCTTCCTTGACCGCGATAATCTGGTTGATGGGTACATTCGTCAAACGGTCCACTTGCCCGCTGGGCCAGGTGATTTCCAGCGACTCGATCTTGGTGCGTTTTGCGAGGCCGAAGTGAATCCTCGGGTCGCTCGCCGACATGTAACCCATTCCGCCTTTTGCTTGTTCCACTTCGACAAAGCCCTCCGAGGTCAATTTCAAGGAGGCCCCGATGCCGTCGCGGTTCGAGCGCGTCCCGATGAGCAGAACTTCCAGCCAATTATTGGCGTTTCCCCCGTCGTTGCGCAGGACTTCGGGGTAATCACCACGAACATTGACGGCGATCCCGACGGCGCCGTCATTGTTGAAATCGGCGGTGGCCAGCCCGCGGCCGGCGACGGGCCGCATGAAATCGGGACCGAGTGATTCGGAGACTTTCTCGAACTGTCCTTTGCCCAGGTTACGGAACATCAGCAAGGGCTCTTTGTAAGTTACCTCACTGTGGTAGAGCGCCACGTTATCCACCATGGCGCCATTAGCCTGCAAAATGTCCGGCCAGCCATCGTTATCGTAGTCCACAAACTTCATCGAAACGCCGCTCAAGCCCATCGCTTTGTTTCCGATCCCCGAGGAAAACGTGACGTCGTCAAACGTGCCGTTGTGATTGTTGTGATAGAGACGATTCAATTCGAAATCCAGGTGGGTGACGTACACATCCATCCAGCCGTCGCGGTCCACATCCGCGGCGTCGATACCCATGCCGGCCTCGTAACGCCCATCTTCACTAGCGGCCATGCCGGAAACGAAAGACACATCCTCGAAGGTTCCATCATGCTTGTTGAGGAACAGAAAATTGGGCCAGGTGTCGTTGGCAATGGCGATGTCCGTCCAGCCGTCGTTGTTGAAGTCCGCCAGCACCACGCCCATGCCTTTGGATTCGGGCTTACCCACACCCGAAGCGTCGCTGACATCGGTGAACGTACCGTCGTGGTTGTTGTGATACAGCTTGGTTTTCTGCCCCCTGTAATTGCCGGGATGGCAATAGGAACGGTAACCGGGCCGGTGTTCGCCGCACCAGAGGTTGTTCTGCGGACTCCATTCGATGTAGTTGGTGACGAGCAAATCCAGCCAGCCATCTTTGTCGTAGTCGAACCAACCCGCGCTCGTGGACCACATCCCCTGGTCGGCGACGCCGGCTTTGCTGGTGACGTCGGTAAAAGTGCCGTCGCCGTTGTTGTGATAAAGAATGGCGCGGCCATACCCGGTGACGTACAAATCGGGGTAGCCGTCGTTGTCAAAGTCTCCCACGGCCACGCCCTGTCCGTAATGGCCCGCGCCTGCCAAGCCGGCTTTTTCGGTCACGTCGGTAAAAGTGCCGTCGCCATTGTTGTGATAAAGAGCGCAGCGCAGAGGGTGATCCGGTTTGTAAGCGTCCGTGGGGCCGGACTGCACAAAAAAAAGATCCATCAGGCCATCCTGGTCATAGTCGATCCAGGCGACGCCGCTGCCCATGGTCTCGAGATAGTATTTCTCCTCGGTTTGCGTGGAGTCTTGCTGAAACGTGATGCCGGCGGACTTTCGTATGTCCGTAAAACGAACGGTGATGGGAGCGTCTTTTTGCTTCTGAGGCTGCGGCGTTTGGGCTTGCAGAGCGACGGAAGCGCAGAGTACGCCGCTCATTGCAATGAGGAAGGCGCAAGTGATTCCGCAAGCCGACGGACTGATTGTCTTGGATGTTTTCCGCATTCCTTGATGGTTCGGCAGTTCGGCACAAACGGGCAGAGTTGATTTTACCGCCGACCAAGGAGCCTCACAACCGGAAGTTTGACTTGGCTGAATCAAAGAGTGCGGTCAGCAATCGAAAGCGCGAATTGCAGCAGTTGCTGCCGAGCCACCATGGGCATCGGTTCATTCACCACGAGCGGCATCGCGGGAGCTTTTTCCAAGGTTTCCGCAATGCGATTCACGTCCAGCCCGCTGCCGGCGCCACTGCCTTTGAAGCGGTTGAACACTTCCTTGGCCTTATCGAGCTGGCCCGTTTGATAATAAAAAACGCCCAGCGTGGAATAACTGCCCGGCCATTCCGGCAAGAGATCAACAGCCTGCTCCAGCTGCTCCGCCGCCTTGGCCGTCTTGCCATCCAAGACGGAAAGCAGTCCCTGACCCCAAAGGAGCTTGCCCGAACCCGGAATGCGAGAGCGGCCGTCCTGCAGAGTTTTTTCCGCAGCGCGCAGATCATTCTGACGAAGCTCGACCAGCGCGAGAGAAAGATAATATTGGTCGTTGTCGGGGTTGCGACGAATGGCATTCCTGAAAATCTCCGAAGCCTCGGCGGGCTGTCCGAGATGCGCCTTGATATCCCCCAGCAAGGAAAGAAAGGCATCGTCCTGCTGGCCGTTTGCAGAGACTTGCTGGGCAACTTCAAGCGCCTGAGGGTACATGCCTTTGCGAAAATAGGCGTCAGCCAGGTCGAACTTTATATCGTCAGAATCGGGATTCGCGTGCAAGGCCGCCTGGAAATGCTGGATGGCATCCTGGTACAAACGGTAGCGCGCCAACAGGACCCCTATCCCGGTTTGTGTCCGGAAGTCTCCGGCGCTCAACTGGTCCAACTGGGTGATAGCTTTGCGAGCTTCCTCAACGTTCCCGAGTTTCAAGTACCCTTCGGCGAGCAGGTACATGTTTTCCGGCCGGTCAGGTTGTTTCTGGATCTCTTTAGCCATCTCGGTGAGATCCAGTTGCGCCTTTTCCTTGCTGGAGAGGTTTGAACGGTTGTCGAGATACTCAAAAAGTTGTTCGTAGGGGTAGGGGCCCGTCGAAGCGTTCTTGGAAAGTGTCTGAAACACGCTCATATCCCGCTGTGCAGCCTCTGTCTGATGGAGGCTTCTCTCGACCATGGCCAGTTTGTAGTATCCCGGTGCGGGGGAGCGGCTGACGCGGACGTATTTTCTGAGCAGCTCGGCGGCCTCCGCGTATCTCTTGCTGGCGATACGCAAATTTGCCAGCTCCAGCAATGTTTCGGCATGGTCGGGGCTCACTCGCAGCACTTCCTGGAAGAGTTTTTCGGCGGCCTCGTGATTTCCTTGGCGTTCCTCGATGTACCCGATGTTGAACAGGCACATGGCATTCCGCGGATCTTTCTTCAGGCCTTCTTGAAAGTAGGTCCGAGCCTCGTCGAAACGCCCCAGTTGACGATAAGAAAGCCCCAAAAACGCATAGGATCGCGCCGTCGGGTCCAATTCGATCAACTGCTTGAACTCTTCGATGGCTTTCTCTGCCCGGCCCGACATGAAGTAGCTTTCCCCGAGGGCTGCGCGCAGGTCCACCCGCTGCGGAGCGATTTTCAGGCCGGATTCCAGCAGGGGAATGGAGTCCTCGTAATAATTCTGTGACATGCTTACCCGCGCCAGGTAATAGATGACATCGGTATTCTCCGGGGCAAGTTTATGTGCGCGCACCAGCAGGTCTAGCGCGTCCACAGGCTTCTGCTGCGCGGAATAAACCTGCGCCAGCAGAGAAAGCGTCTCGGGCGACTCGGGCTTGAGATTGAGCGCGCGTTTCAGGGTGAGTTCCGCTTTCGCATATTCGGCGTTACGCACATAGACCTGACCGAGGTTGTAGAGGATCTCGAAGGTCTGAGGCTGCAGCACATTGGCTTGTTCCAGTTGGATTTGCGCGGGCCGAAGTTGTTTCTCCGCCGCCAGCAATACTCCCATGGTGAAGTGCACCTGCACGTCGTCTTTGTTATGGGCAGAAAGCTCCCCGGCGGTTTTCAACCCTTCCACGGTCTTGCCGGCATCAAGATAGGCCCGCGTCAGGGTGAACTGCGAGGCAGTCGTTTGCGGGTGGATGCGCAGCAAGTACGGAATGGCCGCTGCAGGCTGCTTCTTCGCCAGAAGCACGAGGGCCAGATTGTAGTTGCCGTCGTAATCGGCTGGATTCAGGCGCACAACCTCCCGGAATTCTTTTTCGGCCAGGTCAAGATTCCCCTGCGCCACGTACAGGTTGCCCATGTCGTTGCGAATCCCGGTGGATTTCGGGTTGAGTTTTAATCCTTGTTGAAACGCGGAAAGGGCTTCGGGGTAATTCTTCTCCGCGGTATACACAAGCCCCAGAAGCGCGTATCCCTCAGGTCTGGAAGGATTCTGCTGGAGTTCTTCCTGGAGCTTGTTTTGGGCGTCTTCCAGCTTGCCCTGCCGAAGAAGCGCTTCCGCATCCGCAAAAGGGGATGGAGCTTTCGGAGCTGGGTGCGCGCTTTGCTTACGGGGAGCCGGTTGTTGCCCGGCAGCTCCCCGGCCGGCAGAGAAAATCGCGCTGAGCGCTGCGATGCAGGGCAGTACCGTTCGCCGGCCCCGCTTTGCAGGCGAGTGCCGGACAAAATTACAAATGGTCATGGGTATACCTCCGCGCGCGCTCACCCTGAAATGAAAGCGGTTGGTGCTTAATTTAGCATTTCCAGAGTCTGTTGAGCCAACTTGTTCTCTGGCTGCTGGCGCAGCAATTCCCGCAAAACTTCTCTGGCTTTTTCTTTGTCATTCAAAAGGACGTAGAGCCGGGCCAAATTGAGATAAGCCTGGTCAAACTTTGGAGCAACCTTGATACATGCTTCGAATTTCTGCTGCGCTTCCGGGTATTGTTCCTGGCGCACCCGAAGGACTCCCAGGTTATTCAATGCATCCACATAATCCGGGCGCAGGGCCACGGCCTTCTCCAGATAATCCGATGCGCGCTGAAGCTGGTTTTGCCGGGCATAGAGCATTCCCATACTGTAGTTGGCCTCGGGATCATTCGGGGCAACTTCCACTGCCTGCTCAAGAAGCTTTTGCGCTTCAGCAAACGATCCCTTTCGGCGGAGCAAATTCCCGAGATTCAGAAGCGCGGTGGCATACGTTGGTCTGAGCGCGAGGGACTGTTGAAAATCCTTGATGGCTTCATCTTCTTGACCTTGTTGTGCAGCCACCATTCCAAGATTGTTCCAAGCTTCGGCATAGCTGGAACGCAGCTTCACCGCCTGCTCGAGATAGCGGCGCGCCTCTGGCAACGCATTCCTGCGCAGGAAGAGCGTCCCCAGGTTGTAATAGGCGATCGGCTCGCCCGGGTTAGAGAGAATCACTTGTTCGAATTCCGCCGCCGCCGCTTCCAAATAGCCACGTTGAAACAGCGCTACTCCGTAAGTGAGATCGTTGCGCTGGAATGCGTCTTGAACCAGGGTGCCCTTCAGAGGCAGGGCTCTCTGCAGAAAGCCGGCTGGAGTGTCGGGAACCGAGCCAACGTCATCCAGCAGCCGGGCGGGCTCCAGCGTGCCTTGATAGACTTTGACGATCATGCCATCCCGGTTCAGCAGGAAAGAGGTTGGGAGCGCGAGATCTCTTCTGCGGTCGAACAGGTAGCGGTAGATGATGTTGTAGACGCCTGCCATTTCCTGCGTTGCCAGAAGAATCGGGAGTGAAATCCCTTCTTTTGCGGCAAAGGAGCGGACTGCTGCTGCGTTCTGCGGATCATCGAGATTGAGACAGAGAACGCGAAGGTCACGCACGGCCCAATCTGCCTGATGCTTCTGGAGAAGCCGCAGTTGGCCGGCACAGGATGGCGCCGCCGTGGCCCAAAAATGAAGAAGAACGAAATTCCCGCGAAACGATTGGAGCTGTTTGGTGTGCCCCGCAAGATCCGGCAATGAAAAGTTTGGAGCAAGCAGCGGCTGGATGAGCCAAGTCTCGACCGAATGCGGCAGACGCTCGGTTTCTTGCGGCTCTCCGCCGTGTGCATAGGAGGGAGGCGAGGCCGCAAACGGTTTGGCGCGAAATTCCTGGGCGCCTTCCTGGACTTCAATGCGATGGTTTCCGGGCAAATTGTCAAAGACCTGCGTTTGGCCACTGGGCCAGCGAATGGTGGCGCGCAGGGTGCCTTCCACTTTTCCCACTCCGAAGAAAAGTTCCTTGCTGTGCTGCGACAAAAAGCCCGAACCGGCCTGGAGATATTTCGTCTGGCGAAGGCCGCCCGCTTCCAGCGTGACTGCCGCACCGATAGCATCGCGATTGCTCTTTTTTCCTTGCAATCGGAAGGCGATCGAGGAGCCAATGTCCTTCATCGCATTGTGCAGGATGCGAATCTGAGGCGCGGTACGATTCTTGAGAATGATTTCCAACCGCCCGTCGTGATCAATGTCAGCTAGTACAAAGCAACGGCTGTCATCGATAAAATCCAAACCGACTACGCCGGAGACTTCGGAGAAAGTGCCATCCTGGTTGTTTAGAAAGAAGACATTCCGCTCAAAGCCATTCCAGGTTGCATCGGAACGGATCAACTCGTTAATCGCGTTCCACCCCCGCTCATAGCTCTCCGAAGGGGTGGCGTCATGCGGCGATTTTGCAACCACCTGCCGCCAGAAGAAGCTGGAAACGTCGCGAGCGTCGTGGCCGGAGATGTAGCCATTGGCCATGTACAGGTCCTGGTATCCATCATGGTCAAAGTCCCAGGCATCGGTGGACCACGACCAGCGGCCCATTTCAACCCCAGCTTGCATGGCCACATTCTGAAATTGACCGTTCCCCAGGTTCCGATACAGTGAATTGCCGGCCATGTGGCGCCGGTAAAGCGCGCGAATCTCTTCCGGCTCTTTTTCGTGAAAATGGGATTGTCCAAAAACGCGCATACCCGCGGCTACCCACATGCCTGCGGCATAGATGTCCTGTTTACCGTCGTTGTCGAAATCCAGCCAGCACGCGCTCATGCCGGCGCCGGCCTCTTCCACATGGGCTTCGGCTGAAACGGTCGCGAAGGTTCCGTCGCCATTGTTGCGGTAGAGATTGTTGCGGCCAAAGTCATTGGCCACGTACAAGTCCGGCCAGCCATCGGAGTTGTAGTCGCCCCAGGTACAGGCAAAACTGTAACGATCGTTGTCGACATTCATGCCCGCCGCTGCCGTGCGGTCTTGAAAGACGCCGTTTCCTTCGTTGTGGAACAGGAAGTTGGGAGGTCCGTTGCGGGCGTCAAAATACGGAACCGGATAGTGGTATTGGTCCAGGCCGAGATAGTAGTTGTAGAGGCAGAAATAGATATCGAGGCGGCCATCGCGGTCATAGTCGGCCACGGCAGCATGCGTGAACGCGCCCTCCGGAGCATTCACAAAACGGAAGGCATCGCGTTTCTGCCTAAACTTTCCATCTCCTTGATTCACGAACAGCACAGGCCCGGTGGCGCAGACTACCAGGAGGTCCTGGAGCCCCTTATTCTCGAAATCCGCGAAAAGCGCGCAGGCTGTCCGGTCCAGCACTCCGACTCCGGCAGCTTCCGTAACATCTTCAAAAGTGCCATCGCCGCGATTGCGGTACAACCGGTTCGGAAGGCCCGGGGGCTGGCAGATATAAAGATCATCCAGACCGTCGTTGTCAAAGTCTCCCGCAGCCAGTCCGGTATTTCCGTAAACATCCATTCCGGTCGCCCCGTCCAGAACCGTGCGCCAGTAGTCCATTCCGCGGAGCATCTGATTCTTGTAGGAATCAGTGTGGCCGAGAGCTTGCTGAGTTACATCTAGGAAAATGGGCTGTGGTGCACGGCTGAGAGTTTCTACCGTCGCCGTCCAACGGAAGACTCGCCAGCCACCGGCGTCGTCGTGCGTCCATTCCGTCAGCCAATAGCCGATGCGCTCCTCGAGTCCGGTGTCCCCGTGCTGGCCCACAAGGTCGTAGCAAATCTCGATGCGAACGTTTAGCGGAGAGTCCGCGGTCTGCTCGATTCCCGAGATTTGGAATTCGGCCGTGCGCAAGCGTCCCAGCGGGGCCAGGTAATTCCGGACTTCCTCCAGAAAGCGCTCGCGGCCCAACCCCGCCTGATTTGAAAACGTCCTCCTGAAGGCGTCGATTCCATCCCCCGATCGCAGTTTCTTCTCCTGCACCGGAACCAGAGGAGCGGCTTTGAGCGAAGCATCGAGAAATTCAGCCAGCACATTCAAAGGGGATGGACCTGACCGCAGCTCTTGCCCCCATTCTTCCAGGCGCCGGGCGACTTCGGCGGCGTACTTTTCCGTCACATATTCGTCGCTGCCCGGGTCGACATAACGAAGGACATCATCCAGGGGAGATTTCGCCGGGTAGTGCGGGGTCAATCGGAAATCCGAGAAGGAGAGAGCAGGGCCTTGTTCTCCGGGCATCCGTGGAGCCAAGGAGCGGAAAGCCGCTGAATGAAGAGGCGCAGGAAGAAAGAGCAAGGGGGCCCAGCGCATGCTTCCCAAGAAGGCGCGGCGTGAGACTTTGCGTTTTTTCCGGTTGTCGCGTGCCATCCTTGGATGCTCGAGGAACTCCAGATCAGCGATGAGATGCTAGCATTGAAGCACAGCCAGGCCAAACTCGCCGCTTTTTTTCCGGAACCGCGAGGAATCGTTCGGCCGTTTCAGAGGCATACCGCGAGCACAGCAGATTCGGCGGGAACGAACCCCGCGAAGCGTGCGGAAGAGCAAGGTTGGCGGGATTTATTAATGAACGGAGCGGGAAGTGCGGCTAAGAGTTCCAGGGTCCCGAAGATTGTCCCACAACAATTTCCGCGGAAATCTCGTATTCCCTGCCCTGAGGATTGGGGGAGCTGCAAAGTTCATGCAAGGCATCGGCCGCCATCTGTCCGAGCAAATCCCGATGGATGTCCACGGTGGTGATGGAAGGGATGCTGTATTCCGCCAGCCGCGTCCGGTCGAAGCCTGTCACAGAAATATCTTGAGGAATCCGAAGGCCCGCCGAGGTTAACCCCTTCATCACGCCCACCGCCGTGAGATCGTTGACGGCCATCACTGCCGTAGGCCGGGGAGACATTTGAGCGATGGCCAGTCCAGCGGCAAGTCCTCCTTCGAAGCGCAGGTCCCCGTGCAGGACCGGCCCGGGTTTCAGTCCCAAGGCCTGCATGGAACGCTCGTAGGCCTCCAGTCGCGCCTCGTTGGATTTGAGTTTGGGCCTGCCGGCGACGAATGCGATTTTGCGATGCCCCACTTTATGCAGGTATTTGACAATTTGCTCAATCCCTGAAGCGTAATCGATGCGCAGGGTGCTGACATATCCCCGCGCTGGAGCGAGATCGAGAAAGGTGACGGCAATCTTCCTGCGCGTCAGTTCGTCGATCAGGCGGGCGCTGAATTCGGAGGTCATGATGGCGACGCCACCGACATTGTGCGCCATCATGCGGATAGCGGCCTCTTGGGTGCGCCGGAGGTCATAGTTTGTTTCACTGAGGATGGTTTCGTAGCCAAGTTGCCGGGTGCGCGCCAGAAAACCCATGACCACCTCCGGGAAGAAGGGGTTCACGATATCGGAAACAATGATTCCCAGAGTGCGCGTGTCGCGGGAAGCGAGGCGGCGGGCATGAATGTTGGGGAGATAGCCGAGGCGCTTGACCGTCGAGAGAACGAGGTCTTGCGTCCTGCGGCCGACCTTGCCTCTCTTGTTCAGAACGTTGGAAACAGTCGCGGTGGAAACACCGACGGCCTTGGCGACATCTCGAATGGTCAAGCCCATAAATGCAGACACCTGCCCTCGACGAACAGATGCAAGCCATCGCGGCCTCGCAAGAATAAATCAGCCGCGGGCACATTATAAATGAAAAAAAATGCTTGACAACAATCAAAACAGTATGTAAAGGTGCAGGGCAAGGTTAAGCGGTTAAGTTCCTTTGTTGGGGTGCCTGGCCGTGGGTCTTTCAAGCCCCTCCGGGTATTCCGCATTTTTTCGATAGAGGAAATCGGTGCCGTGACGTTAGTTGCTGCGGCTGGCTTCAGGGGCTCCCGTCAAGGGAGTCTCCGTTGACAGTTTGGGTTGCGCGTTTCGTCGAGGCGAAGATTTGTGTTTTGCCGATTGGGAAAACTTGAGGAGGTTGGGATGAAGGCTAGCTTCAAATTCAGTTATTTTACATTACTGGTGACCTTTCTGGTTTTGTTGTTCGCGGCCAGTCCGCTGTTCGCTCAGGTTGACGCCGGTGCCATTCTGGGGACCGTAACCGACCAAAGCGGCGGCGCGATCAACGGCGCCAAGGTCACCCTCACCAGCGAGGGGACGGGCGCCAGCATCACATTTACAACCGGTTCGGATGGCGTGTACAAATTCTCGCCCGTCAGGATTGGCTCGTACAAAATTGACGTCACCTTCCAGGGGTTCCAGGCGGTCACGACGAAAGGTGTCGTCGTCAACATCGGTGCGGAAGTAGTGCAAAACTTTTCTCTCAGGCCCGGCAGTGTCACCCAGACAGTCGAAGTCACCGCTGCTGCACCTCTCCTGGAGTCGCAGGATGCCTCTGTCGGCCAAGTGGTGGACACTACCAGCATCAACAATCTTCCACTCAACGGCCGGAATTTTACCTTCCTCGCGCAACTGTCTGCTGGCGTGAACTCGCCGCAGGCAGACACCCGCGGTAACGCCGCGAGCGGAGCTTTTTCCGCCAACGGTAATCGGCCCGCACAGAACAACTACCTCCTCGACGGCATCGACAATAACTCCGACACCGTGGACTTCCTGAACGGCACGAACTACGTTGTGCTTCCCCCCGTTGACGCCATTCAGGAATTTAAGGTGCAAACCTCGGACTTCAGCGCCGAGTTTGGCCGTTCGGGCGCCGCTGTCCTCAATGCCACCATCAAATCCGGCACGAATGAGTTTCACGGTTCAGGCTGGGAGTTCTTCCGCAACGACAAACTGGATGCGGCGGACTTCTTTGAAAATGCGGGCGGCGTGAAGAAGGGCGAACTCCGCCAGAACCAGTTTGGAACAACCATTGGTGGACCCGTGATCATTCCGCACGTCTTCAATGGCAAGAACAAGCTGTTCTTCTTCGCGGACTACGAAGGACTCCGCAGGGTTCAGGGAACCATTTTGACTGGTTCGGTTCCGACGGCCGCTGAAAGAACAAGTTGGAATGGGACCGGCTCTATGATAGATCTCTCGGACCTGATCACCGGTCAGACAGGTACGACCAGCGATAACTTGTGCACCGTGGTTGTCCCAAGCGGGCAGACCTGCACAACAGCAGGAGGCACGGCACGTTCGTTTCCCAAGGGAACGATTTTTAATCCGGCGACGACCCGTCAAGTTACCGCGGGACAAGTCGACCCCGTTAGTGGGTTGATTGCAACTACGACTGGATTTATTAGCGATCCGTTCGGCACGTGCGCTGCCAGCACTTTGAACTTTACCCAGACGGCTTGCAATTTGAACCAACTTGCACGCGGCCTGGTGGATACGAATGCCATCAAGCTTCTAAACCTTTATCCACTGCCGACCACTTCGGGGACGTTCAATAATTTTGCGACTTCACCGAAGCTCTTTGAGCACAGCAACGCCTTCGACGCCCGCATGGATGCCAATCTCAACGAGAAGAACCAGGTTTTCTTCCGGTTCAGCTACAAGGATGATCCGCAATTCATCCCCGGAATCTTCGGCGGTGTTGCGGATGGCGGCGCTTTCCAGCAGGGCCCGCAGACCGCGCTTGCTCAACAGAGCGCGTTCGGCTACACGCACACATTCTCCCCTACGCTGATCAACGAGGTGCGTGCCGGCCTCAACTACCTGCACACGACCCGCGCGAGTCCTGTTTCAGGCCAGTTGGGTCTTCCGGCCCAATACGGCGTTCAGGCGATTCCGCAGGTGGCCGAAAATGGCGGCCTCCCCGCGTTCGGCATCAGTGGTTTGTCCACCCTGGGGAGCAACGCATTCTTGCCCTCGGATGAGGTTACTTCCACCTTCCAGCTTACCGACGATGTCACCAAGATCTTCGGCAAGCACACCTTCAAAATGGGTATTGAATGGCAGCACGTGAAGTTCTCGACGTTGCAGCCGCCGTGGTCCCACGGTGAATTCGATTACAACGGTGCTTTCACTGATCCCATTGGGGGGAACGGAGGCAACACGGGCCGCGCGGACTTCCTCTTGATTCCGCAGCCGTCGGTCTACGCCGAGACTACTGGTGTCACCGGCATCAATGACGTCGGCGGGTCAAGTAACATCTACGTTTCGAATATCTCATTAACGGACAATGGTAAGGATTACTACGGTGGCTACGTCAATGACGACTGGAAGGTCACTTCCAAGCTGACCGTCAATCTTGGGGTGCGTTATGATTTCTTTGGTCTCGTCTACGAACACCACGGGAATCAGGCAAACTTCGTGCCGAATCTCTACGGCCAGCCGACCTACCTGATGCCGGCCGGTGCGAACTCGAACAATCTTTCTTCGGGATGTCTCGGTGCCCTCAGCGGGACGCCGCCGACGTGTCCGACATCGTTTCAAGGTTTCACGACTTTGCTTGCGACGGACGGCATCGCTCTGGCCATCACGGACCATTACGGTGCCGGTCTTGGGAACTCCCAGAAGGCTAATTTTGCCCCGCGCGTGGGCTTTGCCTACCAAGTCAATCCGAAGCTCGTGGTACGCGGCGGATTTGGCGTCTTCTACAACGGTTTTGAGAATCGCGGATTTTCGCCGAACATAGGCGAAAACTATCCGTTCCAATTCAACTTTAACTGGTCTCCCACCGTCAGCCTGAACAGCGCCGGTGCATTCGACCCCAAGGCCCTATATCCCTTCAGCTCGTCCACAGACACGGCCGTGGGTACCCCATGCGTTACCGCTGGACCGGGTGGCACGGCAACGTTTGAAACTGGATTCTCGTGCACTCCACTGAGTCCGCTTTCGGTCCTCGCCAGTGGGTTGGCCTTGCGCGGCATCCAGTTCAACTACAACACTCCCTACTCCATGAGCGGCAACCTGACGGTGCAATACGCGATCACGCCCACCCTGTCTGTTCAGGCTGGGTACGTGACTTCGCAGGCGCGCCATTTGGAGACCTTCCCGGGCACTAACAACGTTCCGGTCATCACCGACGCAAGTGCTAATGCAGCGACACTGGTTCCTTATAAGGATTTCGGGCGGGGCAACAGCTACGCTGCGACGCAAGGCAACAGTATCTACCAGGGGCTCCAGACCAAGGTTGAGAAGCGGTTTGCGAACGGCCTGAACTTCCTGGCAGCTTACACTTACTCTAAGACACTCTCCGACGCCGGCGACCTGCTCAACGGTGGGAGCGTTGCAGGCTACCGTGCTCCGAGCGTTCCCGGCCTCGGAATCCACTTCGATTACGGCCTAGCCGGCTTTGACATCAGGAACGTCTTCCACTTCAGCGGCGGCTATGAACTACCCTTTGGCCATGGAAAGCACTTCGCTTCCGGCGCTACTGGGTGGCAGAACCAGGCGATTGGCGGCTGGAGCATCAACTGGTCCACCACACTTGAAGGCGGGCAGCCCATAGGTCTCAGCTGTCCGAAGTCCACAGCAGTAGGTTTGGGCTGCGACGTTCTTCGCGTCGCAGGCCAGCCTTTGGATCTAGGACTGCATGATAATCCGGATGGCCACATTAGTTGGTACGGAAACCCGAAAGCGTTCGCTCAGCCTTGTATCCTCGGAGCGGGCGGTGTGCCCACCAGCTCGCCGGCCGGTTGCGTACCGTTGACGGGCGCTGCTGCGCTGGGGCAACTAACTCAATTCGCGGGACCCGGATTCCACAGACTGGATATGTCCATTTTCAAGGACTTTCCAATTAAGGAACGTATCAAAGTCCAGTTCCGCGCGGAAATCTTTAACCTTACCAACCATCCGAACTTCAACGCGCCTAACTTCGGCGGCAACGGCGTTGTTGGCGTTCCGGGATCGGGCGACTTCACCAATTCCGCCTTCGGCGAGATCGGGGCCACTCGCGATGCTCCTTACGATCCGAGGCAGATCCAGTTCGCCCTTAAGCTGTACTACTAGTTACACCCCTTAACACCCCACCGGCGGAGGCGCTTCG
>JGI12270J11330_10000879_pt1 | contig 22603 bp, 15 predicted proteins | sample PeaSoiMetSII2010_FD_11330 | JGI IMG/M metagenome (IMG submission 11330)
TCATGTCCGGCGGGCCGACGCAGGTGGCCATATCCGTGACGCGGGCGGCCGGGAGCATCCCGATCAGCACGGTTGGGCAGCACGGCGGTAGAATTGGTCCACCGACGTGCGGCACGACACCCGTCACCATGGGGCAAACGTGCATGTCCGTCATTCGCGCGGCCGGAGGCATTATCCTTCAACTCCTCTTGGGCAACTTGCCGAGACATCCTATCCAAAAAGCTTATTAACATTCACCAAAAACTGAAGCATTTTGGGCACGAACCTACATTTTGGTGCCTTTCGAGCCGTCATCGGCCTCGTCCGGGTCCTTCGGAGCTTTCGGATCGGTGGGACTCGACGGGCTTCCGGAGCCAGCCGCTCCACCGCTGTTGATGAGGACCAGAGTGCCGGATATGGCTATGCCCGCTGGCCCAATATTAATGAACCCTCCCGAAGCCTGGATGGTGAGCTCCATGCCCGCTTCGATGACCACGTTCATGCCAGCTTTGAGGTGAATTTCCATGCCTGCTTCGTGGGCGTAGTTTTGGCCGGATTTTTCCTGCAGGTTTTGACCGACCTGCAGTGACATGTTCTGCCCGGTCTTGACGTTTTGGTTCCCAGTGACATTCAACGAGGCATCCCCGCCGACGCTCTCATTTTGATCACCCGAAATCTGAATGTCCTGCTCGCCTTTGACCTTTTCCTTCTGGTTTCCATTGACCATCAGGCTGCGATCATTGGCCACATACTCGCGGGAATCGTTCTTGACGCGGACGTCCATGTCCTTTTCGGCGTGAAGGAAGATCTGCTCGCTGCCTTTCTTATCCTCGAAGCGCAGCTCGTTGTAGTTGCTGGAACTGCCTTGTTTGGTGCTACGAGTCATGAAAGTGGTGCGAGTCTGATTGTCGGGCAAGGTGTAGGGAGGCATTTGCTGAGCGTTGTAGACTCTGCCTGTAACAACCGGCCTATCGGGGTCTCCCTCCTCAAATTCCACAATAACTTCCTGGCCGATGCGCGGGATGTTGATGGAACCCCAATTCTTGCCAGCCCAGGGCTGCGAAACGCGGACCCAGCAGGAGCTCTTGTCATCCTTCTTGCCCAACCGGTCCCAGAAGAATTGAACTTTCACTCGACCGTATTTGTCCGTGTAAATTTCCTCGCCGGAGGGCCCAACGACGACGGCGGTTTGAAGGCCTTGAACAACCGGCTTGGGAGTGAGTCGCTGCGGGCGAAAGGGAACGCTGACCGCTATGCACGCAAAGTGATTGCCATAGGTTTCTTCGGAATCGCCACCGGAACCGGAGTAGCTATCGCCTACGGAGGCAGAATGGGTAACTTCGGTCAAGAGGTAATCGCCATTCTGGTCGCGGCGGGGATGATCGTCTAAGTGAAACTTGTAGCCAGAAGCAAAGGAGCGGCAATTGCCGGAACCGGTGAGCAGGTAATGAACGGCCTCTTCTTCTTCCATGCGGACCTTAGTAAGGTCATCCCCGTCGGACTTCTTGGTGTAGATGCCCGGATAATCGTAGATTTCGTAATTGGTATTGCCGCCAATTTTATCGACGGTCTGAACGTTGGCCATGAGCGAGGTGCTGGGTGTCTGGAAATTATAATCGTTGAGGGCGTACTTGCCCGGCCGGAGTTCCTGCTCGGCACCCCAACTCTGCACGATGTCTTCCTTCTGAAAGGTGCCGCCAGGGGTGTAATTAAAACGAACTTTGTGCTGTACCGGGCAGTTCTTGTGGACTTGGGGCTTGTCGGCAAAGATGAGCGTATGGGAATTTTGGTCGTGCTCGAAGAAATAGAAAATCCCGTACTCCTCCATGAGCCGGGAAACAAAATTGAAGGCCGTCTCACGGTACTGGACGACATATTCTCGCTGGGGGTAGGTGGCCTGGGTGCGGTCCTGAAAATCCTGAAAACCATGATCCTGAAAGACTTTCTTAATAATTTCGGGAACGGTTTTTTGCTGGAAGATCTGGCAATCGGCCGTGCGGGTGAGGAACCAAAGCCAGGGAACAATTTCGGCTTGGTAGTAGCTAAAGCGGTTGTCGCCGCCAACGGTGGCAAAACGGCTGACAAAACCATTCCAGAAACGCTTGTCAGTGCCGGACAGGTGTACTGAGAGGGTCACTTGTTTGCCGACGATGTCTTGGAAGGAGATGGAGTGGTTTTCGGAGAGGAGTTCCACGGAAAAATGGAACAACTTCGAAATGGCTTCATGGCCGCTGAGAGTGTGCAGCAGCAGGACGTCGCTGCCCAACGGCGTATCGATGCCAAGGATTCTGCTTGATTGTGTAAACGCCATATTGCGATTGCTCCTTCACGGAACCAAGTGGCCGGGCTCAAGCACTGGAAGCAATGTGGAACCGTGGCCCATCCGAACGAGCGACGAAACCAATCCGGGATTTTTCCGCGTCGCAAGAATAGGCCGATGGCAGCAAGCCTAATAACTGGTCTGAAGTTGAAACCTCAGACGCAACGCCGCAGCGTATCAGCCTGGTTCGACGGGAAGTCACCCTTGATGGAAAGAAAATCCCAGTGCCAAGCTTCCCCCTTGTACTCGCGTTTGACACCATAGTCGTCCTTGTGTTTCTCGAGCCAACGATAGAACCAGGTCTTCTCGTATTGCTTGTTGTGCTTGTCCAGCGCTTTGCCCTTCAGCTTGGTGTTCGCAGCAAACCGCTTGCCCCCCTCGACGGAAAAAAAGTCTACGGCGATGCCGTTGGTATGGTTGCTGAACCCCGGAGCAGCCTTCACGTGCGCAATGAAACCGAGCATTTTGTCGACCGGCCCTACAATGGTCGTGGTCACACGTCTGTGACGCTTGGAGCCCGAACGAACTTGGACGAAGCCGTAGCCCTGAACTTCCGAATAGTTGAGCAGAAACTGTTCCCGAAATTTGTCGTGCCAAAGTTCGGTATCTTGTTTGGGGCTACGATATGCGGAGGTAATGCCGATATGTGTGACATGGATCGGAGCGACCAGCCCTAATGCCTTTAGCCGCTTTTCCTCGGCGACCTGCTCCTTTTTGGATTTCTTCAGGAATTCTTCCTTTTCGGACTTCAGGTCGAGCCTGGCTTGTTTCATCAGAGCGAGGTACTGTTCCGCTGCCGCCCTCCTAAGCTTGCGATCATGCTTGTGCTTGCCATTGGGATCAGGCTCAACCACGACAAGTTCAGACTCAGGGATTTCTGTTGCGGGAGGCCGGCTCTGTCGCCGAATGTGCCCCGCAAGAACCCTGCTTTCGAGCACGCGATATTCCTCCGTTCTCTCGAACATCAGGGGAGGAACAAAATAGAAGTCCCGTGGATCCCCGATATCGCGAAGACCAAGTGATCGAGGGGTATCGCCGGGAAAAGCGCATAGGTCGGGATCACCCGCATCGCAGCGGCCGATGGATCCCGGAGTCCGAGGAGGCACCAGGGAGGGATCCAGGCTCAATCGGTTGCCATTCAAAAGGTTATAGTTGCTCGAGTTTGCCATCGCTCCGAGGCCCTTCCTTGACGTAATCCTCTTATTAGCTTATAAGCCCGTTGTCTGGCTAACCGGCATAAACGAACTTTCCGTCGCCCCCGACCGAGACATGGATGGCCGCGGGTTTTTGGTGTTCGGCCATGCGCGAAAGGATATACCGGGAGATGTCGGGGAGCATGGTGTTGGTTAAAATGTTGTCCACGTTACGCGCGCCGGATTCGACTTCGGTGCAGCGCTTGGCGACTTCGGCGACGACCTCGGGAGCGTAGCTCAGCTCGATCTTGTGATTTTCGCGGATGCGGCGCTGGATCTTGCCCAGTTTCAACCTGACGATGACCTTCATGGCGTCGTCACGCAAGGGGAAGAAAGGAACGGTGACGAGACGGCCCATGAAGGCGGGCTTGAAGATCTTGTTAAGCTCTGGCTTTAAGGCTTTTGCCAAGCCTTCCGGGCTGGGCGCGGTCTCTGGATCGGCCGTGAGCTTCATCAGAAGGTCCGTACACGCGTTGGAAGTCAGGATGATGATGGTGTTCTTGAAGTCGATCTCGCGGCCCTCGCCATCTTCCATCATGCCCTTGTCGAAAACCTGGTAGAAAAGTTCGAGAACATCGGGATGCGCCTTCTCGCATTCGTCGAGCAGCACGACAGAATAGGGCCGGCGCCGCACCGCTTCTGTCAGGACGCCGCCCTCGCCATAGCCTACGTACCCTGGCGGCGAGCCTTTGAGGCTGGAGACGGTGTGAGCTTCCTGGTATTCCGACATATTGATGGTGATGAGGTTGCGCTCTCCACCGTAGAGCAGGTCTGCGAGAGCCAAAGCCGTTTCGGTCTTGCCGACACCGCTCGGACCTACAAGCATGAAGACGCCGACCGGCTTGGCGGGATCGTCCATGCCTGCGCGGGAGGTGGAAATGCGCTGGGCGATGGCCTCGAGGGCATGATCCTGGCCAATGACGCGAGCGGCCAGAAGATCTTTCAGCGAGAGAACTGTTTTGATTTCGTCTTGCTGCATTTTCCCGACGGGAATTCCAGTCCACGCCGAAATTACTTCTCCGACAATCTGGCTGTCCACGCAAACTCGGATCAGGGGCGCGTCTCCCTGCAGAGTTTCGAGTTCGCTGTTGAGCCGGTCGAGATCTTGCCTAAAGGCTGTGACATCGACAGCAGGGGCTGCCGCCGCGGCACCGTCGGTGGCAACTGCGTGGGAAGTGCCATCGGATTCCAGGCGTTGTCTGAGGTCGCGAATCTGAGTGACGAGTTTGACCTCGACGGCGTGACGTTCAGTGAGAGTTTTGAGCCTGGCTTGTACGTCGGAGGTTTGCGATGCAATCTGCGCCAGGCGCTCGGAGTGATCCGCGCCCGTTGACACCTCGCGCTCCAAAACACGCTTTTGAACGCCCAAATCGTCTAATTGCCGGTTGGCATCCTCGATCGCAGGGGGAGTCGTATTCTGCCCCAACGAAAGCCTGGCGCAAGCTGTGTCCAGAACACTCACAGCCTTGTCCGGCAACTGACGTCCTGCCAGGTAGCGATGCGAGAGTTTAGTTGCCGCGTTGACCGCCTCATCCAGAATGCGGACGTTGTGATGCTTCTCTAGTGTTCCTGCGACCCCGCGTAGCATCGTCATGCAAGATTCCTCGGCGGGCTCTTCCACTTTTACGACTTGAAATCTCCGAGCTAAGGCGGCATCCTTCTCAAAATATTTCTTGTATTCGGACCAAGTTGTCGCCGCGATGGTACGCAATTCGCCTCTGGCCAAAGCGGGTTTCAGAAGGTTGGCGGCATCGCCCTGGCCGGCCGGACCGCCCGCGCCGATCATGGTGTGGGCCTCGTCGATGAAAAGGATGATTGGAGAAGGCGAAGACTTTACCTCTTCGATCAATCCCTTCAGGCGGTTTTCGAACTCCCCCTTGATGCCTGCCCCCGCCTGCAACAGGGCCAAGTCCAGCGATCGTATGGTGACATTCTTCAGGGGTGGCGGAACGTCTCCGGCTGCCACGCGCAAAGCGAATCCTTCCACGACGGCTGTCTTGCCCACGCCGGCCTCGCCCGTAAGGATGGGATTGTTCTGTCTGCGGCGTGTCAAAATGTCAATGATTTGGCGGATCTCGTGGTCGCGACCCAGAACAGGGTCGATCTTCCCAGACCGCGCACTGGCAGTGAGATCGACAGTGAATTGCTTAAGATTTTCCATTTTCCCGCTGGCTGGGCTGCTCCCTGCTGCCGGGCCCTCTCCGGGTTCGCCGATGGGAACTGCCTGCGCGGTCTCACGATCCTCCGGAGAACCTGCAATGATGCTCCAAAGGTCGCGATGTAGGGCTTCTGCGCTGATCTTCTGGAATTCACGGCTGATATCCTTGACCATTCGCATCAAATCGGGGGATGAGACCAGTGCAAGTATGGTAAAGCCACTGCGAATCTGCGCGGAGCCGAAATCGATCGAGCCAATCGTCCATGAATCACCAAGCATTTGAGCAAGCGAGGGGCTGAAAACCGGAGTGCGCGCATTTCCTGTCTTCAGTTTGTCCAAGCTCCGGGTCAGGTCGCCCGCGAGGTGAGATCGATTCACCCCGAATTGCTTCAGGATTCGGTGAAAGTCGCCATCGGTTGTTTCCAGCAGTTTGACGAGAAAGTGCTCAATTTCAATATCGTAATGCGTTCGAGCCAAGCAAAATCCCGCGGCGGCTTCCAGAGCATTTCGTGTCGTATCGTTCAGCTTTCCGATAAGACCTTTCAGATTAGTATTCATCGCTCACCCTCCGCTCCTAGAGTGGAAGAATTGTATCCCCTGGATCACGATCCATGCTAGTAGCACGAACCCAGCTCATCCAGCCTAGCTGTGGGGAATTCTCCTCCCCTTCCGATAAGGCGCAACCTGGGACCTGCGTTCTCTGAAGCACCAACTGCAACTCAAAATCAATCTCGTCGCTTGTAAAGAAGCGCGTCAACACTTGAAGGGCTCGATAGCCGGATTGGCCCGGGAGAAATGCGCGGTATTGTTCGAGCGTCAAAGGCCCAAGCCGGACCCTTGCCCGCGCTTGTTGATCCCACACCCCGTCTCCGATCACCATCCCTCCGCCCAGATTTTCGGAAGGTGTCTCCCTCTCGCCCGGCTGACTGACATTTTCTTCATCCAGCACAAACCAGCTTCCCAAGAATTGATCAATTTCGGCGGGAACTCCGAAATAGTCCTCCAGGAGCCATCGCAGAGCCTCTGCGGATCTTGGCCGTTGTGCAAACATACCGGCATAGTAAAGAAACGTTTCCTCCTCAATAGGAATGGGAGGTTTCAGCCCGGCTGTACCCATGCCGACGAGATGCAGCAAAAGGTGCGAGAATCGATCGCGATCGCCGCGTTCATAGGCGACCGGAAACCTGTAGCGTTCCCATGCCTGATAGAACAACGAGATGAAGCGATGATCGAAGATCCGCAGGAAGTCCTGCAGCGTGGCATCGCCCGAACGAACGCGCTCCGCTGCCAAATTGGAATACCAGTATGGAAGATAGCCGAGTGCCCCGGTAAGGCCCATGAAATTAGTGGTTATCTTTACCGGCAGATTCTCCCGCCATTCCATGTCCTGGATTTCACTTGCCGGGAAGGCAAGCGACGCTGACGCGCCGAAATGCGCAATTTCTTCCGCTGGGCGCACAAACTTTCCGACCGGCATGCGGTCTGGGAGCAATCTCTCCAGAAGCCGGACAGCCTGGAAAAACTGGAACGCCTGTGGCTCGTCCTTGAGTTTCTGCTCCAGGGAAGAGAAGAGGTCGGCGTCCTCTAAAGAATGATTGTTCGGCCCGCCCTCGGTCGCCATTCTCGTAGCGGCTCCTTTCGCTGCGATGTGCGTGCGGTCATTTGGCAGAAGCTATTCAGCGAAGCGTAAAGACCCAGAAAATGTTCAATCACGCTTGCAAAGAGGTAGACTCCGCCCCCGACGAACTGCTCTTCGTCAAACTCAATCTCGACCTTACGGCCGCGAACAAACCCAATCCCCGATTCCGAAATCACCCGGGCAAAATGCTTGTCGCTCCTGAGGCTCGTGATTCCGGCAATTTGCTTTTCCTGGGAAGGAGAATCCGTGAAATTGTAGAGACGTAAGGCTTCCTGGAAGGCATCCTTACCCTCTTCAACGAGAGAGAGGTAGTTCAACGATAAGTGAGAGATGAGCCGCCACAACAATCCCTTGCCCCAAGCGGGCCGAACGGCGGCTGTAGGTTTGCATAGGGCAACGGTGCGCTTAATCGCCGCGAATCCTTCCACTTCGAAATCTCCGGCCTGGTTTCCGAATGGCAGGCGTTGAGGAAGATCCCGGTTGGAGCAAGTGCACTTCACGGTGACGGTGTCCAGATCCGGATGGGCCTGCCTTCCAGTAAGGTCCATTAGCGATAAGAACACTTCGGACCCGCTGTCGCCACGGAGTGTAGATTGTTTCCGCGTGGTATTCCAGAAGGCCTGTTGCGCTTTCTGTTGGCGCGTTATGGGATGACGGAAGCGGTAGAAGGGTTCAAACGTCAGGACATTTTGAGTGCCACGCTCATGAGACAGAACCTCGTCGACAGAAAAAACTTCCAAGGCGAGGCGCCTGCGCACATCCGGTATAACCTGATATTCGAACCGCGTATGATCGAGGAGAATGGGTTCCGCGGTCAGAGGAAAAAGGTTGATGACCGGAGAGCACCCCTGAACGAGAGTCTTCGAGGAGACATTGAGCTCAAGCATTTGCTGGTACTCAGTCTGCTCAAAGGGTCGAATGAGAAACAGCAGTTCAACGCGCGAACCAAAACCGCTGCCTGCCAGAGATCCAAGGCCGGTGACGTCCACGAAGAAAAACTTCTGAGAAAAAGCAAAATACTCTTGCAAGAGACGATAGCCGGTGAATGAGTTTCTTGGATAAGGGAGCAACCCCTCGTCATCCCGGAAGCCGACGGGCACCAGCGCATCCGGAGGCAACTCGATGGCAGGGCGCCTGGATGCAGGAGTGAGATCGCGAACCAGTATTTTTACACAATTGTTACAGAGCAGTTCGTAGAGCGCGTGAACCAGATTACTTTCCCCATTGAGGTGCAACCGAAGGCGGTCTAGTTCGAGACTCGAAAAAGTTACGTCCGGCAAACCACTCAACTCGACGCGTAGCGCTGCACTGATGGGTTCACTGATCTTCACGGCGGGCTTTAGCCGATCAGGGGTGACCCAACGAGCCTCCGAGACAGTCAGTGGCCACAGAGTAGTCTCATAGCAAGTTCTGAATTTGCATGGGTAGCCGTCAATGGGCCTCGAATAAAGCAGCGTATCCTTGGGTATTTTAAGCCCGCTCGAGAGTTTTCCCTGTTCCGGGTCGAGCTGAAATTGGACGACGGACATGGACGGAATTGGGCGCGTGTAGTGGGGATAAAGAATGGATAGCAGCGCTTCCGTGATTTCCGGGAAGTCATCGTCAATTTTCAAATGCACTCTGGCGGCAAGAAGAGCGGCAGCTTCGATGAGCCTCTCGACATGCGGGTCTTCGCTGCGGTTGGCGTCCAACAAGAGCCTGGAAGCGACCTTCGGGTAGTTCTCCGCAAACTCCGCTCCCATTTGACGGAAAAAGGTTAATTCACGCTCGTAGTAGGCGAGCAGATCATCGCGCATTACTCTCTCCCATGATCTGATATTCGCCGCTGACTAATTCCAATGACCCGTCAAACACAACGCGCTCCGGAGCGGGGTCGACTTGCAGCATGCCCTCGATAACCAGGCGCAGAACGCGGCTTGCACCCGGAGTCGGAAGAACGGCAACGGTGGCGGATTTGAGGCGCGGCTCGAAAAAACTGACCGCTTCTTCAATGGCATGGGCGAGACTCTGGGGATCGTGAAGATAATTTGCGCTGATCTCCGTGATGTCCGGTAAGCCATAGCTATAGACCGAGCGTCTTACTTCGGCCAGTTCTTCGGGAAGGTCTTCTGCGACGGTGCGGGTGTTCAAAAGGTTCTCCAGGTCCCGGCGCAGCGAAAGGAGCAAACTAGCGCGAGTTTCTGCGGGTTTCAAAGGAGCTTCGGATTTTACGCGCGGTGCTTCGTCGAGCAGGCGATCCAGCAAGGATGGAGTAACGGCCCCGGCTTTCTCGAGTTTCGATACTTTCTCAGCCATTTCACTTTCCCACGGAAAGCGCTAAAAGCGGATCAAGGCGGCAAATCTTCTGATAGATTTTCTGCTTTTCCAGATCATCTGCGCCCAGCTTGTTGAGGCAGCGAAAAAGCAGGGCGAGAGGATGGGCAATCGTTGAGGCATCCTCCCATTCCTCCAACTTCCGGTTATCAATTTCCTCGACGAGTTCGACGAGAATGGGATAGGCAATCGCTTCATGCTTAGAAGCGAGACAGATGCTGGCCATCTGGAATTTTCGAGTGAAGCGCGCTCGCCCAGATCGTTCCTGCGCGATCTCCTTGCTAAGCAGCTCGATAGCTTCCTGGATGTTGCCTTCCTTTGCCTTTGCTTGCACCAAAACGTAAATATCGGTTCCAGCAGCGGCCTCGGAGGTTTGAGCAGATTGCAGGGAGGAGAGTTCGCTGATCGCGGAATCTGGTTCGAGAGAGGGAGCAGGAGGGACGATCGTGGAACGAATCCATTCCTTTGTTTCTTCGTTCGCCGCGGGCGTGTCGTCGGTCAAGTTAGCCGTTGGCAGCCCCGAGTAATCCAAAAGCAGCGAACGTAATTCGGATCGGATTGCCCGGGCAACCGGCTCATAACCAAGGGATTCCGTGGCACGTACCGCATGCCGCTGCAAATCCAGCCATCCCCGGCTCCACGCGTGGCCCATGCCGCGCTCAGTCTCGTCGAGAACCTCAGCCCAGAGTTCCTCCTGAGAGAGTCTCTTGAGTTTCTGCCGTACTTCCGAGGGGGGAGCCTCAAGGAGTTGCGGATCTATCTCTGAACTACTTATCCGGAGTTCGCCCCAACGAATGCCGCGCAGTATCAAATAACCAGACGGATCGGCAGGATTTTGCTGGCGAAGATAGTCTGAAAGTGCCACAAGTCTTCCGAGCGCATCCTCACGATCAACTGGGAGGCCTGGGATGGACTTTCTGGACCCTGCAGAAGTTTGGCCGGCCCCGGGACCCCCGTCCTGCTCTTCTTGCCCAGTCTCAGATTCCTCCCCGATTGGCACCGTTACGTCCTGGCGCTCCTGTTCGGGTGTGTAGTAGAGCCTTACAACTTCCTGAAGATCATCGATGGCCTGGTTGAGATTCTTGAAACTTGGGGCAACACGTTTGAATTTTTCATCGCAAAGCGTTTCGAGAGCGGCGGCTGACTCTTTCGCAGACTGCAGGGAAAGGTGCAACTGCTCATAGAATGTGGGTCCCGAACGCTTCGCCGAATCGTTGAACTCCTCGGGTGTACACTTCTTTTCCTCGATGGCGGCCAGCCGCGCGGCCATCTTGGATTCGTCTGCTGTCGCCTCTTCTTCAGGGGCGATTTTCGTGGACTCCTGGAACTTGAACCAGTCCAGCTTATTCCTGGTCAAGGGCACCCTGTGAATCCTAATGTCTAAGCGCTCTGCGACCCATTCAACGGGTCCAACCCGCATCTCCAAATCACCGTCCTCGATCTGCGGATAGAGCGTTTCCCAGAAAGTTTCAATTAATCCCCGGATCAGATTGAGTCCATTCTGGAGACCGGGAATACCGTTCTGGACCAGCCAGGCTTCGGTTAACCAAGCTGCGATATGCAAGTCTTTCGATTGTTTTGTCAGGGCCTCAGTGGCCAGCTTTATGACCAGCAAAAAGTCGGCTTTCTTGAGTTCATAAGACCAAACACCCGAAGATATTGCTTCTTCCTCCCGTCGAGCTTCTTTTATCTTGTCGTAGACGACATATCTCAAGTCTTGCCCGGAGGGATTCTCGTCAGAGATGGGCTTGAGGAAGTCTTCAGGAATGGCCATGGGAGCGGGTCACGATGCAATCGCAGCGGCAGGCTGCCTTTGGATTTCCCTAATCTCGAGGATCGGCCAGTCCTCTTCCTCTGCGATCAACAGCTTTTGGCCAAGAGGGACCGCAGGCACACCGGCGCTCTCTTCCCAAACTGTCACGCGACCGAGGCGGGTGGCTGAATCGCTGGATTTCCAGGAGCCGGGAGTTATCACCGGAACTAATACGCTGGTCAATTCCCGCCCTTGGAACGCGGCAGTCGTCTTGATGGTCGCAGGAAGCCAGAGCAGGTCTCGCAACCGTTTCGGCGCCTCGGTACGGACCGATTCAACCATGTTCAAGGGTAACCACATATACGAACCAGCCACAATAAGCTCGAGATTCGAGCCGATTCTTGCATCTGCATCGGCCAGCGAGGAATACGGTTTTCCGTTCACCTGGAATGGAATAGGAACGCCCGGTGAGGCATTCGCAGCAGCCTTTGGGAAGGTGCCCTTTTCAAACATTTCCTGGCGAGTTCTTTCCGCCGTCAATGCTCCCTTATAGAGAAGAGCGCCCAACCCGGATTGAGGTCCAGCCGTCGCAAGAACATCCAAATGCTTTTCGGCCCGGGAAAACTCACCGGCAAAGCAGAGCAATTCAAAAAGGAAGGTACGCCGCCGTACGTTGGTGGGATCATTTCGCACCTCACCAACAAGCTGTTCGATAGCCTCGTCCAGTTGTCCATCCTTAAGTAACTGTTCGGCCGTCATTTCATGTTGTCCAGACTGGCTCTGCTAGCCGGGAGGCAAGGAAAGAAAGGGGTGACGCCGCCCTACTTTTCGGCGCCACCCCGGATAGCCCAAGCGGCCATCAACACTAAACCTTTTTGTTCTGGGCCAAGTCCCAGCCGGACTTAACCACGCCGCCGAGATTGCCTTTTTCGTCTTGTGGTTTGTATTCGATCTCGATTTTCGAGAAGTTGAGGGCGATCTGTTCGGAGGGTAGCGAAGACCCCTCAGAGCCGGACTCGTGAATGGACGAGATAATCACCTCAGACATAGTCACTTTCAAGTACTCTTGTTGCTCGCCGCCCGCTTTGCGGCAAGTCATGACCACTTTTGGCGTGTGTTTTCCGGTGGCGCAATATTCAAAAAGCTTCGGGCTAGCCTTGTCGAAGAACTTGCTGAACGAGAAATCATGCACCTGAACCTTACCCACACCTGCGCCACCACCGTGCCCGGCAGATCCCGGTTGCGTTGCGCCCCAACTGAAACTCTGCAGCTCAATTTCATTCTTATGCTTGCTGTCTGTACTTTCTCCCTCAATGCCATCGATCTTGAGGAACATATCCGCATGTGAACCCATACCCGTCGCCGAACTCGCCATCGTGCCCTCCTCTAAAAAGATTTTCAAAACCTTGCCACGAAAAAGACGTCGCTGTGGCGCCTATCTGGGGGGCAGAGGCGCCACTTCGTAGCCTAGATCGGAGCGAAGACCTTATCAGCCCAGCTACTTTGCTGCTTTTGGCAATTCAGTAACCAGCCGCAGCGAGACAGTCAATTCATCCAGTTGAAAGTGCGGGCGCAGGAATGCAATGGCACGATAGACGCCCGGCTTGCCGGGCACCTCGACGACCTCGACTTTCGCATTCCTGAGAGGATACTGCGCCTTCACGTTTTGCGAAGCGGAATCATCCTCGGTCACATATTGCATGATCCACTTATTCAGAAAAGCTTCAGTGTCGCCGCGCGACATGAAGCTTCCAATTTTGTCCCGCATAATCACTTTAAGATAATGCGCAAAGCGCGACACCGCCAGCATGTACGGAAGCTGGCTCGAAAGTCTGGCGTTGGCGTTTGCTTCCGGCTTGTCATACTTCTTGGGCTTATTCGCAGATTGCACACCAAAGAACGCCGCGTAATCCCTGCCTTTGCAATGCACCAGGGGAATAAACCCCTGATCGGAGAGTTCCTTCTCGCGCCGGTCAGTAATGGCAATCTCGGTCGGGCACTTCAGGGCGACATCCCCTTCGTCGGTCTGAAATGTATGGGTCGGAAGCCCTTCGACCAATCCTCCGCCCTCCACCCCGCGAATCGCCGCGCACCAACCATACCTGGCGAANGCGTTCGTNAGTCGCGCACCAAGCGCATAAGCCGCATTGCCCCAGAGATACTTGGAATGGTCGGTGCCGTCGACCTTTTCTTCGTAGGCAAATTCGTCGATCGGCTTGGTGTCTTTGCCATAGGGAACGCGCATGAGGATATGGGGCAGAGTTAAGCCGACGTATCGCGAATCCTCGCTGTCGCGGAANCCGCGCCACTTGGCGTAAAGATTGTTGTCGAAAATCTTTGCGATATCGCGGGGATCGCCAATCTGGGTGAAGCTATCAAGATTGATCAGTTCGGGGGCCGCGGCNGTGAGAAATGGGGCATGTGCGGCGGCAGCGACTTGAGACATCCTTTCGAGGAATTCAATGTCCTCGGGATGCCGGCCAATTTCAAAATCGCCGATCATGGCACCCAGAGGCTCTCCACCGAAGGTGCCAAACTCCTCCGAATAGACCTTGTTGAAGGTCACGCTTTGATCGAATTCCGCGGAGCGCTGCAAATCCCTGAGCAGCTCTTTCTTGCTCGCGTTGAGCACACGGATCTTGAGCATGGAGCTGGTTTCGGTGTTCTCGACCAAATAGCGAATGCCGCGCCAGCTGGCTTCGAGCTTTTGAAAATCCTTGTGATGCAAAATCTCGTTCAGCTGGATCGAGATCAGGTGGTCTATCTGAGCGATGCGCGCATTGATGGTGGCATCGGCATCGACAGAGACCTTCATCTCGTCGGTAACGACCTGAGACAAAAACTCCTTGACGATATCCCGCCCGTGCTCCCGGGCGTCTTTTTGTCCGCCAAAGCGTCCCTGGTTGACAATCTTCTCTAGGAGGCTTCCTTCTTGCGTAACAGCTTCGGGAGCTTTCGACGCTGCTGCCTGTTCTGGATTACTCATTCGAACTCCCCTTGTCCGCTTCCAGTTCCTTCTTCAGGCGGTCGCGGGTTTCCGTGTTCTTGATGGCTTCCATTAGCGCCGTGTCGAGCTTCTCATTGCCCTGTAAAGCACCCCGCAGATCGCTGAGCTTGTCGCGCAAGTCCATCAATTTCTTCAACGGTTCGACCTGGCTGGCGACGCGGGCCGGTTCAAAGTCCTCTAGCTTCTTGAAGTCCAGTCCGAACTTAAGTTGGCTGGGATTGGCCTCGTCCGTGAGTTTATTGTCCACGGTCAAATTCAGGTGGGGCTTAAAGCTCTCCAAAACATCATCGAAATTGTCAGGGCCGATTTCCACGAAACGTCGGTCCTTTAAGCGGGGCAATTCCTCGGTTGGCTGCCCGCTCAGGTCCGCCAGGACACCCATTACGAATGGTAGCTCTTTCGTCTCAATCGCATCTCCTGTCTCCACATCGTACGTGACGTGTACTCTGGGAGGGCGAACGCGACTCAGTTTCTCATGGACGCTTTCACGGGGCATTGAAGGCACCTCTCTGGTTCGGCATGCGGGCAGTATGGTAGCCGATGTGGGCTGATTCCTATCACGTCCTTGATTGTTTTGTCAAGGGTTGCTTCCCGCGCCGCGGTCGGTTTCAAGCCGTTGGTTGCTAGCCATATCGGTGAATGGAGGTAAGGACTATTAGTCCTGGTTCCAATCATTCCAGCGGAAAGGCCCATTGTGCGTTTACAGAAAGTTACACGGAGGTGGAGGGCAGCCGGGTGGGCACTCCCTGTTCCTGCCCAGTTTTTTTTGCTACCTTTGACTTTACTCGGCGGTATTGTTACGGTAGCCCTCAGCGATGCGTCAACTTCAACCAGTCATCTGGTCCAAAGGCACGATTCTGACCCCGCAGCACCTCCAGACACGGGATCTGTTTCTTGAAAGCACTATCCAATTCCGCTTGGAGGCGCTGAATTTTCGCCCGTGGGGGATACAAGAACTGGGCATAGATCAGGAGGCTCTGGCGGCAGGCAATTTTGCAATTACCCGGGCGGTTGGCATCCTGCCGGATGGGTTGCCATTTGACATCCCTGACTCCGATCCAGCTCCCGCCCAGAAGCCGCTGGAGCAATACCTGCAGGGCGAAGAACTCAGTACGGAGGTGTTTCTCGCGATCCCTGAGCATAAGGAACGTGGTCTGAATGTCTCTCTCAAGGGCCGCAACGCGGATACTCGCTATATTTCGGCGGTGGTAGATCTGAGGGATGAGAATACAGGCGGCTCGCAGAAGCCCGTTCAGATCGCAACAAAGAACTTTCGTGTATTGCTCGGCGCCGAGTCCAGAGAGGGTTGTACGTCGGTCTGTATTGCCAGGGTGAAGAGAGGGTCGTCGGGCAGTCTGCAATTGGACCCGGAATTCATTCCACCTCTATTGGAAATTGGGGCCAACGAACATCTCTTAAATATCACCCGCCGGCTTGTGGAAATCCTGACCGCCAAGAGCAACATTTTGGCTGGTGGACGCCGTCAGCGGAGCGCCAGTCTGGCAGATTTCACGTCCGCAGATATCGCGAGCTTCTGGCTGCTCTATACGGTCAACAGTCAGTTGCCGATCCTGCGTCACTACTATGAGGCTCGAAGAGTGCATCCTGAGAAGCTCTTCCGCCTCTTGTCGGCCTTGGCCGGTGCGCTAACCACTTTTTCTTTGAAGATCCAGCCTCGCGATCTTCCCGCCTACAATCATGAAGAATTGGGGAGTTGTTTCGGAATTCTCGATGAAAAGTTGAGGGAGCTCCTTGAAACCGTGGTGCCAAGCAGTTATGTTGCGCTGCCCATGAAAATGGTCCAACCCTCAATCTATGCCACCGCCATCGAGGATGACAAATATCTCTCTGGAACGAAAATGTACCTGGCCATTGGGTGTCCTTCTCCTTCGGTGGATTTGGCGAAGAGAATTCCATCGCTGGCGAAGGTGGGTTCGGCAACGCAGGTGGAGCAATTAGTGAAGCGCGCCTTGCCGGGAATCGAGCTGACACATGTACCGAAACCTCCAGCTACCATTCCCGTGAAATTAAACTGCCAGTACTTCAGCCTGAATCAGAGCGGACAGGCATGGGATGGGGTCGGGAAGAGCCGCAACCTTGCAGCGTTCATACCCGCGGAGATCCCGGATCCGCAGGTCGAGCTGATTATTCTGCTCCCACAACCCCTGTAAACGCTGGAAGCTGCAAGAAGCCTGAGCTTCCTAACAGCGCAAACAACTCACCGAACTCACGGAGAGGAGTCTCCGGATTAATCCAGCCGCTCTCGCGAGAACTCTCACGAAGCACTCGAATCGAGCACGTTCCATCGCATAAGGCAAGAAGCCGTCCGAACCATGGTTCGGCCTGCAAATCCATTAGAAACGGGAAATCGCTGGTGATCTTGAAGTTTGCCAAAACAATTTCGCCATCCTTGAGACTGTGCGTTGCCACAAACCGAAGCGATGGTGAGGAATTCGGACACAGTTCGAAAAACGGATGAGATTCGTCTGCTCCGGAAAACAAGAACTGCCAATGGAGTGCCGCTTCTGTATCTCGCAGCGTGGCAGTTGAAGATAGCGCGCGCCGAAAGGTGAAAGCAGACCGGGGTGCTGCGTGCCTCTGTACGATCAATATCCCGGAAAGGAGTTCCGAAATGCCGAGATTCTTGAAATGAGTCAACCATGCACTGACTTCAGCCTGGCCCGTGGACTTGCGGATCGCAGAGTCCACAGCAAACTTCGTGACCTCCAGGTTCTTGGAAACAAAAAACGCAATGTCAAAATCCTCTTGGGATTCCCCAAGCCAGGAACGAACGCGATCTTCGTAGGTGGAATCGGTCCTGTCGCTGCCAAGCGTGCGGCAATAGAGCCTGCCGCCGGGCTTTAATCGGAGAGGAAGATCCTGGACGATCCGCCTGGTCAGAGATTCCCCGTCAGTTCCTCCGTCGTAGTAGATTTCCGCGGGCCGCAGCACCGGCATATAGGGCGGATGAGCAGCAATTCTGTCGAATTGAAGGGACCCACATGGCTCGAAAAGATCGCCCTTCAAAACGACAGCATTGGGGACGTCGTTCAGAGCCACATTGAATTTTGCGAATAAGGTTGATCGCTCCGTTATGTCCGCCGCCCACACCTTTCTTGCGTTTCGGGAGGCCGCGATGGCCGCAATCCCGCTTCCTGAGCAGACCTCCAGAAAATCCTCGCACGGTTCAAACGAGAGAAAACGCAGGAATTCCCGGGTGCTCCTGGTAAGGGCCGGATAAACAACATCCGGAAACGACTGCCTGGGAGTGAGATCCGGATTGTTCCAGCGGTCGGAAATAAAGTGATTTGGCCCCATGGGGTACAATGCGACCCCGGCAAAGATGCGCGTTGCATCCGTGGAGTCAGTATTCAGAAGACCCAGGTTGCCAATACTTTCGAGAATCGGAGGCGCAATCAGGGATTCAAGTTGATCTTTGGATGTGTACTCGCCCCGAAGAAACACGCGGATCAGGAGGTCCAGGACGTCCCTCTCCGCGCCCTCCGACAAGGAGAGACTCCCAAGGGTTATTAGGTCCAGTGGCTCTGAGTCCGGCGAATGCAACCTTGAGGCGATGCTCGATTCGCAATAGTCAGCGGTAACAAGTAGACGCCGCAGATTGGCAAAATCAGCCGCACAAGAAATGCGAGGCAATTGCGATGGCGGAATCATCGGATGCAGGGTGGAAGGGTATCACATTTGTTAGCCTGGAGGCTTTTGATCAGACTTGACAACATAGCGGGCAGTCGCCATAGTTATGCCACTGAGGCCATGTTTCGCGAGCTTCGCAAGAGCATAGGTGTGCTCTTCTGCCTATCGCTAGGACGTACACCTGGTTCGTATTGCGAGATGTGAAGGAAGATTGCAGTCTGGCGCGGCTTGAGACCGCCAACCTGGTCAATATTCATGAGACACCTGTCCAAGGTGGTGTGGTTTGAGGGTATGTACCTTGCTCCGCAACACTTTCAGGCGCAAGCGCACTCCTTCGAGGATCTTGTCCATTTTTCGACCTCCAACCTATGGTTTGAACCATACGGCATTCTTGGCCAGGAGCTTGATGCGGAGGCGCTGCGCAACGGCCTTGTTGCCATAAAGCATGGTCGCGGCGTTTTCCCGGATGGCCTGATCTACCACTTCCCGAATTTCGACCCTCCTCCTCCCCCGCGGAATATCCTGGATGTTTTTCCGGTTACCCACGAATCAACCCTGTTGTACCTGGCCGTTCCTCCCTTTCAGAGAGGGAAGGCCAATTGCGCAGCCTCCAACAGTCAAGATTCGTGGACTCTGAGGTTTAGCCTGGAACCCAAGACTCTGCCGAATCAAAACACGGGTACCGATGAACAGACGGTCAATTTGGCGAGGAAAAACATACGTTTCCTTTTGGATGAAGAGGACCCGTCCGATCTCGTCCGTCTTCCCATTGCGAGAATCACGCGAGACGCCGCAGGGCACCTGGCATACGACGCAAGTTATATACCTCCCTGCCTGCAAATCAGCGCGGCGCCGCGTTTACTCACCCTTGCGCGCCGACTGGTTGACATCCTGGAAGACAAGAGCCGGGGACTCGCTCTCGCACGGGGTCTTGGCGGCCGTTCGGGTTTCTCCTCCAAGGAAATCGCGAGTTTCTGGTTTGTCCACACCATCAATAGCAGCCTTGCAGTGATGCGGCACCTAACGGAGACAGAGAGGGGACACCCCGAACAACTTTATGTGGAGATGGCCCGCCTCGGAGGAGCGCTCTGCACTTTCGGGTTAGATTCCCAGCCCGAGAATCTCCCGACTTACGACCATCTGAACCTGACCGAATGTTTCGAGAAACTGGATGCCCACATCCGTTCGCATCTCGAGCTTGTGGTGCCTTCAAACTGCATCATGATTCCGGTGAAGCAGACAAGTCAGTATTTCTACGAAGGGGAAATCACCGATCAGCGCTGCCTGGACCGTGCGCGCTGGGTTTTTGCGGTGCGCTCGGATATCGGCGAGCTCGAACTCATCAATCGTTCGCAACGCCTGGTGAAAATCTGTTCTCAAGAGCTGCTGCCGGAAGTTGTAAAGGCATCCTTGCCCGGATTACCCTTGGCCCATCTTCCACTTCCTCCCTCTGCTGTTGCTCCGAAAGTGGAGTTTCAGTACTTCGGGGTCAGCCGCACTGGCAGTGCCTGGGAGAGCATATCGAAGACGCGGAAAGTGGGAATCTATGTTCCCGGAGAGATTCCAAGGCCCGAACTCGAACTGCTGGTAATCTTGGATTCCTGAGAGGTCGTCTATGGGGGCTACTCTTTTTGGTGCGCAAAGTGTTCGTGCAAATGAAGGTGTAAGCAACCGTCGGCTCGATAATCTCGCCCTGGCCTACCAGAACGTACTGACCGTGATTGTCCGCCTGCGCGCGCAAAGACAGACGATTGCGGACGCGCAGGCTTTCCGCCAACAAATCCAGGGCGCGCTGAGACAAGCGGAAAAGGATGCTACGAAGAAACTCTATCCTCAGGAGGACGTGCGTCTGGCCACATTTGCAATTGTGGCCTTCTTGGACGAAACCATTCTCAGTTCAAATGCGCCTGTTTTTTCCGACTGGGCGCGAATGCCGCTCCAGGAGGAAATGTTTGGGAATGCCCGGGCGGGGGAGATTTTCTTTCAGAACGTAGATTCGCTCCTCACGCGGAGTGACTCAAATGGCCTCGCGGATCTATTGGAGGTCTACCTGCTTTGCATTCTTTTGGGATTTAAGGGCAAGTATGGCCTGTTTGGCGGGGGATCCGTTCGTCCAGTCGCAGATGCGATTTCCGAGAAGATACGTCGAATTCGCGGACCGCTATCTGGGTTCTCCCCCGTGTGGAGCGTTCCAGAAGGTGCCGTCCCCACTTCAACACGCGATTTTTGGCTTCGCGCCGCAGGTATAACTGCGCTTCTAACGTGCGGGGTGGCGTTCCTCCTATTCATGCTTTTTGAATTGATCTTGGCCAACGGGCTCGCGTCGATCAATTCCTTGGCCAGCTATTTGTCGACTTCGGTGGGGTTCTAATGCAGCTCTCCTTTGAGAATCTTGGAATCGGGATCGGAGTGATCTTCGCGGGGCTGATTTCCTGGTTCGGAGCTTCCTGGCTGGGACTCGAAGGCGCCAACGCCTGGGTATTCCGAATCGCAATGTTCCTCGTACTGTTGTTGATCCTGGGGGCGATTGTCCTCTGGCAACGAAAGCGGTCTGCGGCCAAGGCTTCCTCGGACAGCGGCTCCCCTTCCCCTACCGGCGAAGCCGCAGATAGCGGACTAACCGGCGACGTTCTTACTGGCATCCGTGAAGCGGAGGCGAAGATCGCTTCATCACCGCGAGTTCCTCGCGGTACAAAGCTTTCTTCCCTGCCAGTGATTTTCTTTCTTGGGGAAAGCGCTTCCGGAAAATCCAGCACCATTCTCCAATCAGGCCTGGAGCCAGAATTGTTGACCGGGCAAGTGTTTCAGGATGGCAAAGTCATTCCCACCCGCCTGGCAAATCTCTGGTTTGCAAGAAAAGTCATCCTGTTCGAGGTCGGCGGGAAGCTCATGGGTGATGCCCGCCTGTGGAGCCGGCTCCTTCGCCGGCTCACACCCAGTCGACTCCGCGGTCTCCTCGGAGGCGCTCCTGCTGCTCCCAGGGTTGCAGTGGTGTGCGTAGATGCCGAAAAATTCGTGAAGGCTTCCAATCCGGATGAGCTTACAGGCTCTGCCCGAGGGATCCGTGCCCGGCTGGAACAAATCGCTTCGGGACTCGGCATCAGTTTGCCGGTCTACGTTATATTCACACGGACCGACCGCGTGCCATTCTTCGAGGACTATTTCAGGAATTTGGCTACCGATGAGGCTACGCAAGTCTTGGGAGCTACCCTTCCGGTCTTGTCCCTGGCGGGTACCGGCGTTTACCAGGAGCAAGAAAGCAAGCGGCTCAGCAGTGTGTTCTCTTCGATTTTTCATACCCTCTCCGAATGCCGCTGCGGCATGCTGTTTCGCGAACATGCCTCGGAACCCCTCTCGGGGATCTACGAGTTTCCAAGAGAAATCCAGAAACGCATCCCACTGATTACTCAGTTTCTTGTGGATCTTTGCCGACCCAGCCAGCTAAGCACCGGCGCCTTCCTTCGCGGGTTTTACTTCACAGGTGTTCGCCTGGTGGAGCAGCAATCTGTGGGAGGTACAGTCCTGCAGCCGCAAGCCGGCTTTGATGCCCAAAGGTCAAGATTCTCCGGCAATGCCACTTCCATCATGCGTGTGGATGAAGGACCGAAGACTCCGGCTTGGCAGAGCCAGACGCTCCAGATGGGCGCAACCGTTTCGGGACAGAAGATTACGCAATGGCTGTTTCTTACGCACATATTTTCCCACGTGATTCTGGAGGACCGCGCCGCCCTGGGCGCGAGCGGCAGGAGCAATAAATCCACGCTCCCGCGAAAAATCCTTTATGCCGTGCTGACGGCAGTTGCAATCACCTGGCTTATTGGAATGCTGGTTTCATTTTTCGCGAACCGCGGATTGCAGGACCGGGCCCTTGCTGCAGGCAAGGGCATTGAATCGATTCAGGCTGCCAAGAGTTCCGCGGCAACACTCGAGGAATTGAAAAAGCTGGAAGCTGCACGGCAGGTGCTTCTGGAACTCAACGGTTTCGAGCGCGATCGCGTGCCTCTTTACATGCGGTGGGGCCTCTACTCCGGCAAAGCCCTCTATGGAGATTTTCGCGCCCTTTATTTCGAGCGGTTCAAGAGGCTTCTCTTTGGCGACGTGCGGAATCAGATGGGTTCATTTTTGCGCACGCGTCCCGCCAGCCCCACGGCTCCTTCCGACGACGATTACACTTCCACCTACAACACGCTAAAAGCCTACTTAATGATCACGACGTTTCAAGAGAAAACCGACACACCGTTCCTTTCTCAATTTCTGTTGAACAAATGGCAGGCGCCCACTGATTCCGAGGAACAGAATCGCCTTGCACTTGAGCAATTTGCGTTTTACGCCGATGAGCTGCGCATCGACGATCCATTCCCGGGCAAAGACAATCCCCTCGTCGCGGAGTCCGTCGATCACGGCAGACGCTATCTGAGGGCGTTCACCGGCGCAAATCTTGTCTACCGGGGATATCTCGCAAAGTTGCGCCAGACGGGCAAGTATCCACCGCTCGATTTTTCAACGAAATATCCGGAAGCAACGGGTGTTGTGCGCGAGCCGAAGGTAATTGACGGTGCTTTTACCAAAGACGGCTGGAATTTCATGCAA
>JGI12270J11330_10000885_pt1 | contig 22541 bp, 15 predicted proteins | sample PeaSoiMetSII2010_FD_11330 | JGI IMG/M metagenome (IMG submission 11330)
TAGAACAGGTTTTTGCTGGGGTCCACGAGGAAGCTTGGCTTGTGATCATCATGCAGCGGGCACAGCCCCATCCATCGGTCGCCGCTAAGCCGCCGAACCGGTCGCCAATCGTGGGCTTCCAGGTAGTCCATTAAGGGAATCTGCAGCTTGAGTTCATCGATCGCCTTTCGACTCACGGACTGCTGGCCTCCAACGGCAGAATACGGCGGATGGCGGTCCAATCCCAGGCAAGGATGGTGGGTGGAGTGGAGACGCTCCAGCCGGTAGCCTGCCAGAGCTTCGCCGCCAGCAGGGTTCCCAGATGCAGCAAGCGCCCGGCCCACCGCCGAACGGTAGACGGGTCCGGCGATCGCGACACATCTGCGATGTCAGGAACGGATCGCTCCCAGGTGCCATCCGCTTGGCGCAGCAACTCCCACGCTTGTTGCCGGCAGTGGAGGCTGTAGTGCCCTGACGGTGGCGACCAGTCGGGCAGCACCGTAAATGTCTTTTGGCAGAGACGACAGAGGCCCCGTCGAATCCAAATCTGCTGGTGCCGTTGGTCGTGCGCTTGTTTGAGTCGCCGTCCGTGACCGATGATCGTCCGCTCGTCACAGAATGGGCACCGCCGAGGGAGCAGTTCCAGCGGGATCTCGGTCACCCCGGGTCGGTCTTGTTTTCCGTCTCTGGCAGTGCGATAAAGAGGACCATGGCTGGCGTGAAGGCCCGCCGCAGACCGTACTGCGAGGATCGCGGGGCTGGCCTTCACCCTCCTGGTAAGTCAGTGTCGAACGAAAAAAGAATACTGCTTTCTGACTGCCAGCGTACGCCCCTTCCTCAAACTGCAAGATTGGCCGGTATATGTACTGATATCGGTAGCGTCATGGGCGTGGGCGCGTGGAAAACTGTTCCCGAGTCCCCGACCATCCGTCCACAATCGCCTCGCCACGTTCTAATTCTGATGGCCGTGCAGGGTAAAGCCTCTCTTCTGACGCCGCCGGTCAGCAGGAGCAGGCTACCGCGTGAAAAAACGCTCACCAGCAGTATTCGGTTCATGCGCACCTATCCAAAAACAGCAAACCTGGCATCTGCGACGGGAATTGTACAGACTGATATGATCTTAAAGGCATCCTGATGGCAATTTCCGGCGGTGGCGTCTGCCCGAAGTGCGCGCGTGAGGTGCAGAATGGCTGGCGCGTTTGTCCGGCCTGCGCCGCGCCCCTGCCGGCCCGGAACGGCGGGCGCGAAACCGAGACGGTTTTTTCGCAGGCGCCTTCTTCTTCGAGCGGGATCGAAGAGGGACGCTTTCCGGCGGGCACGGTCCTGGCGGGCCGCTACCGTGTGCTGGGACTGCTGGGCCGCGGCGGCATGGGCGAGGTATACCGTGCGTACGACCAGATCCTCAACCAGGCGGTGGCTCTCAAGTTTCTGGCCGGCACACGTTTGGACGAAGCCGCACTGGCGCGATTCCGGAATGAAGTGCGCATCGCGCGGCAGGTTTCGCACCCCAATGTCTGCCGGGTTTACGATATCGGCGCGATCGAAGGTCAGGATTACCTTTCCATGGAGTACCTGGACGGGGAGGACCTCGATTCGTTGATTCGCCGTATCGGACGCCTGCCGCAGGATAAAGCCATCGAGTTCGCCCGCAAGATCTGCGCGGGGCTGGCCGCGGCACACGAGCGCGGGGTCCTGCACCGCGATCTGAAGCCGGCCAACATCATGATCGACGGGCGCGGGCAAGTGCGCATCATGGACTTCGGCCTGGCGAGTCTGGCGGCCGAGATTCCGTTGAGCGATCTGCGCAGCGGCACTCCCGCGTATATGTCGCCGGAACAGAAGGCGGGCAGGGATGTCACCACACGCAGCGACATATATTCACTGGGGCTGGTGCTGTACGAAATGTTCACGGGCAAACGGCGCTCCAGCGAACAGAGCAGCCCGACGGAGATTATCAAGGATCTGGACCCGGCCATCGACCGAATCATTCTTCGCTGCCTGGAAGAAGAGCCCAAGCGGCGCCCGGCCTCGGCGCTGAACGTCGCCATGGCAATGCCGGGCGGCGATCCCATCGCGGCGGCGCTGGCGGCGGGCGAGACGCCGTCTCCGGAAATGGTCGCGGCGTCGGGGGAAAAAGAGGGTTTCGGCCCGCGCGAGGCGTTCGCCTGCTTTGTGGGTGTCCTGGTCTTGCTGGCTGCCATCACGTTGATCACCGGGAAGCTCAGCCTCCTCAGCCGCGCGGAGCTGAATATTCCGCCGGACGGCCTCGCCTTTCGCGCGCAGGACATTCTGAAGCAGTTGGGCTACTCCGAGCAACCCAAGAGCACGGCATACGGATTCGACTGCTGTGATTACGATTACCTGCGCTCTTTGCAGCCGTACGACCCAGCGCGCCGCGACGCGATTCTAGCGAGCCATCAACCCCCGGTCGTCCGCTTCTGGTACCGGCAGAACCAGGGTGAGTTTCAGGCGGACTCCTTTTTCGGCGGAGGCCGCATTGCGTACGATTCGCCGCCAAACACGGAGCCGGGAATGATTCGCGCGGCTCTGGATGGCAAGGGACGCCTGACTGCTTTGGAGGTCCGGCCTCCCGCTGAGAGTGATGCGAACGCAGCGGCAAAGTCTGCCGACTGGACCGCTCTCTTTACCGCCGCCGGTCTCGATCCGGCCCGATTCTCGCCCGTGGCTGCGCGGGCAGTTCCGCCGATGGCTTTCGATTCTCGCATGGCTTGGACCGGGACCTACGCGGCAGACCGGCCCGAGCAAATACGCTTGGAAGCCGCTTCCTGGGCCGGGCGGCCGGTCTTCTTCAGTATCTCGGGCGACTGGCGGCACGCGGCGGACTCATCCGCTGCGGCGGTACCCCTTGTCCGAAGACTGCTCGGGATCCTTGCCGTAATCACTGTTTTTGTAGGCGCGGTCCTGGTGGCCTGGCGCAATTTACGTTTGGGCCGCGGCGACCGGCGAGGCGCCGCCAGGCTCGCGCGTGCCATTTTCCTGCTGATGATGGGCGCCTGGATCTTCGGCGCCTCCCATGTGCTGAGTTCCTGGGAGGTGGTCCTCCTGGCCATGGCGGTGAGTCTCGCTGGGTTGATTGCGGCTGTGGTTTGGTGCTTCTATCTCGCGATTGAGCCTTACGTGCGGCGCTTCTGGCCGGATGCTTTGATCTCCTGGACGCGGTTCCAATCAGGCCGGCTGCGCGATCCTCTCGTCGCGTCTCATATCCTTGCCGGGATTCTCGGGGCGTTCGCGATGTGGTCGCTCGGCCTGATCTTGAATGGAGTGTTCAGCGGCGGGAAACAAATGCTCTTGCCGCGAGTTGAAACGCTCAGCAGCGCGGCAGGGCTTATGGCGTTCCTGCCAGATCAAGCCACACGGGGAACGAACTTCGCGATCGGAATCGTTGTTTGCGTCGTGCTCATGCGCCTCCTCGTGCACCGTGTATGGATCGCGGACCTGCTGGCCTCGCTCCTCATCGGAGCAGGGATCATCGGCGGGCCTTGGGTGTACCAGTATCCTGAGGATCACGTGTACGGCTTTGCGACTTTCTATTGTATTTTGTGGCTGTTTCGCCGCTTTGGGCTTCTGGCCCTGGTAACGGTGTTCGTAATCGATTTGGCCTTTCTGATTCAGCCCGTCTCGATCACATCCTGGTATGCGGGCCGCTCCCTGATCGCGCTGGCGGTCCCCGCGGCCCTGGCCGCGTGGACGTTGTGGGTGATCCTTTCCGCCGAGCGGCGGCCGGGCACGGAGTCGGCGGGATAATGACGATTCCTTGGAATGCCTTTCCTTCCGTTGGCCGCCTGCCGGTGGGTGACGACGGTGATTAGCGACGAGTCGGACTGGACGTGCGCCCGCCTCTGTCCGGGCGGATGTCCGTTGTTTTTTGGAATTTGGCCGGATGTCCAAGCTGGCCGTGTAGCCGGCATCTCCGTGCGTGTGGATTCGAAAGCTGGATTGCTGAGTGTGGGCGGATCACGGGCTACTCGGAAAGAGTCCCCGCGGTGAAAGGACGCGGCTTGATTGAGGCGGAAATGGGAAGCGTTATTTCGTATTTATCGGAAGATTCAGAAGCCCGTGCGGACGCCGCCAGAGCTCGATCCGAAGCTTCTTGACGGCCATGGCCCGGAATGTCGTGGCGGCTAGGCTCTCCTGCTCGGCTCGTATGATCCGATTTCAAACAGCCGCCGGAATGTCCACATCAATCGTTGTTCTTGCGGCGGTCCCTTCCGGCCCGCCTACCGCCATCAAACGACATACCCTGCCCGGTACTTCGGCCGCGTCAGGAACGCGTTCCCTTCCTCCGCGCCCGGTCCTGTAAACCGCCCCTTCACCGCATCCACCGCCAGCTTTCGCCCCGCGCGATAGCTCGCATTCGCCAGATGGCACAGGTCCGCCGACATCACCCCGATCGCTACCTCCGCGTTCAATTTCCTGTAGTCTCTCGACCGGCACGCGGCGATGAAATTCTGCATGTGAGGCGCCGTATCGCCGCCCCGCGCCGCCTTCTCCTCCATGGCGAGTTGGCCCTTCTCTCCCTTGTAGACCTTGAACCCCTCGCTCGTGGTCTCCATCCACCCGTCCTCGCCATAAAAGATGTCGCCTACGAAGTTCGTTCCGCTCCTTGCCATATTGCCCTCGCCGCCGGTGATAAGGCCGCGCACCTCGAACACGATCTGCTTATCGCCGTAATCAAACGTGGCAAGCTGCGTATTCGGCGTCTCCTGATCGTCGGCATACACATACTTCCCGCCCGTCGACACCACAGACTTCGGCCACATCACCTCGCCCAGCCCCCAGCGCGCAATATCCATCTCGTGCACACCCTGATTGCCGATGTCGCCGTTTCCCGTATCCCAGAACCAGTGCCAGTTGTACCGGAAGCGCAGCTCATTGTAAGGACGCATCGGCGCCGGCCCCAGGAACATGTCCCAGTTCAGCCCGAGCGGCACCGGCTCATTCTCCCTGTGCCCGATCGATATCCGCCGCTTGAAACACAGTCCCCTGGCCATATAGACCTTACCGATGACGCCGTCGTGCAGCAACTGCATCGCCTTGATCATGTGCAGCATGCTGCGGCTTTGCGACCCGATCTGCACCATCCGCCCCGTCTTCCGCGCCACTTCGATCATGCGCTCGCCTTCGTGCACGTTGTAGCAAGCCGGCTTCTCGCAGTAGACGTCTTTTTCTGCTTGGCATGCCCAGATTGTGGCCAGCGCATGCCAGTGATTGGGCGTCGTGATCGAAACCGCGTCGACACCTTTATCGGCGAACATCTTCCGCATGTCGTCATAGCCCTTAGGAGATTCACCCGTCAGGCTCTTCACCGCCGCCTGCCCGCGCTCCAGAGACGCTTGGTTCACATCGCACAGCGCCACGATCCGCACCGCCGGCAGGGTCGCATATGCCTTGATGTGATCGTTCCCGCGCCCGCCGATCCCCACAATCCCGATATTGGCCTTTTCATTCGCCCCCATCACATGCCCGGCCGAGAGCGCAGCCGCGCCCGCCACCAAGAAGCTCCGTCGCGATGATTCCGTCATATGCCGGTCTCCTTCACTCCTGCGCGCTAGCATAGCACCAGGTCGCATAATGGTCATCTGACATGAGCGCCAGCGCTCAGGCTGCCCCCCCGCGGGAGGATACGGCGGCTTGACAAACGTGGTATTGCATCAAGGTTCCGCGCCAATGGTCGCCGTTTGGCTACGGTTGGGTTCGGAGTTCGGGGGTGCGTTATGCAGGGATATCGGAAGCTGTTTCCACGGGGCGCACCGAACTCCCGGTAGATCAACACTACGCCGTCAGGAAGGACTCATCTCGATTGGCGCACGTGGCGCTGCGTACCATTGTTTTGCGCACGCCGCCGGGGCTAAACTGTATGAGACTGTAGCCTCTGGTTCAAGGGGGATCTGGTGATCAGCCAGTCCATTGGGCACTACAGCATCCTGGAAAAGCTCGGCGAGGGCGGAATGGGTGCGGTGTACAAGGCCCGCGACCTTCGCCTGGAGCGCTTCGTCGCGCTGAAGCTGCTGCCAGCCGACAAGATGACGGATGCCGACCGGCGCGCGCGTTTCATCCACGAGGCCAAGACCGCCTCGGCGCTGAATCATCCGAATATCATTACCATCCACGACATTGCCGAGCAGGACGGGCAGACGTTCATCGTGATGGAACTGGTCGAGGGGAAGCCGCTGAACGAGTTGATCCCGCGGAAAGGCATGCGGCTCACCGAAGCGCTGCCCATCGCCGCACAGGTGGCCGACGCGCTCACCGCCGCGCATGCGGCCGGCATCGTGCACCGCGACCTGAAGCCCGGCAACCTCATGGTGGACATGCAGGGGCACGTGAAGGTGTTGGACTTCGGCCTGGCGAAGTTGTCCGTGCGGGCCGGACCGGCCGTGGGAGTTGACGAAACAACCCGCACCATGGCCGTGGACCAGCCCCGGACCGAGGAAGGCGTCGTCCTGGGCAGCGTGCCTTACATGTCGCCGGAGCAAGCCGAAGGCAAGCCGGTGGATGCGCGCAGCGACATCTTCTCTTTCGGTGCGGTGCTCTACGAAATGGTCGCAGGTCAACGGGCCTTCCGGGGCGAGTCGCGCGCGTCCACGCTGGCCGCCGTGGTGGAGAAGGAGCCGCCGCCGCTCAGGGAAATCGCTCCCACCACTCCTCCCGAGCTGGAACGGTTGATCGCGCGCTGCCTGCGCAAAGACGTCAGCCGCCGCAGCCAGAATATGGCCGACGTGAAACTCGCGCTGGAAGAGTTTCGCGACGAGCCGGAATCGGGCAAGCTGGTTCGTTCCGACGCGGTCGCACCCGCGCCTCGCGGCCCACGGCGCTGGCTGTGGCCGGCGGTGGTGGTCGCGTCGTTGTTGCTGGCGGCAGCCGCTATCGCCTGGACCTACCTGAATCGCCGCGGAGCGGCATTTCAAGGGCCGGACCTGGTGCGATTGTCGCCCGACGACGGATACTCCTACGACGGACCATCCATTTCGCCCGATGGCAAGTTTGTCACCTACATTTCGGAGCGCGGCGGCAGCCCGCAGGTGTGGCTCCAGCAGGTGGCCGGCGGCGAGCCGATTCAGTTGACTCACTCTGACGACCCTGTGATGGGCGCCTTGTTCTTCCCGGACGGCGCCCGATTGCTCTATGCCACCAACTCGGCAGATGGCAAGAGAGGCAGCATCGCAGTGATCCCCACCCTGGGTGGGCAGCCTCGAGTCCTGACCTCCACACACCGGTTGCACGGCGTCGCCCTCTCCACAGACGGCCGTCAGGGCGCCTACTTCGAGTCCGAGTCTCCCTCCCCAACAGCTCGGGTCCGTCTGATGGTCGGATCTCTGGACGGTGGCCAGCCGCGGGAATTGCCAAACTGGGCGCAAATGCAACCGCTGCAGGCGTCCGTCTTGTCTATAGCATGGACCAGCGATAATCGCTACCTGCTGTGTGTGGGTTCTAAACGGGCCGAAACCTTGGGCGTCAATGAATGGGAGTGGTTCGCCCTGCCCGCGGATGGAGGCAGTCCCCGGCCCACGGGAGCCGGTGACGCGCTGCGGGCAGCGGGGTTGAAGCTCGGTCTTCCGAGAGTGGTCGTCGGCGACCGCGTTTTGTTTGAGGGTGGCAGGAGCGAGCGGATGAATGTTTGGGAGATCCGGCTCTCGCCCGATTCGTGGCGTGTGCGCGGCGCCCCGAGACAACTCACGTTTGGAACCGAGAACCAGTCCCCCTTCAGCATCAGCAACACTGGCGTGGTAGCGCTGGATCTCTACAAACCGTCTGCCGATCTGTACCTGATCCCCCTCTCCGCCGCAAACGGGCAGCCCACGGGCGTCAGCCGGCGGCTCACCCACGATGGGCGCTACAAAATCATTCGGGGTGCTGGCGGAGATCCCGGCAGCGCTATTTTTTTTGTGAATGACATCGCGAGCAGCTCGGGAAATGGCTACGCACTGGACCTGGAGAGCGGGAGACAGACGCTTATGATCCCCGGGCTTGCTTTGACGACGAGCACCGCGGTCTCTCTCGACGGGCGGCAGATTGCGTGGTCGATCCCGGAAGGCGATTCGTACTCGATCCGGATCGGCGATGCCGGCGCCGCTCGAGCTGCCGCACGCCCTCTTTGCAAGGGTTGCGGCCTTGCCTTGCGGTTTTCGGCGGATGGGCGATTCCTAATGTTCTGGCCCGAAGCCAGGGTCGCGCTGGATCCCAAACGACGGAAGTACACCCTGCGGCTCCTGGAAGTGGCTTCCGGCAAAGACAGGCCCTGGCTGGAGCACCCGTCCGATTCCATCATCAATGTCGGCACGTTCGGCGACGATTCTACCTGGATCACATTCCGCCTGCAGCCGGTGGGATCGCAAGCTCCGAGCCGGATCTATATCGTCCCGTGGAGGGAGGAACCAGTGCCCCTGCCGGAGTGGATTGAAGTCAATTTGCCCACGGAGTACTACACTTTCGCTCCCCACGGCAACTTTTTTCAATTCTTCCAGGGCTCCCGGCTCATGGCCATCCGCTTCGACCCGAAGACCCGCACTTTCAGCGACCCGTACGAAGTGACGTACGTGCCCGGTACGGCGGAGACGCCGAGGCCCGACGATTTATGGGGCATTCGCGGTCCCGGACTGGTTTTTTCGCGCCGGGAAATCTCCAGTTCCGCCTGGCTGATGAAGTTGCCCCAGTGAGCTGACACCGGCATGTGACAGTTCTTAGGCGGTGATGCAGAAGGGACGTGCCGAGGGCGAGACCGGAGTGGTCGTTTGAGCCGACTTCGGTATCGTCGGCCGCTCGGCGGTGACATAGGCATTAGCCGCCTCGCGGCTGATTCCTCGCGAGTAAGTCGCCCAGTGTTTACCGATCGGCTGGCACCTCGTCGGATTCACCTCGGAAACTTCGCTTCGCGGAAACGACGTCACCAAGCGGGCGTTAAGTATCGGTAACTGTCCGGTTGGGCGAACGCGCCCAACCCCGGCCCGCAAACCGCCGAGTTCTTGAGCTCCTTGTAGAATCAGGCAGCCCTCGGCGCCAGGGGATGCGGGGCCCAACTTCCGAGTGCGCCGTCATCCGTCCCCTATCTGGTTCTTGATCGGCTAAACTTAGCTGAATCCCTTCTATGCCTCTCTCCGCCGGCGATAGGCTCGGCCCGTACGAAATCCTTGCACCGATCGGTGCGGGAGGAATGGGCGAAGTGTATCGCGCGCACGACCCGCGCGTGGGGCGCAACGTGGCCATCAAGGTCTCGAAGGAGAGGTTCACAGAGCGGTTCGAGCGGGAGGCGCGGGCGATCGCGGCGCTGAACCATCCGAATATATGCCAGTTGTACGATGTGGGGCCGGACTACTTGGTGATGGAGCTGATCGAAGGGGAGGCGCCGAAGGGGCCGCTGCCGGTGGAGGAAGCGCTGGCGATCGCGCGGCAGATTGCGGAGGCGCTGGAGGCGGCGCACGAGAAAGGGATCGTGCATCGGGATTTGAAGCCGGGGAACATCAAGGTGAAAGGGCCCGCGAGCGGGCACCCTGGCACGGTGAAGGTGCTGGATTTCGGACTGGCCAAGGTGGCGGCAGCGGCGTCGGGCAGCGGGGAGAACTCGCCCACGCTGACGATGTCGCCGACGATCGTGGGAGTGATCCTGGGCACGGCGGCGTACATGGCGCCAGAGCAGGCGCGCGGCGGGGTGGTGGACAAGCGGGCCGACATCTGGGCGTTTGGAGTGGTGCTGTGGGAGTTGCTGACGGGGCGGCGGCTATTCACGGGGGAGACGGTTTCGGATACGCTTGCGGCGGTGTTGAAGACGGAGGTGGATTGGTCGCCAATTCCGATGCGGGTGCGGCCTATCGTGGAGCGATGTTTGCGAAGGGACGCGGGGCAGAGGTGGCACGATATCGCGGATGTGCGGATTGAGATTGAAGAGGCGATCGTCGGGGCTAAAGCCCCATGGCCGGCCGAAGCTCGCCCTACCTGGATTGCGTGGGGAATAGCGGCGGGGCTGGCGGTGGTGGCGGCGGGCTGCGCGTGGATCGCGTGGCGGGCTACGCGGGCGGTGGATTATCCTCTGACGCGGCTGAGCGTGGATTTGGGGGCGGAGGCGATGACGGGGAATGTGACCGCTGCCATTTCCCCTGACGGGCGGCGGCTGGTCTTTCCGGCGCGAGGGCCGAACGGCAAACAGGCGCTTGCTACACGGCTGCTCGATCAGTCCCAAGCCACCCTGCTGCCCGAGACGGAAAACGGCCGCGATCCGTTTTTCTCTCCCGACAGCCAATGGCTCGGATTCTTCGCGGATGGCAATCTCATGAAGCTCTCCCTTCAGGGCGGAGCGCCGGTTTCGGTATGCGAGGTCACGTCCGATTCCGGCGCCAGTTGGGGGGAGGATGACACGATTGTCGCGGGGCTGAGCCAGAACTCCGGCATCTCGCGTGTGCCCGCCGCCGGGGGGAGGCCTCGGCCGCTTACCAGACTCAGCAACAGTGAGGGGAGCCACGGGTGGCCGCAGGTCCTGCCGGGAGGCCACGCGATTCTCTTCACGGCCTCTGCCCATGGATCCGTCACGGAAGACGCCAGCATAGAAGCCATGTCGTTAAGCAGTGGCGTGACCAAGACGCTGGTGCCGGAGGCATACTTCGGCCGGGTACTGCCGGCTGGCGGTAGCCGCAGTTATCTGGTCTACCTGCATCAAGGCGTGCTGTTCGGCGTGGCCTTCGACTCTGGCCGGCTGGAGGTTCAGAGTGCGCCCGTTCCGCTGCTGGAAGATGTGGCGGCAAGCCCGATTGGGCGCGCCGGCGAATTTGACTTTTCCGCAGCGCCCTCGGGGCACGGGACCCTGATATACCTAGCGGGCAAGCGGGCGGGTCAGACCTGGCCGGTGATGTGGCTAGACAGTTCCGGGCGCATGCAACCTCTGATCTCGACGCCGGGAGTGTATGCCACGCCGCGGTTTTCGCCGGACGGGCAGCGGCTGGCGCTGACCGTGAGCACCGGCAGCGGCACCGACATTTACTCCTATGACTGGCAGCGGGAGATCATGACCCGGGTCACCTTCGGAGGCGGCGCGGATTTACCGGTCTGGGCCCCGGACGGGAAGCACATGGCCTTCAATCGGTCTGGCAGGGATCACGGGATCTGGTGGACCCGCAGCGACGGCTCCGGACGACCACAGCAGATCCTGGCTGGTCAAGACCCGGTCGTTCCGTGGTCCTTCTCTCCCGACGGCCAGCACCTGGCCTACCGCGAATTCCATTCCGAGACCGGTACGGACATCTGGACGCTACCGCTGGACACGAGCGATCCCGACCACCCCAAGCCGGGCAAGCCGGAGCCATTTCTAGTAACACCAGCGGATGAGCTGGTACCGATGTTCTCGCCCGACGGACGATGGATCGCTTACCGGTCGAACGAATCGGGAAGATCCGAAATCTACGTGCGGCCTTTCCCCTCCGGGCGAGCCGGCAAGTGGCAGATCTCGACCGGAGGCGGGCTATACGGAATCTGGTCCAACAAAGACCGGGAGCTGTTCTACGAGACGACGGACCACCGCATCGCGGTGGTGGATTACACGGTGAACGGCGATTCTTTCGTGCCAGGCAAGGCGCGCGTCTGGTCGGAGAAGCAGGTCTTCTATACAGGTAATTTGAACCTGGACCTGGCGCCCGACGGCAAGCGCTTCGCGGTGTTCCCCATGCCGGAAGCTGCGGGAGGCGAGAAGGGTTCGGTACACGTCGTTTTCCTGCAAAACTTTCTGGATGAGCTGAGGCGGAGGATCCCGGGAACCAAATGAGCCCAAAATGAGCCCGCAATCGACGATCGCGCATTAGCGCATCACCGCCAAGCTTGGCGAGGCTTGACGTCGCGGTCCAGCTTTAGCTGGTGTGCCCTCCGGACCGACTCATTGAAAATGCATTTTGCCCGGATAGGGAATGGATGGTCGGCCATCCTTCCACTATGCTTGGCGGGCGCCTGAGGCGGGTAGTGGAAGGATACGCCGTAACTCAGGAGTTGACCGTCAGGGATGGCAGCACGGGCCACTTCCACGGGGTGCCGAGTGTGCCACCAGGCGGATTCCGTCTGGCCGATTCGTCCGAAAGGGGTCTTTCGGGGATGTTCGGTGTTGATTGGGGAACCGGGTTTCAAACGTGTTGTATGATAACCGGAACATGAAAAGTCCAGTAAACGTGGTCGCTGCGATTGGCCTGGCTCTTGGTGGTGTGTTTGGTTTGCTGGGGACCATGGTCTCGGAACGGAATCTTCAAGCGGCATTCTGGGCGCTCGACGGTGTTGGTCTGGTGGTGGCTACAGCCCTGCTTGCCTTGAAATTGTTCCGGACGGGAAACGACGTTGTCGCCTCTGGTTTTCTGGTATTCGCGATTGGAGAAGGCGTTATGCTTGCCGGGACAGCTGGGTCCCTTGCAGAAAGCGTTCCCTCATTTGCCGCGGGCACGGCATTATGGTCCGCGGCGCTTCTACTCACGAGTATTCCCAAAGAATTCGCCAGCTGGATTCGTGTAGTAGGCATTATAGGCGCAATTCTCTTTGCGAGTACGTCGGCCAAGATTTTTTGGGGAGAACAAGTTTTGCCAACTGCCTCGCCGCTGCCCTTTTTCGCGTACCCCTTCTTGGTCTTCACGTTCGCCGGCTGGATCTGGACGCTGTTGAAGAGGGATGGAAAGAATTAGTTCGGAGCAACCCGCTCGCCATCCAAGTATCCAAACGTAGCGGAGAATAAAGTAATGACAGCAGAGCAAAGGCCTTACCTGAATACGAGAGAGGACGCCGCAATCCGGTTCCTGGGCTTACCGACCCTCATGAGGTCGACAGGCGATGCGACCAATGGATCGTTCGGGCTGATGGAGCACTGGGAGATGCCGCCCGGGTTTGCTTCGCCGTACCATATGCATCATCTGGAAGATGAAGCGTTTTACGTACTCGAAGGCGAAGTGGCCTTTGTCTGCGATGGCAAGTGGATGAAGGGCGGACCGGGCACCTACGTCTTCGGCCCGCGCGAGATCCCCCACGGCTTCAAGGTTGTGGGCTCTAGTCCCGCGCGGATGCTGCTGCTATGCGCTCCCGCCGGATTCGAGCGCTTCGTTTTGGAGCTGAGTGTACCCTTTAACGATTTCACGCCTCCGGATATGGCGAAACTCATGGCCGTGGCGGCGAAATACAAAATTGACATCCTCGGACCGCTGCCGGAATAGGTCGGGGAGCAAGGAATCGCATCTTCTGACAGTCGACGCCGTGGGCCTCCGGATTCCGCCCGGTTAGTCGTCCACTCGAAAGTGGACCCAGGACGGTTCATCTTGTGCGCAGGAGCCCGGCGTTGTAGCTGGCGTTGTAGCTGGCGTTGTAGCTGGCGTTATCGTCTGGATATCGGTAGCTATTCTGCGCGGCGAAGCCCGGCGCCCGACGCTGCAACCGCACGCGATGTCGCCGCGAGATGTGGCACGAGGCCACCGCTGCCCGCCTGCGGTCAGATTGGACTGATTTGATAGGGCTCGTTGTAATAGACGATGGTCTGCCTGGGAACCATATTCCAGCGCAGCAGCGCCTGCGTCATCGCGTCGACCTGGTCGTCGTGGGCGCCGTTTGGAAAGGCAGCGCACTCCTCGATGAATCCGTTAACCCAGGGGAACATCTGGGGATGAGGCAAGTAGATGTTGCCGGCCTCGATCAGGGGACTCACCGCAGCCGCGCGCGCCACCTTGCCGCCCTCCGGATTCACCGGCAGGATGCCGGGAAGTTCGCGAGTGAGCATCTGGATTACGGCCGATCCATTGGCTTTGTCCTCGATCAGCTTCGCGAGAGTGCCGGGCCAGCGCTGGGAAAGCTCGCGAACCGCCTTGACGGTGGTAGGGCAGTCCATGCGGCCGCGGATCTGATCGCCCAGCAGGTAGGCAGAGCCCACCCGGCCCCACACCTGGCCGACGACGTAGTCCGAGGTTTCTAGATCCTTGAATGCGCAGTCCCAGGACTGGATCTGCTCGTCAACCCGTTGCGGCACGTCCATGGCGGCAATCGATACCTGTGAGCCATCCGGCAACCGGACCATGACCGGAGGAAGGTTCGCTCCCCGCGGCTGCCAATACCGGAACCAGTGCCGCTTGAGAATACCCCCGCCGGCGGGCGAAGGACGCTGCTGAAGCTGGCCGGCCGCCGCGTAGCTCCCGAGGCTGCGTTTGAGCGATTCGATTTCCTGCGCGCCGAACCGCGCCGGCCAAAGCAACTCACCGTGCTCGGTGCGCGGGTCGCCCCACCCGATAGACGTGACGCAGGGTGGGCCTTCGTACTCCGCCGGCAGGCACAGGTGCTCCCAGTTGCCCTGCTCCAGCAGATGCCCGCCCAGGTCCTGCTGGTGGCACCGCTGCATCACCACCACCTTGGCCGCAGTCTTCGGATCGTTTACCCGGGTCGACATGACCACGTCGAACCAGTCGTTGGTAGTTTTGCGAACCGAGTCCGATTCCACTTCATTGACGTTGTTCGGGTCATCGCACACGATGCGATCGCCACCCTCGCCGGTGACGGCCCCGCCCACCGACGTGGACAGCCGGTAGCCGGAGCGGTCGTTGTCGAAGCGGCCCTTGGTGTTCTGGTCGCTGGTGAGGGCGAAGCGATCGCCCCAGCGCGCTTGGTACCAGGGCGACTCGATCAAGCGCCGGCATTTCACCGAATCACGGATGCTCAACTGCGCGGCGTAGCTGCTGTAGAGCCACCGGCGCTCGGGCCACCGGATCCATTCCCAGGCGGGCCAAAGGACCGCGACCAGCAGGCTCTTCATGTGGCGCGGCGGCACATTGATGAGCAGATTCCGGATCTGGCCGCGGGTGACGGCCTCCAAATGCTCAATGATGGCGTCGATGTGCCAGCCGGGGACAAAGGGCGCTGACGGCTCCACGACCGGCCACGCCTGGCGGACGAACTCGCGGAGGTGGCGCGTTGCTATCTCGCGGTCAATTTCTTCCCGGAGGAAGGGTCTTGTCAGCAATGGCGCGAAGCTGCTGGAGTTCTTCATCGGTCAGTTGAGAGAGGTTCGGCCGAGCCGCGATCTGGATCGGGCCGCCGGCCATTCCGGTGTGTTCCGTGTTTACGACGTCGCGGTAGCCCAGGAGATTCTTGGAGAGGAAGATGGCGGCGGCGATGTTGCCGGCGTTCGCCAGGCGAAACAGACTGCGGCGGACCGACACCCGGCCCTTCGCCTTCGCCCGTTCCATGATCTCCCCGAATTTCTTCACTTGGCGCCGGCGCTCGATGGTCCGGGTGCTGACGCCGAAAAAAGCGGCGATCTCCTCATCGGTGCATTGCATGGTGCAGAGCTTCTCCAACTCGCCAAGGTCGATCTTGGCTTCAGGGCGTGCCATTTCTCATCGCTCCTTGTCCAGCAGACGCAATTCGGCATTCCAGTCGGAGAGCGCGAGGCACAGGCCCTCGAGGTCCGGATGACCAGCCCGAATCTGCAGCTTGATCGCCGCGATCTCCCGGCGGCAGCGCTCCATTCATGCTGCAACTCCCAGCCTCTCGGCCTTGATCTGTTCGAACGTCCGGCCGTCGCCGTCCAGCATGGCTGGCTTGCCCGAGAAGTCCATGAACCTCTGGCAAATCACGTCGCAGTACTTCGGGTCGAGTTCCACGCCGAAACAAGCGCGCCCGGTCAGTTCGGCGGCGATCAGCGTCGTCCCGCTGCCGAGGAACGGATCATATACTGCTTCGCCGCGCTTGGTGTGGTTGAGTATCGGGCGGCGCATGAGTTCTATCGGTTTCTGAGTAGGATGATCGAATTTCTCCTCTTTCGATCCACCCATGATGAACTTCGGGGAAGGCGAGTCCCAGACGGTGGAATTATCGCCTGCCTTCCCGAACCACGGGGCGTTCTTTTTCCTGACATACCAGCAAGGTTCGTGCTGGAACCAGTAGTGCGTTCGGGTGAGCACGGTCCGGCCCTTGTTCCAGATGATCTGCTGATGATGCAGGAAGCCGATCCGCAGCAGCCCGTCCAGAACCTCTCGGGTGAATTTCGATGCGTGCCACACGTAAGCAACCTGGAGAGCGGGCACCAGCGCGAAGGCTTCCGACCAGTCGGCGCGGGTGTCTGAAGAGATCGATGTGTTGGTGTGGCCCTCCGTGCGATGTTTCATATAACTCGCCGCGGCGGGCCCGCAGCCATTCAAGCCGGCCCTGTCACGCCACTCGCTGTCCAATTCGATTCCGTAAGGGGGGTCCGTTACCATCAGGAGCGGCTTCACGGTGCCCAGCAACTTCGCGACGACATCACCCTGCGTGCAATCTCCGCAGACGAGCCGATGATTTCCCATCACGAACACATCGCCGAGCCTCGCGGCCGGGTGTTCGGGCACCGGCGGAACCAAATTGGCGCGTTCGTCGTCAGCGGGATCGGACAGGAAGTCGTCAATTTCACGCTCGTTGAAGCCCGTTAAACTCAGATCGAAGTCCAAGCCCTTGAGATCAGCGAGTTCCTGGCCGAGTAATTCGTCATCCCACTCAGCCCAGCCCACCGACCGATTCACCATCAGCCGGAAGGCCTTGACTTGCGACTCGGTCCATTCGTCACACAGGATGACCGGCACCTCGGTGATGCCGAGTTTCTTGGCGGCCTTGATTCTGAGATGGCCGTCTACCAGCGTTCCGTCGCTACGGGCCAGCACTGGAATTTTGAAGCCGTATTCCCCAATGGACGCCATCATCCGTTCGACTGCGGCGTCGTTCTTGCGCGGATTTCTGGCGTAGAAAACCAGCCTGGTGATCGGCCAAATTTCGATGCGCTGCGCGATGGGCTTCGAAAGCATACTTCTCCTTTACTGGAGGGATCTTTCGGAGGGTGCGCTTTGCGCTGGCCTGACGAACCGGCCCCGTGGTTCCTTTATACGCTGATTGGGGCGAGGTGTCCAGAGGCCAAAAATCATTTCCCCGCTGGATTGTTTCTTTTCAACGGGTTAAAGCCGCCGCCCTGGGACGGCCGGAAACTCGCAAACTGGCAAAGAGTAGGTTGCCAGGAGCTTTGGAACAATAGGCGAAACGCAGGGCACAGAGCGAAGCCGGTCTCTCCCGTGGCCCGATGTTCTGCGCCGCCGCTGGGGCTCTGTGCGAGTGGCCGACCATCCGCCCGGAACGGCGCCGACCCTAAAGGGGCCCCAATTCCTGAACTCCGATACGCCCGCTTGGGCGTGTTGGACATGGAACGGCGGTTGCGAACTGGGCCGCCAGCGGTTAGAGTTGGGTCCGGCGGTAAAAATGAAGAGCCGAAAATCGATATGGATCTTGGGTGGACTCCTGGCCGTGGTCGCTCTACTCTGCGGGCAAGCGGCGCCGGCAGCCGGTTTCGTCAGGGTCTCCGGTATGCGTTTCCTGGACGCGAGTGGGAAGGCGCTCATTCTGCACGGCATCAACGTGGTCAACAAGCGCAAGCAGGGGGCCGACGCCAACGAGGCGGACTTCGATGCAATCCGCGGTTGGGGTATGAACTCTGTCCGGCTCGGTTTTGTGTGGGATGGGGTGGAACCGGAACCCGGGAAGATCGACCCGGTATACATCGACCGCATCGCGCACCTGGTGGATTTGGCCAAGGCTCGCGGTCTGTATGTCGTCCTGGACATGCACCAGGATCTCTACAGCGCAAAGTTCGAGGATGGGGCGCCGGCCTGGGCGACGCTCGACGACGGCAAACCACACACGCGCGGCAGCATCTGGAGCGACTCTTACTACACCAGCGAGGCGGTGCACGCCTCCCTCGATCATTTCTGGGCCAATCAGGCCGCGTCCGACGGCGTCGGCCTTCAGGAGCATTACGCACAAGCCTGGCAAGCGCTGGCGAAGCGTTTCGCCGGCGAGCCCTGGGTAGTTGGCTACGACATCATGAATGAGCCCACCCCAGGCGAAGAGTTCCGGCGGTCGCGTGATGCCGGCGTCGCGGGGCTGGGGCCACAGGGCAAGCCCGAAGACCTGTTGGTGGGGCCCGAAGCTCATAAAAAGCAGTTGGCGCTGATGCAGGACGTCGAGGCCTTTAGGGCAATGCTCGACAGGCAGGCGCCCGTGCTGCAGACGTGGGAGCGCACGCGATTGATGCCGTTTTACACTCGCGTCGCGCGCGCCATCCGGCAGGTGGATTCGCGCCACATCCTGTTTTTGGAACCGGCGGTTCCGTGCGCCCACGGTGTCCGCACCGCAATTACGCCCGTCATCGATGCCAAGGGAAAGCGCGACCCCCTGCAGGCTTTCTCGCCACACGCCTACGACATCACGACCGATAACGCAGGGGTGGCATCGTCGAGCAACGCGAGGGTGGAACTGATCATGGCGACGCACGTCGAGGAGGCACGACGCCTCAACATGCCGATGTGGGTGGGTGAGTGGGGGGCTTTCTACAACGACGCCGGCGCTGCCGCCATGACGCGCTTCACCGTCGGCCTCTACGACCGGTACGGCTGCGGCGACGCTTACTGGAGCTACGGACGGAGGCTGGCCGCGAGCCCGATTCTGCCGGCGCTGGCGAGGCCCGCCCGGAATTGAATCCGCCCGAATCGCCAAAGGGGCCCTGCGGCAGTGGGCATCGTAGCTCGCCCATGCGGAAGCAATCCGCATCAGCGTATCGTCAACTCGGATGTGGCCTTCGCGGCGACGGTCCCGGGGCGGCCGGCGCAATCCGCAGACTGCCGGACCCACAGCCCTGACACGGATCAAAACGGATCCCCCGGATCGGCGGCAACATGGTAAACGGGTGAATTGAAGCGGGCAGTGCCCGGATCACGCGCCACTCTTCCATTGGTAGCTCTGCCGATGTGGCGCCCACAGCTTCATCCGAGTGGCCGACCATACGCCCTGAGATGCAGTAAATGCCACAGCCCCAGGTTCGTCTCTTCGACATGAGTGGGCGGCATCAAGGGATCAGTGGTCCAGAAACGCCTCGCGGCCCGTTCGTTTGAGAGATGATTCTCACTCCTCCTCCGCCAGCAACTTTTGCCCCGCCAGCGCAGTGAAGAAGGCCCATGCGCCCACCGCCAGCACGACGGCCGCGGCTGCGTCATCGCGGTAAGGGCGAGCGCGGCGCCGGCCGATGGAAGTCTTCTCATTTGCACTCCTACTTGCATGCGCGCGCAGGCAGGTATACGATTAATCCATGGTTCGCAAGTGCGCGAGCTTCGCGTTCGGCTTGGCGCTCATCGTGGTGTTCGGCTTCGCGATGGCGCATGCGCACGCGCTGAAAATCCCTGGCGCTTCCACTGGTTTTTCCACCCCGTGCGAGCCTGCGTCGCCCGCATTCAAAGCCGCGGGCGAATCGAAGGCGGTTTCGACGATCGACTCGACCTACGCCGCCGAAAACGCCGAAGGCCCAGCCGGCGTCGTGCGGAGATACTGCGTCGAAACGGTCGCGCGGGCGACTAGGCCCCCGGCGCCCTGGGCCTTTCCTCCCCTGTTCCATCGGCCTCCGCCGGCAAACTCCTGATCCGACATCGCAAGGATTCGCGCTCCCGACGCGTTCGTGAGCGCCCCCGTCCACCGGTGCTATATATCTGGAGTTTGATTCCATGAAGAAGATGATGTTGATCGTCGCGCTGGCAGGCAGCGCTTTGACGGCCCAGAATGGACCCCTCGCCAACGGCGTTTACGCCGTCGAGGAAGGCAACGCGAAGGCGAAGAATCTTGTCATCCGTCAGTACGAAGGCAAGGACGTTGTGCTCGACACGGCGAACTTCGCGCCGCTCGTAGTCGACGGCAAACCGGAGATTAACCGGGACCCGCGCGGTAGCTGGCTGATGATCCAGCTCGCGCCTGAGGCGGCTAAGCGTCTTGAGGATCTTACGAGGTCGCATATGAACCGGCGTGTCGCGGTCGTCGTCAGCGACAAGATTCTTTCCGCGCCGACGGTTCGAAGCGTGATCCAGGACGGCAAGGCCCGGGTCACGCCGTGCGAAGACGAATCGTGCGATACGCTCCTGCGCCAACTAAGCAAGTAGCGCAGCCAGCCTAGACCGTGAGGAATGCCGATCCGACGCTTCCTCACGGGTCTCTGTCCCGACGCACAGCTCGCGCACAGGGGCGCCAAGCTCACCACCAGCCAGATGCGGCGGCATTTCACGGATTGCCCGCGGCGGCCCACAGTTCGAGAAACGATGTGGAAGCGGCTTGCAAAACCTGCCCAAGGTGCAGGAATCGGGTTCGCGTAGCATGGCCGTGTTTAAGCGGGGAAAGGTCTGGTGGTACGAATTCGTCTTCGCAGGCCGGCGGGTCCGGGAATCGGTGAAGACTCATTCAAAGACCGTGGCGAAACTGGCGGAACAGAAGCGGCGGCGGGAACTCGAAGAGGGCTTCAACGGACTCGAAGACACCCGCGATGAACGCATCAAGAGCATGAAGGAACTGGCGGCGGCATACCTGGAAGAATACAAGTTGCGCCATCGGTCCGCCACGTTTGCTGAGTATGCGGTGGGGAACGTCACCCGGCACTTGGGGGGAACTCATGGCGGTTGACGGACGGACAAGACCGTGAAGAACTACCAGACGGCGCGGCATAAAGAGAAGGCGGCGCCGAAGACCATCAATGAAGAAGTGGGTTTCCTGTTGCGGCTGTTGGGCGAAGCGGGCGAACCTATCCGCGCGCGGTTGCGGCGGCAAAAGGCGCTGAAGCTGGCGATTCGGGAACAGGTAGGCAAGGCGTACACCCCTGAAGAGAAGACCGCGCTACTGGCGGCGGCGCGCGCGGCGCGGTCCCCTGCGATTTACCCGGCGCTGATGCTGGCACTCAACGCGGGGATGCGGGATGCGGAGATTCGCGGTCTTCAGTGGGGCCGGATGGATCTGTTCAAGGCGTATCTGACCGTGGGGGACAGCAAGACCGAAGCCGGCGAAGGCCGGACCATTCCCCTGAACTCCGATTCGCTCGAAGCGATGGTGGAGTACTCGAAGTGGTACACCAAGCGATTCCACAAAATGAAACCGGAATGGTACGTCTTCCCGGCGCGGATCGGCACACCGGCAACGGGACAGAAGAGGCTGCTTGATCCTACGAAGCCGATGGTTACTCTCAAGACCTCATGGAACAACGTGAAGACGAAAGCGAAAGTCACGGGGCGGTGGCACGATAACCGGCACACCCTGATAACCGACCTGGCCGAAAGCGGCGCGGGTGACGAAACCATCCGGGACATTGCCGGACACGTCTCGAAGCAGATGTTGAAGCACTACTCTGCTTGCGTTTGAATGACTCCGCAGATCCGGACGGCAGGCAACGTTCGCCTGATCGCTGCCAGGGTGGTCCCGTCGTAGCAGGAATCAGGTAGTCTTTTCGGGCATGGATCCGGAGACGGGAGGGGAGGCTACACATAAGGAGGGCAATGATAATTGGAGTGGAGCGGCCGGCGGGTGATCATTACGGACACACGGGTTCTCTCGCGGATCGATCCCCGGGGAGCATATCTACGGGACGGGCTTTCTCGTCCACTTGACGGGGACAGGACTTTACGGGAGTAATCCTGCCGCACGTCCTCGATCGCCGTTGCGGAGGCCAACTTCCGGATGGCCGACGATACGCTCGCAAGGTGAACACAGGGCCAAGAGTTCACCATGGCCATACGATAGGTCGCGTTCTGGTTGCGGGTGAAAGCGCCCTTTTTCCCACGATGGTCGAAGAGAGTTTTCACGGTCCCAGAAAGGGCTCCAGCTAACGCCCGCGGCGGTGCCGCGTCTTAAGGAACAAGCTTATCCGGCCGCGATTGCGGGATTGTACGATGCGACAGATGGTACAGGACATCATTTTCTCATTGCGAGAGCTGCGAAAGCACCCGGGCCTGGCAGTGACGGCTATCCTTTCGCTGACCCTCGGGATTGGCGCCACGACCGCGGTTTTCAGCGTGATTTATGCGTTGCTGGTGAATCCTTACCCCTACCTGGGGGCGGATCGCATGGTCTACCTGAATATCCTCAACGAGAGGGGCGACAATCGCGGTGTAGGCGTGACCGGCGACCAGTACAAAGCGCTGCGCCAGGCGAAGTGCATTGAAAGCCTCGCGGCGAGCTGGGGGACCTGGAATCTCACCACTACGGATGAGGATTTGCCTGAGGGTGTCCCCTCCGTTCAGCTTTCGGGCAGCGCAATTGGCTGCAGATCATCGGGATCGCCGCCGACGCTCGCGACGACGGTTTGCGAAATCCGGTGAAGCCGGCGATCTTCGTGCCGTACTCGATGCGCATGTGGATGTTCACGCAAGTGCTGGTGCGCACGCGGACGGCGCCGTTGACGAATCTCGATCGCATTCGCGCTGCCGTGCAGGCCGTGGATCTCGAACAGCAGGTGTTCGGCCGGACCCAGGATCTGGACCAATGGATTCAGGCCAGGACGCATATTCGTTCGGACGGCTGGTGGCCGCGCTGTTCACGGGTTTCGCGGCGCTGGCCGCGATCGGCCTGTTTAGCGTGATGTCCTACGGCGTCGCGCAGAGGACCAATGAATTCGGGCTCCGCATGGCGCTGGGCGCCACCCCGGCCGGGGTGGTCCGCCTGGTGTTCGCGTCGACGGCTTGGGAAATGGCGGGCGGGCTGGCGTGCGGCGCTTTGCTGAGTCTGCTGCT
>JGI12270J11330_10000891_pt1 | contig 22444 bp, 22 predicted proteins | sample PeaSoiMetSII2010_FD_11330 | JGI IMG/M metagenome (IMG submission 11330)
AAGGAGACGCGGCAAGGGAGGCGCGGCAAGCCGCGTCTCTACGGCAGAGTTCTTGCGCACGCTGCTAGCCCTCTGAGATCGCCGGGACCGGCTCTTCGTCACTCGAAATTACTTCCGGATCGGTCTCGTCCAGCATAAAGCCGAGAACTTCCTGCGGAATCGGCGCGCTCCACACCGGCGAAAACGACTGGCGATGCAGCGGCGAGGGGCCGTGCTCGCGCAGCGCCGCGAGGTGGTGCGGCGTGCAGTATCCCTTGTTCGATGCCAGGCCGTACATGGGAAAGACCGGGTCCCAGGCGGAGATCATGCGGTCCCGTTCGACCTTCGCAAGGATGGAGGCGGCGGCGATGGAAGCAGAGAGCGCGTCGCCATGAATGATCGGTTGTTGAGGAAGCTCGCAATCGAGTCTCACGGCATCGACCAGAAGATAGCTCGCCGCCGGCGCCAGTTGCTGAACGGCATGCAGCATGGCGAGGCGCGAAGCCTGATAGATATTGATTTGATCGATGCGGGCGGAATCCACGGCGGCCACGGCCCAGGCGATGGAATGCTGGCGAATGCGGAGCGCGAGTTCTTCGCGGCGTTCAGCGGGAAGCAGTTTGGAATCGCGCAGGCCGCGAATGCGGTGCGCAGGGTCGAGGATAACGGCGGCAGCTACGACCGGGCCGAACAGCGATCCGCGGCCGACTTCATCGACTCCGGCAACGTGTTCGGCGCCCGCGGCCCAAGCCCGCTTTTCAAAATTAAGCGTGCAGCGCAGTTTTTTCAGCAGACGCAACTTGGCGGCGGAGGCAGACAGATTGTCTGCTTTGGAAGTCTTCGATGTGCGCGCGGACTTGGACACGGAATCTGCTCAGCATCTTCGCCGAAGAAGAGGCGCGACGCAAGAGTAGCGTGCCAGGGTCTGGAGGTTGCGGCATGAATGTCAATACAAACGAGCGCGGAAAAGCGACCGCGGCCTACTGTTGTTCGACTTCTTTCAATCGCGCGGCCTTGCCCTTAAGCCCGCGCAGGTAGTAAAGCTTGGCGCGGCGGACTTTGGCGGAGCGCACCACGTCAATCTTGTCGATGACCTTGGAGTCGATGGGGAAAATACGCTCCACGCCCTGGCCGAAACTGATCTTGCGGACGGTAAAGCTGGGTTGGGCGCCTCGCTTCCGGGCAATAACGACGCCTTCGAACGCCTGCAGGCGCTCTTTTTCGCCTTCTCTGATCTTGACTTGCACCTTGATGGTATCGCCGGGACCAAACTTCGGAATGTCGGTGCGGCGCGATTTCGCCAACAGTTTTTCGATGATCGGATTGCGCATAACGTTTCCTTCCTAACTCTTGCCCTTGGTCTGGGTCAATATGTCCTGGGCCAGCTTGATCTGGGCCAGCAATTCCTTGTCTTCCGCCGTCAGCGCAACCCGCTCCAATAAATCGGGACGGTTGCGCAGCGTTTTTGCCAAAGCCGTTTTGCGCCGCCAGCTGCGAATCTGGTCGTGGTTGCCATTCACCAGCACACCCGGTACAGCCATGCCGCGAAATTCCGCGGGACGCGTGTAATGCGGATAGTCGAGCAATCCGCCGGAAACGCAGGTGGAACTCGGGCCGTCGCCGGCCAGCTCCGCACCTGCTGTAAACGACTCGGTGAACGATTCCTGCCGCGTCGAAGCCTGGTTGCCCACCGCGCCCGGGATCAGCCGCGTAACGGTGTCCACAATTACCGCTGCGCCCAGTTCGCCGCCGCTTAGTACATAGTCGCCGATCGAAACTTCGCTATCCGCCAGGTGCTCGCTGATGCGTTCGTCCACGCCTTCGTAGCGTCCGCAAATCAGGACGATCCGGTCGAGCGCGGAAAGTTCCGCCGCCAGCGACTGGTCGAGCCTGCGTCCCTGTGCGGAAAGCAGAATCACCGACTGCTTCGCGCCCGGGCTTAAGCGGAGTTCGCGTGAGGCCACGTCGCCGAACGACTCCAAACATTCAAAGATCGGTTCCGGCTTCAGGACCATGCCCTCGCCGCCGCCGAACGGGCGGTCATCCACGGTGCGGTGTTTGTCTTTCGTGAAAGCCCGCAGATCATGAATGTTGATTTCCACCAGGCCCGTTTCCCGCGCCCGGCGGACAATTCCGTAATCGAGTGGTCCGCGAAAGAAGTCGGGAAAGATCGTGACAATGTCGATCTTCATTTGCGGAAACCAGTCGTTGGTCGTTCGTCGTTGGTCGTTAGCAAAAACCTTCCACCGCAAGCGAGTTGCGAACGACCAACGACTAACGACTTCTTTCTTTCTCTTCTTTTGCCAGCGGCGCGTTTACTTCCAGCAAGCCTTCCGGCAACTTCATACGAACCTGCTTATGCTCCAAATCCAGCTTCTCCAGGTACGCCTCGGCGAAGGGGATTTCGTAGGGCAGCTTCGCTCCCCGATGCTCTTTGCTTCGAACTACAAGCAGCGGCGCTTCTCCCGCGCCGAACTGCACGTCTTCAATCTCGCCGATCTCGCGCTGGCCGTCGAACACTGTGCAACCGATCAGGTCGCTCAGATACGTCCAGCCCGGCTCCAACCGGGCGCGTTCACTGCGCGGAAGCTGAAGTTCAGCGCCCACCAGCGGCTCGGCATCGGAAATCGTCTCGATGCCCTGAAACTTCAGCACCAGAAAACTCTTATGCGGCCAGAGATCCTCGACCGTTACTTCTCGGCGCTGGCCGTCTTTCGCGAGCGCCCACAGGCGCATGTCTTGCCGGAAGCGGTCCGGGACATCGGTGTGCAATTCGACCGCTACTTCTCCGCGGCGCCCCTGCGTCTTGATGACGACCGCCAAGGTAATCCATTCGCCGGTTGCGTCCGATGCCGCTATTCGATGATCTCCTGTTCAACGATGGGCTATTCGATGATCTCGAGCGCGTAGCGCTTGTTCTGCTTCGAACCCGCCGCGCTCAGCACGTTGCGCAAGGCGCGGGCGACGCGGCCGGAGCGTCCGATGATTTTGCCCAAGTCGGCCTCGGCCACTTCGAGCTCGATGACGGTTTCGTCCCCGTCTTCGTACTCTTCAATAAAAACCTCGCCCTTGGCATCGACGATCGCCTTGGCGATGTACTCAATCATGGCGTGCGGGCTGGCGGCGGCCTCGATCATACTTTGTCCTGAACTCGGCTCCTGAGTGGGTGAGTGTAAGAACGGCTAGGCTACCGAAGCGGCCGCGGCCGGCGCGGGATGAGCAAGCAGTTTCCTGACGCGGTCCGAAAGCTGGGCGCCCTTCGAAACCCAGTGCTCAATGCGCTCGCGTTTCAGGTCGAAAGTGGCCGGATTGGTGCGTGGATTATACGTGCCCACCACTTCCACCGGGCGGCCATTGCGAGCCCGCTCCTTCTCAATCACCACCACTCGGTAATACGGTTGTTTGCGCGCACCAAAGCGCGCCAGTCGGATCATTAACACAGACTTCAGTATCCTTTGCCCGGAAGAATCCGCGAAGTAAAGACAAAGTATTATTATGCCGGAGCTTAGCCCTTTTTCGCAAATGCGGTAAGGTGTGTGGTAGAGCCTACCCACATCGTAACCCCATGCGAGGTTGAAGTGTGTGAGTGAGAAACGCCGCAAGGATCTGGCCTGGCGGCTCGAATCGAAAATGCCAAATACAGATGACAGGCGTTTGGAAGTGCGGCTGCTCGACGCTGGAACCGGAAACTACCTGGGATAGCGGAAACACTCGACCGCGTGGTCGTTCACCATCCCGGTGGCCTGCATGAAGGCGTAGCAGATGGTCGAGCCGACGAAGGTGAAGCCGCGTTTCTTCAGATCTTTGCTCATCGCGTCCGATTCATTAGTGCGCGCCGGAATTTTCTTCCCTAGCCGCCAACCGTTCACTCGCGGTTTGCCCCCGACAAACTGCCAGATGTAGCGATCGAACGAGCCGAACTCCTCTTGCACCGCCAGAAATGCTTTGGCGTTCTGTATCGCCCAAGCCACCTTCAGCCGGTTGCGGACGATCCCTTCATCACGCAGCAACCGCTGCGTCTTTCGCCGGTCGTAACGCGCGATTTTCTTCGGGTCGAAGCCGTCGAAGGCCGCGCGATAGTTTTCGCGCTTCCGCAGAATCGTGTCCCAGCTAAGACCGGCTTGGACACCCTCCAGAATCAGAAACTCGAATAGCGTGCGGTCGTCATGCTGCGGGACGCCCCATTCGCGGTCATGATAGAGGATCGAGAGATCGTTACTCGCCCACGTGCAGCGTACAACATCTTTCTTACGTGCTTTCATCTGTGGAACCGGCTCCCGACCCTTCACGCAGGTCGCTTGCCGGCGAGAACGCCGTCAATCTTGCGCAACTCTTCGGCTGAGAATTTCAGGTTCTTCAGTGCGGCCACGTTGTCGTCCACCTGCGACACTTTGCTCGTACCTACGAGCGCGCTGGTGACGCGCGGATCGCGCAGTACCCACGCGACGGCCATCTCCGCTAGCGTCTGCCCTCGCTGCCCGGCGATTTCATTGAGCGCGCGCACCTTGGCGAGAGTGGTTTCCCCGATGTCCTTCTTCTTCAGAAAGAAATCGCGTGCGGCGCGTGAGTCACTGGGAATTCCATTCAGATAGCGATCCGACAGCAGTCCCTGCGCCAGGGGGCTGAAGACGATCGCTCCCACGCCTTCTTTTTCGAGCACGTCGAGCAATCCCTGCTCCGGATCGCGCCCGAACATCGAATACTTCGGCTGATGAATCAGGCAGGGCGTTCCCAGGTCGCGCAAAATCTTTACCGCCTCGGACGTCTGCTTGGCGTTATAAGACGAAATGCCCACATAGAGCGCTCGGCCCGAGCGCACCGCGGCGTCGAGCGCTCCGAGCGATTCTTCCATCGGCGTGTCGGGATCGGGCCGGTGATGGTAGAAGATGTCGACATACTTGAGCCCCATGCGTTTCAGGCTCTGATCGAGGCTGACCAGCATATATTTGCGCGAGCCAAGATTCCCGTAGGGCCCGGGCCACATATCCCAGCCCGCCTTGGTCGAGATGATCAACTCGTCGCGGTAGGGAAGAAAATCCTTTTTCAGGATCTGCCCGAAAGTTTCTTCCGCCGATCCATAGGGAGGGCCGTAATTATTGGCGAGATCGAAATGCGTGATGCCGAGATCGAAGGCGCGACGCAACATGGCGCGGGAGTTTTCGAAGTGATCCACGCCGCCGAAGTTGTGCCACAGTCCGAGCGATACGGCGGGAAGTTTGATGCCGCTGCGCCCCGAGCGGCGATATTGCATGGAGTCGTAACGATTGTCATCTGCGACGTACACGCTGGCTCTCCTCGACGGAACTCAGATCGGCACCCATTCTACCGGGTCGGTCGTCCGCGTGTCAGTCGGCTACCGGGGATAGGTATACGAACGGGAAAACTGTGGACAAGCGAGGGGGCATAAGATCGGCGATTATAGACGGCTGGTGGACGCCTCGGATGCCGATCTCATCGTTGCTGCAGGAGGGCACGGATAACGAGTGCGGCCGCTCCAGGGGTCCGTATTATGGCCGCGTGTTCGGCGCTCTCGGAAGGACTGATGGAGCCACGCCGGCAGGCCGAGGCTCAACACGATGAGCAGTGCCACGATCAGGTTGGCTCCGGGCGACAACGTCTTGATGGTGTTGGCCTCGAACCGCGTGATGAGCATGGAGAACGCGAACACCTGCAAGGAGTGGCCGCCCAACAGGTTCAGGAATCGGAAGAAACGCAGCTTCATCGCAGCCACGTCCACCGCCCGTGGGATCCACCAGATGAGATACCCGAGACAAGCGGCGTCGAGAAACCGGATCGGGTTGTGATCCGGATGCCCACTAAACCCCAGCAACGGACTTATTCCCCAGAGCGAAAGTAAGTGGCGGTCAACCATGAGCAGCAAAGAGACCACCACGCACGCGGCCAGCAGGATCCGCGACTTCCCAACGCCGGAGGCCTGCGAGCGCACCGCGCGATAACCAATATATTGCCCGGCAACGAAGTAGGCCTGCCACGCGCACAGATTAAAGGTGACCGAGCCGAGCCCCGCTGCACTCGATCTTAAGCCTCCCAGCCCGAACTGCGCGCCTACCCACAGACCCGCGCTGATGACTCCGATCAGCCACGCGCGTCCCTCCGTGAATTGCTTTAGGACGATGGGACTAAATGCCAGGAATACGCAATACATCGGGAGAATCCTGTCGAACCCGACTTGATTCCAGAGCAAGGCCCCGGAGACGAAAGTTTGCAACGGGTGCGCCGCCCGATGCACCTCGGTGCGGAGGAAAAGGGCAACCAGTGTCCCCACCACCAGCAGCGCGATGTGGGTCAGGTAGATCGTCCGGGCGCGCCGGAAGACCTTCGACACCATCGCGGAGTTTCCGCGTCTCTGCCTGAACAGAAGGTAAACCCAGGCGGAAACTAGTCCCGACAGAAAAACGAAGCCATCCGGAGCCGAGGCGTAGCCGAACGTGTACTCAGTGAAGGGTGCCAGGGGGTTGGGAAAGTGCCCCAATGTCATCGCCACCAAGAAGTACCCGCGCAGCGTATCTACGCGCCAATCGCGCTCCATGGACAACTCTAGGGCAATCGGCATTCCGCTGGGAAAGCGGTAACAAACGGCCCCAGTTACTTGCTTAGTGCTTACATACGCAAACCCTTGCACTGTCTGTGGAAAACTCCCCGTCTTCCTTGAACCATGAGAGCAAGGGCCGCGCGGGCGTGTGCGAGAGTGCGCGAGCCCTCCTCGTTGGGCGTCTACCGGTCAGTCGTACTTTTCATAACGGATCGATGTTCGATCCCAGCCCAGGCTTTTCAGCAACTCTCGGTTCGCCTTGACCATCTTGTCGAGGCCGCAGATGTAGGCATGCATGTCGGTGCGGGTTCCAACGATTTGGGCCAGATGTTCCTGCACGTATCCTCGCAGCGCTTTCCACTCTGCGGCAGCGCGGCTCAGCGTGGGAAGAAAATGAAAATTGGCGTGCCTGGCGGCGAGACGTTCAAACTCCTCGCGATAATAAATGTCCTGCTCGTGGCGCGCGCCAAACAGCAGCCAGAATTGGCGTCCCTGATGACGATCGCTCTCCGCCAGCAGCCAATGCAGCATCGAGCGGAACGGCGCGATCCCGGTTCCAGTTGCAATAAATACGGTGTCACGCAGCGGCGGACGCAGGATGAAATCGCCGAACGGTCCCTGAAACGCGATCTTCGCGCCATCGTCGAGACTGCAGAGATAGTTCGAAATGAATCCATCCTGCACCCGATTCAGGCAGAAGGCGAAGTGTCCGTTCTCGGACGGCGGGGACGCGATGGAATACGCGCGCGTCATCTCCTCGCCGTCGGGAGTGGTGGCCTTCACCGAGAGCCATTGTCCGGGAACAAAGCCGAAGCGGGTTACGCCGTTCACTTCGAGTTCCAGGTGATTGGTAAACTCAGAGAGCGGGACGGAGCGAAGCAGCCGGGCGTCGAAAGTCTTGAACTGCGCCATCAGTCATCTAGATGATTTTGAAGAGCCGCTGGACGCTTCGATTCGCATGCACCCGCATTTTCTTGCTGAGGCTGATTTTTGAGGAGCGAAAAATGGGACACCGCATTTGCCCCTGGTGGCTCGGCTACGTACTGGCCAGTCCGTTGCGCCGCCTGTTACAGGACCCGGTCGCGATCGTCAGGCCTTATGTCCGGGAAGGAATGACCGTCCTTGAACCCGGCCCCGGCATGGGATTCTTCACGCTGGAAATGGCTCGCCGGGTAGGCGCAAGCGGCCGAGTGGTCGCGGTCGACGTTCAGTCGCGCATGATCGCAGGATTGAAACGCCGGCTGGCGAAAGCCGGACTGCTCGAACGGACCGATGCGCGCCTCTCGTTGTCCGACTCCATGGGCTTGCAGGATCTGCAAGGGAAAGTTGATTTCGCACTCGCGATGGCGGTGGTGCACGAAATGCCCAGCTCAAACCGCTTCTTCGCCGAAGTTGCGGCAGCGATGAAACCAGGCGCCACGCTCTTGCTGGCAGAACCCTCCGGCCACGTGAAGCCGGCCGCATTCGAAGCCGAACTGCAGGACGCCGCCGCGGCAGGTCTGGAAGTGTCGGGGCGCCCCGTAATTTCCCGCAGCCAGGCGGCGCTGCTGAAAAAACCTGGGACCGGCTGAACCGGCATTCCGCGGCGCCCTTCCTAAAAACCTTGCATGAGGACTGGTCGTCCCTCCGGGACTTAGTCTCAAATTTGGCCGCCTACCCGGCGCTGAAGCGCTGGGCTAAGTTGGTTCGCCCCTGCCGGGGCTGGACCCTTCTGACAGCTGACGGTTGAAAGCTGACGGCTTCTTACTCCACCGTCACCGACTTCGCGAGATTCCGCGGCTGATCTACGTCGCAGCCTCGGCGGACGGAGATGTGATAGGCGAGCAGTTGCAGTGGAACAATCTCCAGAATCGCCGACAGTTCATCCGGCGCGGGCGGAACGAAAAGCACGTGATCCGCTTCCTCGGTGATTTCTTTGTCCCCTTCGGTGGCGAGCGCTATGACTATGCCGGAACGAGCTTTTACTTCTTTCAGGTTCGACATTGTTTTCTCGTAGCGGACCATCGACTGCGGGCTGTTGACGTCGCGCGTGGCGATGATGACTACCGGTAGATTTTCGTCAATCAGCGCATTCGGGCCGTGCTTCATTTCGCCTGCCGGATAACCTTCGGCGTGAATGTAGGAAATTTCCTTGAGCTTGAGCGCGCCTTCGAGCGCGATGGGATAGTGAATGCCGCGTCCGAGGAAGAGGAAGTCCTGCGCGCGGATATAAGTCTTTGCCAGCTCGTCGCAAGCCTCATCGCGCGTGAGAATCTGTTCCAGCTTGCCCGGGATGCGCATGAGCTCTTGCACGGCGGCCTTGGCCTGTTCGGGGGTCATGGCGCCGCGCACCTGCGCCAGATACAAGGCGAATAAATAAAGAGCAGTAAGTTGTCCGGTGAAAGCCTTGGTCGATGCCACGCCAATTTCCGGGCCGGCGTGGGTGTAGATGGTTCCGGCGGCTTCGCGCGTGATCATGGAGCCGACCACGTTACAGATGGCCAGCGTCTTCGAGCCCTTGGCCTTAGCTTCACGCTGGGCCGCGATGGTGTCGGCGGTTTCGCCGGATTGCGAAATCAGCAGCGTCATTGTGCCCGGCCCGAGGATCGGGTCGCGATAGCGCCATTCGCTGGCGTAATCGACTTCAACCGGAACGCGGGCCAGATTCTCGATCATGAACTTGCCGGCCAGTCCGGCGTGCCAACTGGTGCCGCAGGCGGCGACGTCTATTTTCTTCAGCGCTTTGAACTCGGCTTCGCCGACCTGCATCTCGTGGAGGAAGATGGCACCGGTATCCTGCGAGACGCGGCCGAGCGTGGTGTCGCGGACGGTGCGCGGCTGCTCATAAATTTCTTTGAGCATGAAGTGCTTGAAGCCGCCCTTCTCCGCCATGATCGGATCCCAGGTGATGCGCTGCGCCTTTCGCTCCAGCGGATTGCCGTCGAAATCGGTGACCCGCACGCCGTCCGCGGTAATCACGGCAAGATCGCCGTCGGCCAGAAAGAAAAGGTCGCGGGTGTGATCGAGGAGCGCGGGCACGTCGGAGGCGACGAAGTATTCGTCCTTGCCGAGGCCGATGACGGCGGGTGGTCCGTTGCGGGCCGCGACGATCTTGTTCGGTTCGTCAACCGCGATCACCACCAGCGCAAACACGCCGGTGAGTTCCTTGACCGCTTTGCGCACGGCTTCTTCCAGGGATGGCCGATGACCGTTTCCCGTTTGCAGGTAGTGCTTCTCCACCAGGTGCGCGATGATTTCCGTGTCCGTCTCGGTGGTGAACTTGTGTCCTTCGGCGATCAATTTCTTCTTGAGCGAGAGATAGTTCTCGACAATGCCGTTGTGCACCACCACGATTCTGCCGCTGCAGTCGCGATGGGGATGGGCGTTTTCTTCGGTAGGGCGGCCATGGGTGGCCCACCGCGTGTGTCCGATGCCGTAAGTGCCGTCGAGCGGCTTGAGGCGGATCACTTCTTCCAGATTGCGCAGCTTGCCCTCGGCGCGGCGGATCTGCAGGCCTGCGCTGTTTCCGGCCACCGCGATACCCGCCGAGTCGTAGCCGCGATACTCCAGCTTTCTGAGGCCCTCAATGATGACGGGGACGACTTGCTTCTTGCCCACATATCCCACAATGCCGCACATTGGCGAATTAGCTCCTTGATGAAGGTATCGGTGGGGGACCGGTGATGGTTCGGGCAGCCCCTAAGGGGCGTCTGATTTCGGAGAAGTTTCGGCATCGCTAAAGCGATGCGCTGATACGAAGCAGCTAGTTTTTCCGCAGCCTGCTAGTCTTCGAGCAATCCGCTAGCTAGCCTTCGAGGGAGAAACGAAACTCTTCAATGACCGGGTTCGTCAGAACTTCGCGCGCGATGCTCTCTACTTCCGCTTGCGCCTCATCCTTTGAGATACCGCCGTTGAGAGTAATTTCGAAATACTTTCCTTGCCGGACATCATGCAAACTCTTGTAGCCGATTTTCGTAAGGGCGCCGTGGATGGTCTTACCCTGCGGATCCAGAACGCTCTTCTTCAACGACACGTAGACGTAGGCTTTCATCAACTCAACGATTATACGTCAGGTGGCAGGGAATAGGACCGTGGTTTTCGTTATAGGGAGTATGCGTTTGGACCACTCATCTTCGTGACGTCGAGTCCGTAACCTATTTAGAAGAGGATAGTTGACTATCCAACTCCGCGATCGCCTGCTCCAGCATCTGGCGGTGACGAGGGTTGGTGGCTGCCAGCAGTTGTTGAGTGAGGCGTTCCCGGGAAAGAAGCAAGCCCTCGCGTTTCCGGTTGCGTTGCTGCTCGTCGGGCGAGATCGGTTCGCGGGAGGTTTTCCGCTGCTCCGACATTTCCGCTTGCTGTTGTTCTACGGACTTACTCTCCCAGCCGCGTGCCATCTGGGGAATCTTACCTCGAAGTTTCTCGGAAATTGTCACGAAGTGTAAAGAAATGACTTGCCTGTGACCCGGAGACGGAGTAAAAATGTCTGTTCCGGGAAAGCACCAATCCGGGAAAACGGTGTCGCAGAACCTGAGGGGGCTCCCCGACCGGGGAGAATGAGATTGGTTCCCAAGTAAAGGAACCGACGCCTGCGACGCAATGTTGAACTGTAGTCCCGCGGCTTGGCAAGCTGCGATGGCCCCCAGTTCCTGTTCAAAACTAGCTTCCCGACATATTGCACGCGACAGGTGCAGGAGGTGAATCTATGTCAGAAAGCGGAGACGCACCCCAGAGAGATGCGTCGCCGGAACGCGACCGGTATCGGCTGCTACTCGAGATCACCGACCTGGTCGCGCGAGCCAAAAGCTTGCCCGACGCATTCAAAGAACTCGCCCGCCCGGTGCTGGCCCTGACGGGAGGCGAACTGCTGAATCTTTCCCTCTACGACCCGCGCCGGGATTGCATGGTGACTCACTACTGGAAAAAGAACGAGGAAAGTGGAGAGTTCGGCGCTTTGCCCGTGGACGAAGCGGCGTGCGGGTGGGTATGGAAACATCAGGAGCTGATCGCCATTCCCGATACCGAGCGCGAGCAGCGCTTTCCCGGCTTCGTGCCCGTGCTGCTCAATCACGGTGTCCGATCGTACATCGCCCTTCCCATGAGCACGCCTTTACGCCGTTTTGGAGCACTTGGCCTGGGCAAGAACGTTCCCGAAGCCCTGAACGCCGAGGACGTCGAATTCCTCTCTCGCGTCGCGCTGATGGGAGCGGTGGTGCTGGAGAAGGATAGGGCCTACAGCGCCTTTGAGGAACAGCAGAGCCTGGTCGCGATCAGCCGTGAACTGAGTTCCAGCCTGGAGTTGGAAAAACTGTTGCCGCTCATTCTTTCCAGTCTTCGGAACATTGCGCGCTACGACCGGGCCATCCTGTGCCTGCTGGATGAGGAGGGCAAGAACGTGCAACGGTATGGAGAGGCTCTGGAATGGGAGCCTCTCGTCAACCAGGGAGGTGCGATTCCGATCGGGCAATCACTCTGCGGGCGGGCGATCCAGACGCGAGACGCTGCATTCCTCACCGCAGACGATTTGCGGGACATGAACGACCCACTGGCGAAGGCCATGTGCGAAGCCGGGGTTCGGTCGGTTTGCAGTGTGCCCCTGATCGCGGGTGAACGGGTCTGGGGAGCACTGAATCCGAGTAGCAGGATCGAGAATGCGTTCGGCCCGTCGGAAGTTGAATATCTGCAGCAAGTAGCCAACCAGATCGCGGCTGCGCTCCAGAATGCGCATGCGTATCGCGAGATTGCACAACTCAAGGAACGCTTAGACCAGGAGAAGCGCTATTTGGAGTACGAAATCCGGAGCGCAGAACAGTCCGACAATATTGTCGGCACGAGCCCGGCCTTGAAACGCGTGCTGGACTATGCTGCCATCGTCGCCGACACCGATTCCACCGTCCTCATCACCGGCGAAACTGGAACGGGCAAAGAATGCATAGCCCGAATGATTCACGGCATGAGCCGGCGCAAGGACCGCAACTTCATCAAGGTGAACTGCGCCGCCATTCCCACCGGACTGCTGGAAAGCGAGCTGTTCGGTCACGAAAAGGGAGCGTTCACCGGAGCGATAAGCCAGAAGCTGGGCCGGCTGGAATTAGCGGATAAGGGCACTTTGTTGCTGGACGAGATTGGAGAGATTCCCCTCGAGTTGCAGCCCAAGTTGCTGCGCGTTTTGCAAGACCGGGAGTTTGAGCGCCTGGGAGGAACGAAGACGATCCGGGTGGACGTGCGGCTGATCGCCGCAACCAATCGCGATCTGGTTCGTGCGGTCGAGGAAAAGGAATTCCGCAGCGATTTGTTCTACCGCTTGCACGTGTTTCCCCTGCATTTGCCGGCATTGCGCGACCGGCGCGAGGACATCCCCCTGCTGGTTCGCCATCTCGTCGAAAAATGCGCGGCCCGGCTACGCAAGCCGATCGACGTCATCCCGGATGAGGCCATCGAAGCCATGATGCACTGGAGATGGCCGGGAAATATCCGCGAGCTGGAGAATTTTATCGAGCGCTCGGTGATCCTTTCGGAAGGCAACCGGTTAAGCCCGCCGCTCGGCGAGTTGCGCGAGGAAATCTCACGGCAGCCGTCCGAGTCCGACGGTACGCTACGCGACAAAGAACGGGAACACATCATCGAAATGCTACGTCAGACCCGCGGTACCCTGTCAGGGCCGGGTGGGGCTGCAGCTAGGCTTGGACTCAAACGTACCACCCTCCAATACAAAATGCAGCGGCTGGGAATCTCACGCATGGATTATTTGCACTAGGGATCCCTGGGCTAAGTGACATCTGCCGAACTGTCGGCAGCCTGGCCAGTGCTGCGGCATCTCCGTTTGCCTGAGCTTGTTCAAGCCTTCCTAAGCGGTGAAGTTACAGCCACATAGTGTATGTCGAGTATGTGGCAGTTGGTGTGCATTGTTTGTCCAAGTGGCGCATTGCCGTTCCCCCGGCGGACGATTCCGCCAGCCAAGTTTCGTCGACCAGCAGGAGTTTGCAATGGGTATGCCCCGGCGCTTAGCGATACTGAACAACTGTCTAAGCTGCGCCCTAAGGCGGACCTGCGACTTCTGCAATTTGCCTCAGCCTCTGATGACCGAGTTCAACGCGATGGGGCATCTGACGCTGTATCCCGCCAATGCCACCTTGCTGACCGAAGGTCAAATTCCGCGCGGCGTTTACATCGCCTGTTCCGGCCGCTCCAAGCTCTCGGTCGGGGCCCGCGACGGCAAGACGATCATTCTGAAAATTGCCGGAGACCGCCAAGTGCTAGGTTTGAGCGCGGTCGTCTCCGGGAGGCCCTCCCCGATTACGGTCACCACCATCGAGCTTTGCCAGATCAAGTTCGTCGAAAGCGACAGCTTCCGGCGTCTGATCGAACACAACAGCCACGCCGCGCTCGCGTGCGGCACCCTGCTCGCCCGCGAGGTCATGACCTCGTTCGACGATGTGCACGAACTGCTGCTTGCCCGCAGTTCGACGGAGAAACTCGCCCGCCTGCTGCTTTCCTGGGTCTCGAGTGAGCCCCGCAATCGGGAACTCCGCGTATCCACGGAATTCACGCACGAAGAAATTGCCCAAATGATCGGATCTTCGCGAGAAACGGTAACCCGCTTATTGAGCGATATGAAACGGAAAGATTTAATTCGGCTTGAGGGTGCAACGCTGGTGATTCCTAACCGGATCGCCTTGCAAGCCATCGCTTCCTGAGAGATCCCTCCCCCGGGCGGACGAGCAGTCTCGCGTCCGCCCCTTTTTTCCCCTCATGAACCAACCCACCACGGAGCCACCGAGAACAATCTTGCGATTTGGTAATCGGGTAACTTGGTAGTTTGAAAATCAGAGCAAAGCGGGGACGCCGAGAGGGACAGGGGATCGGGTTCAAAATTACAAATTACGCAATTACCAATTGTCTTCACAGGTTGAACAGTTCCCGCAGGCGGCGCGTCTGGGCGCGGCTCACCGGAATCTCCGTTTGTTTCTTGTCGTCCATGCGCAACTGGTAGGAGCTCTTGAACCAGGGCACGACTTCGCGGATGTGATTGATGTTGACCAGAAAGGACCGGTGCGCCCGCCAGAACAAGTTAGGATCGAGATTTTCGAAAAGTTCTTCCAGCGTCCGGCAGTTCGAGTGGCCTTCCATGCCCGCATGGCCGCTGGTGGCCACCGTGATCACACCATCGTCGATCGTGGCGTAGCAGATATCTTTCGGATCGGTCAGGAATAACCTTCCCGCCGCCTTGATCAGAATCTTCGCTGTCTGCGGCTTCTGCGATTCCAACATCCGCACCAGAGTTTCGAATTTTTCTTCCGGGCCGGCGCCCGCTGCAATCTTTGCCCGCGCTTTCTCGATGGACTGAGCCACTCGCTTTTTGTCGAATGGCTTCAGGATGTAGTCTACCGCGTTCACCTCGAACGCCTTCACCGCGTATTGATCGAAGGCGGTGGCGAAGACGATCTTGGGGAGGGGAAACTTGCGGTCGAGCAGCTTCTTGATGACGCCGAAACCGTCCAAGCCCGGCATCTGGACGTCGAGAAACACGATGTCCGGATTGTGTTCGCGGATCAGGCTGATCGCTTCCAGGCCGTTCTTGCCCTGTGCGACTACGTTCACGTCGTCCAGGTTCTTGAGCAGATAGGCGAGTTCGTCGCGCGCCAGTTGTTCGTCGTCGACGATGATCGCGGACAGGGGCATAGGGTTCAGAGCCGGGCTGCTGATGAAACTGGCATTTACGGCGGCGATCGCCGTGTCCTTATGGTGAGTATAGCCACCGCAGCGGGCAGGCCGCCAGTCGCAATTCCTTTACAGAGAATTCTCGATCGCCAGCGCCATGCCCATTCCGCCGCTGACGCAGAGTGTGGCCAGGCCACGGCGGGATTTTCGCTTGAGCATTTCGTGGAGCAGCGTCGCCGTGATGCGCGTCCCGGTGCAGCCGATGGGATGGCCGAGCGCGATGGCGCCGCCGTTGACGTTGAGTTTCTCGCGATCGAAATGCAACTCGCGATCGCATGCCAGCACCTGGGCGGCGAAGGCTTCATTGAGTTCGACCAGATCGAAGCCGCTGAGATTGAGGCCGTGTTTCTGTTCCATTTTGCGGATGGCCAGCACCGGCCCGATGCCCATGAGGCGCGGATCCACGCCCGCGGAAGTCGCGGCGAGAATTCGCGCCAGCGGTTTCAGGTTATTCTGCTGAACGAATTTTTCGCTCGCCAGCACCACCGCCGCCGCGCCATCGGTGATGCCGGAAGAGTTTCCGGCAGTAATGGTGCCGGTACCGGTCTTGGAAAAAACTGGAGCCAGTTTGGCCAGCTTCTCCATGGTCGCGTCGGGAAACAAGTGTTCATCGCGTGAGAAAACGGTTGTGCCCTTCTTGCCCTCGATGGTGACTGGAGCAATTTCGGCGTCGAAGCGTCCACTGGATTGCGCAGCTGCAGCGCGCTGTTGCGATATGAGTGCGAACTGATCCTGCTCTTCGCGCGAGATCTTGTACTGCCCGGCGAGAATCTCGGCGGTCTCGCCCATCAGCATCTTCGCCATCGGGCAGAAGAATCCGTCGCGATACATGCCATCGACGAGCTCCTGATGGCCGAGACGATATCCCCAGCGAGCGCCCTCGAGATAGTAAGGAAGCCGCGACATTGACTCAGTTCCGCCCGCCAGCGCGCAATCCAGGTTGCCGGTAGCAATCTCCTGGAATGCCATCGCGATGGACTTGAGGCCAGATGCGCACGCCTTGTTCACCGTGTAGGCGGGAACTTCCTGAGGAATGCCGCTGCAGATGGAAATCTGCCGCGCGGGATTTGGGCCGCCTCCGGCCTGACGTGCGTTGCCGAAGATCGTTTCTTCAACCTGCTGCGGCTGCACTCCGGCGCGTTCGATCGCCGCCTTCGCGGCGACCACGCCCAGATCAGCAGCCGAGAGCGAGGCGAACGAGCCTCCAAACTTTCCGATTGGCGTGCGGACGGCGGAGAGGATGTACACGTTGTTCAACGGGGCCTCCCGGACATTTCAGTCTAGCAGGCTGCGGAAAAAGTCTTAACCACGGACACAGAGGAACACAGGGGGAAGCTCTCGATTCGGGATTCAATTTGATAGTCGGGTGAAGAAGAAATCCCCCGCGTTCCTCTGTGTCCCGTGTGGTTAAGAAGTTCGGCGCTCGCGCGCGGTAAACTAGTCGCCGTGAATATTCTTTACGGAATCAATACGGTTACGGAAGCGCTCAAGGCGCGCGGGCGCAATTTCGAGTGGGTTGGTGTCGCCAAAGAGCGGAAAGATATTCGCCTCAGGCGGGTGATTGACGAGTGCCGCAAGATCGGAGTTCCAGTGCGCGTTTTGTCGCGTGAGGAGCTCGACGAAATGGCCGGCAACGCCGCGCATCAAGGACTTGTGGCGGCGACTTCGGCAAAACAATATAGCGACCTCGATGACATTGTGGCGTCGCGTCGCGGCGAGCGCTCGCTGATCGTCGTGCTGGATGGAGTCGAAGATCCGCACAATCTGGGAGCGATCCTGCGGACTGCGGACGCTGCAGGAGCAGATGGCGTGGTGATTCCAGAACGCCGGTCCGCCGCCGTCACAGGTGCGGTGGCGAAGGTTTCGGCGGGAGCGAGCGAACACCTTCCGGTTGCCAAAGTCACGAACATATCGCGCGCGCTCGAGGAATTGAAGGCGAAGGATCTGTGGATCGTCGGGTTGGACGAGCGTGGCGAGCAGACTTATGATGCGGTTGATTACAAGATGCATTGCGCTATCGTGCTCGGCGCCGAAGGCAAGGGACTGCACGATCTGGTGCGCAAACACTGCGATTTCCTGGTGTCGATCCCGATGCGGGGGAAAGTGCCGTCGCTGAATGTATCGGTGGCGGCGGGTGTAGTGTTGTATGAAGTTGTGCGGCAGAGACGGCTGGGCGCATCGAAGTAGGCATGAGGCTGGTAATCATGAGACTGCTTGGTTGGCTTGGTCTGCTCTGTAGTCTGATGGCTCCCGCAGCGGCGCTTAACCGGGAAGCCTTCACCATCACCAGGTACGACCTGGAAGTGCGCCTTGAGCCCCAACAGCAAAGGCTTGGGGCGCGTGGCAAGATCACGTTGCGCAACGATTCCGCTCAGCCCCAGAAAGTCGCGGCGCTGCAGATCTCATCTTCTCTCAATTGGCGTTCGATTCGGGTGGACGGCAAGGCCGTTCAATTTGTTTCGCAACCCTACATTTCGGACATCGACCACACCGGCGCGCTTTCAGAAGCAATCGTTACGCTGCCCGTCGAAATCAAGCCGAAAGATTCCGTGGAGCTCGAAATCGGCTACGAGGGCGTCATTCCGCTGGATGCGACGCGGCTGATTCGGGTCGGAGTGCCGGAGGAAATCGCTAAACATACAAGCTGGGACCAGATCAGTGCATCATTTACGGCGGTGCGCGGCGCGGGATATGTGGCGTGGTATCCGATTGTGACTGAGTCGGCGGATTTCTCCGAAGGGAACAGTTTGTTTGAAGTTGTTGATCGATGGAAGAAGAGGGAGCAGGACGCCAGTATGAAGCTCTCGCTTGGTACCGATGCGGGGATCGACGATGCACACCTGAAGCTGCTGTGCAGTGGCGTTGGCAATAATATCGATACCCGCGAGGGCAGTGCGCACTTTCACGGGGCAGTGTGTGAATACGAGCGCCTTGGTTCAGTTACACCGACACTCGCAATAGCTGACTATAACCAGAACCAGTCAAAGCCTCCTTTGTACCTGTTTAGTTTGCTGGGCCACGAGGCAGGAGCGGCAACGTATTCCAACACGCTCGACCCGGCCATGAAGTTTGTCACCGGATGGTTTGGCCAGCCCACAGCGCCAATTGCCATCGTCGATCTTGCCGATCCGCATTCCGCTCCGTTTGAGAGCGGCAACTTGTTGATGGCGTCGATGGCCGCGGAGGACTCGAAACTCGCGGGTATCAACCTGGTTCACGAACTGGTCCATTCCGCGTTGCCATCGTCACGGCCCTGGGTGTACGAGGGGTTGGCTCATTTTGCAGAGGCGTTGTATCGGCAAGAGCAAGGCGGACGTCAGGCAGCGCTCGATTTCCTTGGATTGCACCGGGCGGCGTTTCTGGATTCGGAAAAAGAAGCATCGGCCGCGCCGCAGAAGAGCGCCGGCCAGCCTCTGGCCGTCACGTTTGATGAAACTTACTATCGCAGCAAAGCTGCGTACGTGTGGTGGATGCTACGCGACATGGTGGGCGACGATGCGCTGAAGCAAGCCATTCGCAAATATCGGGCCGAGGACGATAAAGATCCAAAGTATGTGGAGCAGTTGATCGAATCCGCCGCCAAGCGCGACCTGAGTTGGTTCTTCGACGACTGGGTGTATCAGGATCGCGGTCTGCCGGATTTCCACGTGCAGTCGGTGCATCCGTGGAAGACGGAAAAAGAAGTGCAGTTTGTTACCGTAACACTGGAAAACCTTGGCAATGCGGGGGCGGAAGTCCCGTTCACGATATTGTTTGAAGGCGGCGAGATCACGAGGCGGATTGAGGTGCGCACCAAGGGCACAGCCACGACGCGAGTTGAGTTGCCCGGCACGGCGAAAGAGATCGTGGTTAACGACGGCAGTGTCCCGGAAAGCGACCTGACGAACAATTCGTTGAAGGTTTCGGCACCGTCGGAATGATTGCCGCGGCCGGATGTTTGGTTGGGTACGGGAAATCTTGAACCACAGGGGGCACAGGGTTCCACAGGGGAAACCGACGTAAGCGTGGTAGATTGTTTTTCGCAAGGAGAGAGCTTGCCCTACATCCAATTTCTCGGCGCTGCCGGGACCGTGACTGGCTCGAAGCACCTGATCAACACTGCTTATGATTCGAGCGGCAAGCAGGGATTTCAGGTTCTGATCGACTGCGGACTTTTCCAGGGACAGAAAGAATGGCGTGAGCGGAACTGGCAGGACACTCCGGTCCCGGCGCGTGAAATTGATGCGGTGGTTCTTACCCATGCGCATCTCGATCACTGTGGCTGGATTCCGCGTCTGGTGAAAGAAGGTTTCCGCGGGCCGATCTACGCCACGCAGCCGACCATCGATCTGTGCTCAGTCGTGTTGCCGGACTCCGGACACCTGCAGGAAGAAGACGCCGCGTTCTACAACAAAAGGAAAGTTTCGAAGCACGATCCGGCGTTGCCCTTGTACACGCTCAAAGAAGCGCAGGATTGCCTGAAGTACTTCAAGCCGGTCGTGGTGGAGCAAACCACGCAACTGAGCCCCGAGCTTGCGTTTCGCTTCGTACATGCCGCGCACATTCTGGGTTCCTGCATGGCGGAGATCACGCTGCAAACGAATGGCCGCAACCGCCGGCTGCTCTTCACCGGCGACATTGGCCGGGTGCGCGATAGCGAAATCACGCCCGGCAAAGTAGTGCACTCCGGGCCGCAGGAAAACGAGACTGCCGACGTGCTGGTCATGGAGTCCACTTACGGCAACCGGCAGCATCCCGACACCGATCCTCGACCGGAACTCGCCCGCCTGATTCGCGAGACCGCGCAACGCGGCGGCAGCGTGATCGTTCCGGCGTTCGCCGTGGAGCGGACGCAGAAATTTCTTTTCATCCTGAAAAGACTCATGGAGACGGGACAGATTCTGCGCTTGCCGGTTTATTGCGACAGCCCGATGGCGATCAAGGCAGTCGAAGTTTTCCTGAGGCACTCGGAGGAGTACACGCCTCGGGCTGCGGATTTGATCAGGAAATACGGCTCCCCGATCGACTGGCCGGGCTTCACGTTTGCACTAACCGCCGAGCAGTCGAAGAGGATTAACGAAAGCCACTATCCGTCAATCATCGTTTCGTCGAGCGGGATGGTAACTGGTGGCCGGATCTTGCATCACATGGCGCAGCGGCTACCCGATCCGAGGAACCTGGTGATTTTTATCGGCTTCCAGGCGCCGGGCACGCGCGGCGCCATCATCAAGAGCGGGGCACCCGAGGTGAAGATCTTCGGCGATTTTGTGCCGATCCGCGCGCAGGTCGTGGCGCTCGAACAGTTCAGCGACCATGCCGATCCGCCAGAGTTATTGGAGTGGTTACGGACGTTTAAGAACCAACCGGCCGCGACCTATCTTGTCCACGGCGAGCCCGCTGCATCGTCGCAACTTCGCGACCGGATGAAGAAAGAACTCGGATGGAACGTTCAGGTGGCGGAGTACATGGAGAAAGTGGAAGTGAAGTAGAACGTTGAGTTCGATGCGGAGCATTGCATAGGTCCTTTGCTGTGCTCAGGATGACAGCGTTGGTTGATTAGCGGGTTGCGGTGAAGGTGATCAGCGCCTGCAACTTTGCGAGGGCTGCGCCGGAATCTATTGCATTTGCGGCCAGCGGCACTGCATCGCGCAGATGATCGGCGCGTCCGGCGGCGACCAGGGCGGCGGCCGCGTTGAGTAGTACGACGTCGCTGCGAGCGGATTTCTTCCCGGCCAGGACTTCGCGAATCAGATCGGCGTTGCGGGCGGCGTCTCCGCCAGAGATTTCGTCGAGCGTGGCGCGCTGCAGGCCGAATTCCTCGGGCGTGATTTCGTAGCTGTGAACTTGTCCTTCGCGCACTTCGGCGATGCGGGTTGGGGCGGTGATGGTAATTTCGTCCAGGCCGTCACTTCCGTGGACGACGAGCGCGCGGCGCAAACCTAACATGCTGAGGGCTTCTGCAAGTTTTTCGACAAGGTCCGCGGAATAAACACCAACTACCTGGCAGGTGGCGCGCGCGGGATTCGTCAACGGACCGAGCAGGTTGAAAACCGTGCGCAGATGCAACTCGCGGCGGGCGGTCTGTACGTACTTCATCGCCGAATGCATCGCGGGAGCGAAAAGAAACGCGATTCCCACTTGTGCCAGGCAGGCCGCGATCTGTGGGGCCGGCAGCTGGATGTTCACGCCCAACGCTTCCATCACGTCGGCGGAGCCGCACTTCGAGGTCACGCTGCGATTGCCATGTTTGGCGACGCGTACACCGGCTCCGGCGACCACGAAGGCAGTGGCAGTCGAAATGTTGAATGTGCCGCTGGCATCGCCGCCGGTGCCGCAGGTATCGACGAGCGCGTCACGCCCGGTACCGCTGGCGTCGAGCACGGAGTCGGCGTGAAGTTCGAGCGGAATGGCGGCGTCGCGGATGGCTTCGGCAAATCCGACGATTTCTTCGACCGTTTCGCCCTTCATGTGCAACGCTACCAGCAGCGCCGCAATTTGCGCGTCAGAGCATCGGCCGGTGAGGACTTCGCTCATCACCGCGTGCGCCTCTTCGCGGGAGAGCGACTGACGGTGACTGACGATGCGATGGAGGACGTCGAGAAGCATGATCTCCAGCCAAGGGTAGCACTGATTACTGTTCGTTGTGATCTTCGCCGTTTGCACCAATCCTTCTGCCTTCTATAAAATTGAGAGTTTGCTGTACGTTGTCTGAAGCCGCAAGCAGAGTCCTCTCGGGAGTCCATTAACGGCGGTTGCCGCGCGGCTCGCGATCGCGAATGAGCAACGACCAACGACGGATTTGGAATCACTATGAAAATTCATGAGTATCAGGCAAAAGGAATTCTGAAGAAGTATGGCGTCGCCGTGCCGCGGGGCGCGATGGCGGCGACACGGGAAGAAGCTGAGGCGGCGGCGAAGGATCTTCTGGGCTCCGGCGCGACGGGAGTGGTGGTGAAGGCGCAGATCCATGCCGGTGGACGCGGCAAGGGCGGCGGAGTGAAACTCGCCAAGTCGGTGGAAGAAGCGGGCGAAATTGCCGGCATGATTTTAGGCATGAAACTGGTGACGCATCAGACGGGGCCGGAAGGGCGCATCGTGCATCGGTTGCTGGTCGAAGAGACGTTGCCGATCGAGAAGGAACTGTATCTCGGCATTCTGGTGGATCGTGGCGAGGGCAAGCCGGTGTTTATGGCATCGGCTGCGGGCGGCATGGATATTGAGCAAGTGGCCGCC
>JGI12270J11330_10000897_pt1 | contig 22398 bp, 14 predicted proteins | sample PeaSoiMetSII2010_FD_11330 | JGI IMG/M metagenome (IMG submission 11330)
TCAAGCCGACGCCGAGAGCGGAGATCAATTGCGCTGGACTCAGTCCCATGCTCAACCCGCCCGGAGCCTGCGCACTGAAGTTCGACCAATGTCCCTTGCCGATGGCGAATCCCAGGACAACGAAGACTGCCATGGCGGTGAACTTGGTCCAGGTGGAGACATTCTGAAGTAGTGCACCCCAGCGCAGTCCGACAACGTTGACGTACGTGAGGATGGCGATCAGCATCAGCCCGAGCGCATGCGCGCGGGTGAACGGCATGCCTGCCAACGAGAAAATCACATGTTCCTTGGAAATGGCAGGGATGATGTTTCCCATGTAGGCTGCAGATGCGACGGAGAGTGCTGCGATGGTGCCGCCATTTGCGACCGTGAACAACATCCAGCCGTAAAGGAACGCAACCAGGTCACCGTAAGCTTCGCGGAGGTAAATGTATTGTCCGCCGGAGTCGGGAAACATGGAGCCGAGTTCGGCGAACGCGACGCAGGCGCACAGCGAAATCACTCCGCCGAGCACCCACACCAGGAAAAACAACTTCGGATTCGGCAAAGGCCCGGCAATATCTTTGGCGGTAAGAAAAATAGAAGAGCCGATGATGCCGCTCACCAGCAGCAAACGGAGTCAAGCAAACTAAGCCCACGGACGAGACTCGGCGGTGGACCGGATGTTTCGGCTTCGGGAGCCAGGGAAGCGGTGTTCATTGAGTAGTCGTTTCAGTCTTTCATCGGCCGATCACGTCGTTGGTCGTTAGCAATCCGTCGTTTGCTGATCGTCGTTCGCTAATCGCCATTCGCCGTCGCTCGCCGAAGGCAGATGCCTCTCGGTGTTGCTAACGACCAACAGCGAAAGCGAACGACGAACGACCAGCCTCATCCCATGGCCAGTTCATCGGAAGATTCCAGCGGCGTTCCGCAGCGGCGGCAGATGACGGCCGAGCAATCACCGCAGGTCAGCGGGTCGCTGACTTCCACGGCGCAGACCGGACAGTAGAACACCACTGCGGGTTGCTTGGCTGGCGCTGCTTTCGGAGCGATCTCCATGAGCACGAAACTGTAACACAAAGCGCGCCCAGACGCTGCCGAGCCTCGCTCGGTTGGACAGCCGGGGGCGGCTGTCCCTACACGTAGCCCGGGGAAAGTACACTTTCGCTTGTTGGCGATCAAAGTGTCTTACTCGGCCGGCTTTCGCAGGATCAGGTCGCCTTCCGTCGGTGGCAGCGAGAAGGGAAATTGCCATATTTTGTCTTTCATCCAGACCCCGAGAATAAAGTCCTCACGGGCCTTCCACGGGCCGATCCACTTGTTACTGGTCGCGAAGAAGACCCAGCCGTGGGCTTCGGGATTGCCCGGATTCAGCGTCACCCCGGCGGGATCGAGGGTTTGCGTGCTCAGAAACTCGATGAACTCGGCTGCTTCCTTTTCGTACTCTCGCAAGCGAGCAGTTTTTTCTTCTGTGATTTTGGGATTCTTTTTGATCTGGCGCTCGGTTTCGAAGACCAGCGTGTCTATGTCGTTCTGCAATCTGTTGGAGAGTTCCGTGGGATCCATATAGGCCTCAAGAACGTCGTGATGACGAACGAAGTCGATCCGCACATCCGCCGGAAACTCAAATTTTCCCTCACCGGCGTAAGCCACACTCACGTACGCGCCGAGGAGGTGATAGAAGCGGCGACGGCTTTTGGTGAGTTCCTGCGAATCCACGAGGAGCGTGATGGTGAGGTCACTCCCGGTCATCGTCCAGCGGTAGCGTCCGTCATCGCCGCGTTCGAATACACAACCGGGCGCACCCGCGGTCCAGCGCACGGTGGGCAACTGCTTTTTCTTCTCGGCGTGGATAAGCGCCGGCGACAGAATCGTCCAGACAGCGAACGCAAGTTTTGCCCAGAAGAAACGGGGACGCAGCATGAAAGCAGAGTGTATCGCTTTTGCGCTGGCAACGTCACGCCTACCGGGCACGGGATAGAGGCTGCATCGAGTCGAACGACCATGCGATCACATCCCCGCGGCGCAACGGCTTCTGAGAAACGCCTGCCGGGCAGATTCGCGCAGAAAATGTGTTAGATTGAAATTGGTGAGGGCGCGTAGCTCAGGTGGTAGAGCAACGCCCTTTTAAGGCGTGGGTCGCAGGTTCGAATCCTGCCGCGCTCACCATTGAATCAATGGCTTCCTGACGACGTGGTTGAAAACCTCTGAGGTGGAGGCGCTGGAACCGGGTCTTTTTCGGGTGGTTTTCTTCTCTTTCGGAAATTGCACAATTCATGCAGTGAAACAACGTCGGTTTATCGGATCAAGTTCGTGCCCCTTAAGGAATTGCTTCCTAGCGCCTCTTCTTGCAATTCCCCAGGTGGCTTAGCCGGATGAGTTAGCCTTTCACATTAAGCAATTTTGGACCACTCCCGGGCTGCCTAGCCATAAGGGGAATTGACGGGTTGCCGGATCTGAGTTTAGATGTTGGCTGGATGATTGGGCCTACGCAGTGCCGATCTCCTGAATCTGCTGGCTTTCGCTTCAAAGCCAAGCACGCCAAAGGACTGGAACATGACAAGTGTTATGAAGACCCTGATCGTTACGATGTGTATGACGGGCCTGTCGGCTCTCGCTTTTGCCCAGGACGCGGCCCCACCGCGCATAACCGCGGCCGATGCCAAAAACCACGTCGGCGAGACCGCAACCATATGCGGAAAAGTTGTGGACACCAAGGTGCCCAAGTATGGGCTGGCAGGGCATGGGAAGCCCGTGTGGTTGGATCTCGACCAGCCAGAACCGAACCCTGTATTCTACCTTATTACCTTTGGCACGAAGGATGGCGGCCCGCAGGAGGCCATCGACGCCTACAAGGGAAAAAATGTGTGCGTCACTGGCTTGATCTCCCGGCCGTCGGCTGGAGCACCGTGCATCTTCGTAGCCGATCGCTCTACGATCAAAGTGGCGCCGGATGCGAAATAGGGCATTCGCCGCTAGTGCATGCAGATTACTCGAGGGAGTGGATGGTGACAGCGATGAGAACGATGATCGTTATGATTTGCCTGGTCGGCCTTTGGCAGGCTGCACATGCTCAGGAACCGGCTCCCAAGCGCGTAGCGCCCGAAGACGCGAAAAACCACGTAGGAGAGACCGCGATCGTTTGCGGAAAAGTAGTTGACACTAAGGTTCCCAGGAACGGGCTCAAAGGCTATGGGTTGCCGGCGTCCTTCTACATGGAGGAACCGGAGCCGCACGCGGTTTTTTACTTCATGGAGTTCGTTCCGGGTCCGGAAGCCACCAACCAAGCCAGACCTGACTACAATGGCAAGCGCATGTGCGTTACCGGCAAAATCTCCGCATCCCCAACCGGAGTTTCCTTCATTATGGCGCTTAAGCATTCTCAGGTGAAGCCTGGGGCGCCCGCCAAGTAGCCTCCCCGAAGAGCCCGTCGCTCTAATCCCCCGCGGCTCCAGGGGGTTGATGATCCGAATACGACGAAACTTGAGTCACCTTGACTCGACAGGGCGAACACGCTATTGCCTACTTATAGAAAGGATCCGGAATGAAGAACACATTGATCGTGTTGACGATTTTGTGTGCGGCTCAAGTTTCGGCACAGACGGTCGTTCAACAGTTTGTGGCCATAAGCAGGGGGGCGGGAACCGTTTCCGATATGGACCTCGAGCCTACCGCTGAAGGCAGCACTCTTATCGCCATGCCCTTCGAATTTACTCCCGGGGTCAAGGTTCTGAGCGTGACTGACAACGCGCCCGCCGGAGGCAACACGTACAAAGAGGTGCCCGGCAGCGTTGCATCATGCGCTGGAGCACTTCTGGATATCTGGTATTGCGAAAAGTGCAACGCCGGTGTTACTGAGCTTAAGTTCCAGCTGTCCGGCAACGTGCTAATGAGTTTGAACGCCTTTGTCGAAGTGTCGGGCCTGCAGATGTCTTCGGTACTGGATGGAGAAGGAGCTCACGTGACGGACGGAACTCGGACCAGCGATGGTTTGGAAGTTGGCCCGAAGATCAAGACCTCAGCAAATGATTTTATTATTGCCCGCTTTTCTTCTGCCGTGCCCATGCCAACGGCCGCCCCAGCGCCATGGATCTTTAAGCCGTCTTATGCCTATCTGCTGAACGGAGCCCCGGGGGCTTATACACCAACCCTTACCGGGGGAGGAACTGCCGGCAACTACTGTATGAGCGTCGCCGCGTTCAAGGCCGCTGCATCTGCTCCTGCGTCGCCAGCGGCTTCACAGAAATAGATGCAGCGTAATACCTAGCCTCAAGCAAGTCGACGTCCCACTACGCCTACTTCTTCTCCGTCGCGTTCGATGGAATCAAAGCGGCGTTCTGCTTTTTAAAGGCGTTGCTCACTTCTTCCAGCACCAATCCCCGCAGCTTCCCGTATCCGATCGCCCCACTCATGAAGTGACCATTCACGAAGAAGCTTGGCGTACCTTGCAGGCCAAGCCGTAGACCTTCCTGTGCATCCTTCTTGACTACTGCAGCTTCTTCCCCGCTGTCCAGACATTTGTCAAAGCGAGTCCCATCCAGTTTCAGCGCGCGTGCCTCTTCTTTCATGAAGCTCGTTTGAATTTTCTTGGTTTCAAACAGGAAGTCGTGAAACTCCCAGAATTTCCCTTGTGCGCCAGCGCAGCGAGCGCCCTCCGCGGCCCTTTGGGCGAGCGCATGCATGGGAAGAGGAAAATCCTTGTAAACCACGGAAACTTGATTGCCGAATTGCTCCAGGATCTTCTTGAGATCGGCATTTACCTGTTGGCAGTACGGGCACTCGTAGTCTGCAAATTCAACGATCTGAACCGGAGCGCTTGCGGGACCAAGTCTGGGCGCGTCCGCGACATCGACTTGAGCACTAGGCTGGGCCAACTCCACCACAACGCCGTAATCTCCACGCAGCTGCGTGATATACGCTTCCCGGGCCTTTTTCGTGCGCAGCTGGTGAATTGTATCGAGGATGTGAGGCCGGGCCGATTCGTAGGATTCATCGGTTTGCACACCCTCGTAATAGAAACGAAGCTGATCCTCAGTCGGCGCAGGCACATTGATCGCAATATGACGCTTGACAAGCTCGTCGACGGTCACGCCTTCCTTCTTTGCCTGCATTTCCAGGAGCTGATCCTCAATCAGTTGTTCCAGCGCATCCCGCTGCGCCAGATAGAACTTGTATCGAGCCTGGAGCAGCTTTCCAGCCTGGCTGTGCTCCAACTCGCCCTCGGTAATCTTGCGGTCACCAATCTCGGCCACCACATGGGAATCATTTTGCGCAATCGCCGGAATGGAAAAAGCAGCCAAAGCCGCTCCGATTCCAAGCATCGTCAGAAAGCGTTGAATTGACATCGTGGAAGTTTTCCTCTCTTCAAGAATTGTGTTTGGGGACAGGAAAAAGAGGGGGAGGGCCAGACGCCAGAGTATAGCATGCAATCCGGCGTCTGGGAAGTTTCTGTTTTCTTGACCAGCTTCACAGCCTCAGGCGAAGCTGCTTCTCCTGGCCAATACCGCAAATCGGAAGACTAGAAATCCAAATCTTCCGGTGTGCAGGGGCATGCCGGTCCGCTCTCCTGGATATCTATCCAGCAAAGGAGTTCCAGCAGGCTCTGCTCGCCCGCAGTCAGGTTCGAATCCGCAAGAGTGGTTTCCGTCTGGCTATAAGGAGCAGCGCCATTCGGATACTTGTTCGCGGTGCTCTGAACGTGCGTCGCCCAGCCGCGCAGTCCAGCAACCGGAATCTCCGGAGACGGCTCCCCCGCTCCGGCTACCGGGTAGAACGGGTTCGAGGACGAGATCATTTTGATCACGCCACGAGTTGGGGCGACGCCGCGGATCGCGCTCGCCGTCATCTTCTTCACGGACTCGGAAAGCAGGCCGTCTGGTGTGGTTTTGCAGCTGCAGCATGTAATGAGCTCTTCGCTATCGTCGAACACGTAGAAGTCGGCCCACAGGTCGCCAGCTGCGAATGCCCCAGCATCGCCATCGTTGACGACGCGCACGGTCGCATCCGGAGCAGCAGCAACGTTGTTGGCATAATAGGTGACAAAGTAAACGCTGTTGTCACCAACGTTTTGGGCCAGAGCGATTCCTGAACAAATCAGGGCGATGGCCAGCACAAATCCGAGCTTTTTCATTTAGTGTGATCCTCCTGTTTGGTTGTGACGCCTAGCGCTGGGGGGAGGGTCAGCTGTTGGGCGCTGGGAGAACTTTAACCTTTCGTGAGTTCTTTACAAGTACCCACGTGGCTTAGCCAAGAACGCTAAATCCAAAACTTACTACTTATGGAGTAATCCCAAACTTATGGAGTAGTTCCCTGGGCAACAGTCTGCACACTAGAATTCTGCTGGAGGGTTTTCTACGATTAGAGAACACTGGCCAGCCCCGGGGTCGCGAAGACGGTCGCGCTGGTTCTTTCTATTGTGGTGGGTTCTGTTGTGGGTTTTGTTGTTGGATCTTCTCCCTTAGCTCCTTAAACATTTGCCTCATGAAATCCCCGCGCTGGTCTGGGGACAATTGCTCGGTGGGTAGCTTCACATCAATCGGCGGAGGCAAAGGCCGAGCAGTTGGGTCTGGCTCCGGAGGTTTCTTCCAGGCCGAAGCGAGGGTTGACGAAGTTGGTGCAGCATCAGGTTTGGGTGGACCGTCCTGCTGCAACGACAACAGAACCTGTGCCAGCGCGTTCGGGTTTTGCGGCGAATTCACGATGACGAAATTGAAGTGAGAACCGTTGAGCAGCTGCGATAGTATGTCGTTCGGCTTTCCTGGCCCGGCGTGTTCAACAATGCGCTCAAGGCCACTTCCGGGCGGAACCTCGATGACAGCTCCTGTCTTCTCCGCAACCAATTTCAGCACCTCGGCCAGAGTTGAGTTCTGCGCATCAATCGTGAGTTGGCCATCCCGATACGTGACCACGGGAGAACGTTGCAGGGAGACAACGGTGCCAACTGGGGCTGCGGCAACCTCATCCGGCAACGGTAGTAATACGGCGCTGCGGGCAACGTTCTGCCTTCCAACCGCAGTGGCCGTGAACTGTTGCGTTTTCACGGTGGAGACTGCGGCCGAAGTAGGATTCACTGCGGCCACCGCATGGGGCAGCGGCGGCAATTCGGCTTTGCTGGTAACGATCTGTGTTCCTACCGCAGGGGCTGCGGCCGCTGCATGGGGCAGCGGCGGCAATTCGGCTTTGCTGGTAACGATCTGTGTTCCCACCGCAGGGGCTGCGGCCGCTGCATGGGGCAGCGGCGGCAATTCGGCTCTGCTGGCAACGATCTGTGTTCCCACCGGCGGGGCTGCGGCCACCGCGTGGGGCAGCGGCGGCAATTCGGCTTTGCTGGCAACGATCTGTGTTTCCACCGGCGGGGCTGCGGCCACCGCGTGGGGCAGCGGCGGCAATTCGGCTCTGCCGGCAACGATCTGTATTCCCACCGCCGGAGCTGCGGCCACGGCATGGGGCAGCGGCGGCAATTCGGCTCTGCTGGCAACGATCTGTGTTCCCACCGGCGGGGCTGCGGCCACCGCGTGGGGCAGCGGCGGCAATTCGGCTCTGCTGGCAACGATCTGTGTTCCCACCGGCGGGGCTGCGGCCACCGCATGGGGCAGCGGCGGCAATTCGGCTCTGCTGGCAACGATCTGTGTTCCCACCGGCGGGGCTGCGGCCACCGCATGGGGCAGCGGCGGCAATTCGGTTCTGCTGGCAACGATCTGTGTTCCCACCGCCGGGGCTGCGGCAATCGCATGGGGCAGCGGCGGCAATTTGGCTCTGCTGGCAACGATCTGTGTTCCCACTGCCGGGGCTGCGGCCACCGCGTGGGGCAGCGGCGGCAATTCAGCTCTGCTGGCAACGTTCTGTCTACCAACCACTGGGGCTGTGAATTGTTGCTTTTCCCCGGCGGAGACTTGGGCAGAAGTGGGACTCACAGGTAGGGTAATGGCATCCTCAAGCCGGATCTGCGTCAATACAGAGTAATTGGGGTCCGAAACTAGAACGCCTTCCAGAGTAACGACTCGCGGCTTCGGAAGCGAAGACGGCGTCCGGTAGACTCCCTGGTCGTCGATGGTCCCGCAGGCCAAGCCGGAACATCCGAGCCCCGAGACGTTCCAATGTACGGCAACGGATCTTCCTTGAGCGTCAGTAACTCCGAAGCGCTGAGTCTGATTTACTGCGACGGTTGCCCCATCTGGATGAATAGTCAACCTGTGAGGAACGGCACGCGCGGACCGTTCATCCAAATGAACGGGCAACCTCTTCGGAACGGCAGACGCCCAAAGTCCTTCCCATCCAAAACAGGCCAGCAGGCCGACTACGACCGCGACACNCGTGCCGCCTCGAATGCAAGTGAGCAATTCGAGAATAGACGCTCGTCGCGAACCACCTGCGTCGCGATCGCACCTTGCTGGAGTATCCCTAAGCATAACCGCCTCACTTCCGTGCGCCGCCAGCAACCGCTGCGCACGGTGGCACGCACGTTCACTTCGTGGATGCGGCATGCGCTACCGCCTGCGGAGAAGGCCGCGCTGGCAAACTCCATACATACGCGACACGTTCCCATCCCTCGAAACCCGGCGGGTGACAGTAACGCTTGGGCACTATCAGTTGACTACGTAATCTCCTTGGCGGCAATGCCACGATTGGGTTAAGCCGTTGATTTACTTCTTTCGCACTAGACCAAATGCAGTGACCCAAATGCCGAGGCCCATCTATCGAGGGCTACTCTTTGTCTGGTTCAGAATGATTCGTAACACGCCGCATCACGAAAGACCAGCATTTAATGGCCAGAAGTTGGAAGCGCGGTGGAATGTGGGAAAGCTGCGATTTTGGGCGGTTTTTCCAAGCACGAAGAGGCCAGAAAACGTCTGGCCCACCGGAGCTTGTCCGTCCGAGATCTGGAAGTGTTCCACACATCATCTCCACGGGTGCTGGACTCTCCTGGCAGATGTTTCTTTTCGGGCTCTTCGCGATCGCTGTTCGCGATCAATGTCCAGTCCTCAAGAGTGTCGTCAATCATGTGGCCGCGTAGGCAATGTTTTTCACAGGATAGGTAATGTCCTAGGGCAAGTACCGAACGAGCAATAATGTATTGACAAAGCGTGGCCCTATGCAAGATACTGTCGACGGTGATTCCGGGCCATTTAGTTTGTGGCTGTCGAGCGCCATTCCCCCACCTAAAGCCGGAATTCAAAAGAGATGTACTTGATCGCGGTTTCGACCGGGACTAGTTCCGGTTACACCCGAGCACAGAAAACTTCGCGTGAGCGCCCGGGGCATAACTGGGACAAAAGTCGCTTCCGAACCACAGGAGAACACCGTGTCAATGGCTCCGAGCAACAACGGCTTTTTGCTGCTGGATGCTGGATTGAATCTGCTTGCGTCGAATAATCCAGCCCTTCAAATCCTCTGCTTTCCTAGCGAGGCGGACCGGATCAAGCAACCCAAAGTCTTTCTTGGGGATCGGGTACGCACCGCCCTCCTCGACCATCGGAGTCAGGACAGACCGGCTTTCGTTAAGGAGTTTAGGTCGGGTAAACGCCGTTACATTTGCAAGAGCTTTCAAGTCGAATGTAACGGACGCTCTTCCGTCGTTCAGCCTGCTTTCGCTGTGCTGCTGGAGCGAGATGCAGCAGCCAGTACTGGGCTCACAGAAATCTCTGATCAGTTTGATCTGACGCAGCGAGAACGTGAGACTGTAGAGTTTCTCCTACAAGGTCTCACTAGCAAAGAGATCGCAACCCGCATGAAGATCAGTCCGAACACCGTAAAGGCGTTCCTTCGATTGGTAATGGTCAAGATGAAAGTTTCAACGCGTTCTGGAATTGCTGGGAAGATTGCAGGATCATCAAGGCCGAGCGCTTAGGTTTTTGTGTAATCGGGGTTAGCCGCGAATTAGTTCGATTGAAGAATTTACGGAATTCGCGATTTCAGGCATCATGCGATGCTGTGAAGCAACCCTCAGATCAAGAACGGCGCCAGCATGAGCGTTTCCCGCAAGTGCTCGAGGTGCATGCCCGGAGTTTGCTGTCGGGTGAGACGCCAGGTGCCCTGCCAAAGGAATTTGACGGTCGCATTCACAATCTGAGCAACGGCGGCGTTTGCATCCTGAGTTCGTTTCCCCTCCAGGCTGCAATGTTCGTATGCTGCAGTTTCCCGGTGTCCGACGCTCCGGTTTCGATTCCCACGCTTATGCAGGTCAAATGGACTGCCAAGCACGGGAACAAATCGCCCAGCTACACCAGTGGCCTTCAGTTCGTTGTCTAGCTATGCCGCCTTATCTCGACAAACCGGCATGCTTTACCTGGGCTTTTGACTTCCCCCGATGGTTTAGCCCAAACGGGTTAATGCAAAATGAGAATTGCGCGGAGTAATCCAGCCAATATAGTTCCAATAGGTTAGTTCGCTCGCTCGTCCCTCTCCCCCGAGTTGCCAAGGTGTCCACTATGAGATTTTGTCCAGCTGCGCGCGCATGCAGTGTCGTCTGTGTCCTCATATTCTCCGGATTGTTCTCGAGTTGCGGTAGCGGAGGCAGCACATCCCAAGGTCGGGGAAACACCGCAAAACTCACACAAATCATAATTGCTCCCGCGAACCCGGTGATTTCGAAAGGCGCAAGTCTACAGCTCAGCGCTATGGGGAGTTTTGATGATGGGACCAAGCGTGCCTTAGATGCTTCGGTGTCTTGGCAGACGAGCCAGCCAGCCGTGGCCACGATCAACACTCAGGGCAACGTGACTGCCGTGGCCGAAGGCGTCGCGCAAGTGTCTGCGGCCTATGAAGGGGTAACAGGCAGTACGACGGTCACGGTGGGACATCCCGCATTGCTCAGTATCACGATCAGTTCGAACCAGTCCTCTTTGCCCGTAGGTGAATCCGAGCAGCTCACCGCGACCGGGAACTTCTCCGATGGAACTACTCAGAATCTGACTCAATCCGCGACGTGGATTTCGTCGGCTCCGAGTGTCGCGACGATCAACTCGGCGGGGCTGGCCAGCGGCTTAATTGTGGGCAGCACGACGATCACGGCTGTCTCCGGCTCGGTACAGGGAACGGCTACGCTGACAGTAACCTCACCGGTTCTCGCCTCGATTGCGGTGACGCCGCCGAATCCTTCGATTGCTGCGGGGAACACGCAGCAGTTCACGGCCACGGGAATTTATAGCGATGGAAGCACACAGAATCTCACGAGCGCAGCGACGTGGAGTTCACCGGCTCCGGGTGTGGCGACGATCACCTCGGGAGGTCTGGCGACCGCTGTGGCAACGGGCACATCGGGCATCAGCGCGACGATAGGCAGTATTACCGGCTCGACCATGCTGACGGTGACGGCGCCGGTGCTGGTGTCGATTGCGGTGGCGCCAGGGAACGCTTCGATTGCTGCGGGGAACACGCAGCAGTTCACGGCCACGGGAGCGTACAACAACGGAAGCACGCAGGACCTGACGAGCACAGTGACGTGGAGTTCATCGGGTCCGGGTGTGGCGACGATCGGCAATGCTTCTGGCTTGCAGGGCTTGGCCACGGCGGCCAGTATCGGCACGACGACGATTATGGCGGCGTCGGGCGCGATCAACGGATCGACTACACTGACCGTCACCGCAGGTTTTGTTTTGACCGGCAGCCTGATCACAGCACGCGCCTCACATACGTCGACGGTGCTGACCAACGGCATGGTGCTGATTGCGGGAGGCTATAACGGCAATAGCTTAGCCAGTGCCGAGCTGTACAATCCCGCGACCGGGACCTTCACTCCCACGGGCAGCCTGAACACCGCGCGCCTCTATCACACGGCAACGCTGCTGAACAATGGCATGGTGCTGATTGCGGGAGGCTCCGATAATAACGGCAACATCTTAGCCAGTGCCGAGCTGTACGATCCCGCGACCGGGACCTTCACCCCCACCGGCAGCCTGAATGCCGCGCGCGAACTCCACACTGCGACGGTGAACAACGGCATGGTGCTCATTGCGGGAGGCAACGGCTCCGGCGGCGTCCTAGCCAGCGCCGAGCTGTACAATCCCACGACCGGGACCTTCACCCCTACCGGCAACCTGAACACCGCCCGCGTCTATCACACGGCAACGTTGCTGAACAATGGCGTGGTGCTGATTGCGGGAGGCTCCGACAATAACGGCAACAGCTCAGCTAGTGCGGAGCTGTACAATCCCGCGACCGGGACCTTCGCCCCCACCCTTAGCCTGAACACCGCGCGCTATCGGCACACGGCAACGCTGCTCAACAACGGCATGGTGCTGATTGCGGCAGGCGAGGACTCCAATGGCAACGCCTTAGCCCGTGCGGAGCTGTACAATCCCGCGACCGGCACTTTCACCTCCAGCGGCAGCCTGAACACCGCGCGTATCCTCCACACGGCGACGCTGCTGAACAACGGAACGGATCTGATGGCCGGCGGCTACGGCTCGAGCGCTTACTTAACCGCTGCGGAGCTGAACAATCCCGCAACCGGGACCTTCGCCCCCACGGGCAGCCTGAACATCGCGCGCTACTTGCACACGGCTTCGCTGCTGAATAACGGAATGGGTCTGGTTGCAGGTGGCTATAACTCCAGCGGTTACTTGGCCAGTGCCGAGCTGTACGAACCGGCCACGCTGACACCGCCGAACCTCGTTTCCATCGCGCTGAGTCCGGCCAGCCCGACGGTTCCTCTCGACACCGCGCAGCAGTTCATCCCCACGGGCACCTTCAGCGACGGCAGCACAGAGCAGCTTGCTTCGGTGACCTGGAGTTCCTCAAACACCGTGGCCGTCAGCATTACCGATGATGCCACCAATTCGGGTGCGGCTTATGCCCAGGGCCCGGGCGGGACGACGGTGAGTGCGTGTGCCGGCTCGGTGTGCGGCTCCACACCGCTGGCGGTTGGGCCGGCGGCGCTGATATCCATCGCGGTCGCACCGGCAAGCGGGATGGTTACGGCCGGCCTGCCGCTGCAGTTTTCTGCCACGGGGACCTACAGTGATGACAGCACGCAGAATTTGACCTCGTCGGTGACGTGGAGTTCGTCGGCGCCTCCGGTTGCGACGATCAATGCGGCGGGCCTGGCCAGCGGCTTGATTGTGGGCAGCACGATGATCACGGCTGCTTCGGGCACCGTCCAGGGCGCGGCCACGTTGACGGTGACCTCACCGGTTCTCGCCTCGATTACCGTGACGCCAGCTAATCCTTCGATTGCTGCAGGCGACACGCAGCAGTTCACGGCCACTGGAACGTTCAGCGACGGAAGCACGCAGAATCTGACGAACACAGCGACGTGGACCTCATCCGGGCCGGCAATCGCCAGTGTGAGTCCGAACGGTGCGGCTGTTGCCAATACAGTCGGAACGGCCACGATCAGCGCGACCTCCGGATCCGTGACCGGATCCGCGAGCCTGACGGTGGCTCCTGCTGCGGTAATCGCCTTGAACATCATCCCGGCAACATTCTCCATGGTCTTGGAGAATAGCCGTCAGCTTCAAGCGCTTGCAACGTTGAGCGATGGAACAACGCAGGACATGACCCGAACGGTAGCATGGAGTTCGATGCAGCCAAACATTGCCAGCGTGACCAGCGGCGGACTGGTGACTGCTCAGCATGTGGGCTCGACGACGATCCTTGCACAGAGCAATGGTCTGACTGGGTCGGCTGATCTCACCGTAGTGCCACTCGTCGCCGTGAGCTACTTTAGTCGTGTCAATGCTGTAACATCAGGTGTTGACGGCACCATTCGGCTTATCAATCCGGGTCTTACGGGTGGGAACCTGTGCGCGATGGTGTACGTATTCGACCAGAATCAGGAATTGAACGAGTGCTGTGGATGCCCGGTATCGGACAGTGGGTTGCTGACTCTCTCCTTGCTCAACGATCTCACGGCAAATACTCTGACCGGGAAAGAACCTCAAGCGGGAGAAATCAAGGTCGTGCCTTCCGACCCCGCGCAGAGTCCACAATGTGATCCCGCCTCCTCAGTACCGACGGGCGCAATCCTGGGATGGGTGACTAACGCTCAAGTCTCAGGCGGCACCACTCCAGTCACGGAAACAGCGTTTGATCTGGTACCGCTGAGCGATGGGGAAGAGAAGGTCCTGGTGAACTTGTGCAGCTTTATGAAGCTGCTGGGAAGCGGCAACGGCATTTGTTCCTGCGGAAGCGGCGACTAGCCTGGATTATTCACGTAGTCTCTAGTCAAGAAAGAAAAGAAACGAGGCTCTAAAAGGTTAATGAACACTGGGTTCCCCCCCAGCATTGCCTTTCGGAGCATCCATCGCTTGATGCAACATGTTCTACCACAACTGAGCTTCTCCTTCTGCTGTCATCAACCCATCCGCGCTGATTTCTCTGGCGGCCAGATCGCCAGGTACGCCGGTCTGTTGCCTTACGCACCTCCGATAAGCGCCATCATCTGACCCGTCGTGAACCGCGAGCTCGAACAGTATGGTTCGGTCCAGAACTTGCGCAGCATTTGAGCCTCGTCATGGGCATAGATTCCTCGTGCTATCGGCGTGCCTGTCTGCGAGAATAGCTCCATAAAGCCCGTTGGCATCCAACTGCTTTTGAGGAGTGCACCCGAAGAACTCGCGTAGGATACGTTTATGGCAACGAAGTACGTCCCAATTGAGAACGACCTCGAGATCCGACAGCGTCTGGAAGCGGAGCGCATGCATTTGCGCAAGATCGCCGGCCTGGAAAGGCCTACTCACTTCCACCGGCCGGTGGAGCGGGCATTTACAGCCGAAGAGCGCGGCAGAGTCACGATTCTTTTTGGCGGCTTCACCTGGAAGCACGAGGATCTCATCCGCGCGGTATTCCAGGGCTGCGGCTATCGCTGCGAGAAGCTGCCCGTGCCGGATGTGCCTGCGTTCCAGATCGGCAAGGAATACGGCAACAACGGGCAGTGCAACCCGACGTATTTCACGGTTGGGAATCTGGTGCAGTATCTTCAATTCCTCGAGAAAGAAGGTCTGTCGCGCACGGACATCATCGACAACTACGTCTTCTTTACGGCGGGTTCGTGCGGTCCGTGCCGCTTCGGCATGTATGAGGCCGAGTACCGGTTCGCGCTGAAGAATGCCGGCTTCGATGGCTTCCGCGTGCTGCTGTTCAAGGACAGCGATGGCATCAAGGCAGCGTCGGGCGAACCGGGGCTGAAGTTCACCATCGACTTCGGATTCGGCATGCTGAACGCCATGCACCTGGGCGACGTGTTCAACGACCTGATCTACCAGATTCGTCCATTTGAAGTGAACAAGGGCGAGACCGATCGCGTGTTTCGCGAGACGGTGGACGGCCTCTGCGCGGACCTCAGGAATCGGGATTCGTTTGAGATCGAACAGCGGGCGCCGAACTGGGCCAAGCCGAAGTTCAAGAGTAACAAGATCCTACGGAACACCTTTAACGTGTTTGGCAAGATGCACGAGCATCTATGGGGAAAAGATTATCTCAATGCTCTGGCCGCGGCGCGCGAGAAGATGGACAGCATCGAAGTGGATCGCACCAAGGTAAAACCGGTGGTCAAGATCACGGGCGAGTTCTGGGCGCAGATCACCGAGGGCGACGGCAACTTCCACATGTTCGAGTTCTTAGAGCGGGAAGGGGCGCAGGTGATGGTCGAACCGATCGCGACCTGGGTGGCGTACCTGATGAACCAGGCGAAAGCGCACGCGACAGCCAAGTGGCCGGTGAACCGCCCGCACCGGAATCCGCAGTGGTGGGAATTCAAGAAGCACCTGGCGAATGATCTGGGATTGCGCAAGAAGTTGATGGGCATCGGCGCCGGCGAATGGATGTGGAACAAACTGTATCACAGGACGATCAAGAATCTCGGCGGGATTACGCATCATCTGGTACCGCAGACCGAGTTAGCCGAGATGGCGCATCCGTTTTACAACCAATTTGCCCGCGGAGGAGAAGGGCATCTCGAGGTCGGCAAGAACGTGTACTACACGGTCCACCATCTCTGCCATATGGTGCTGGCGCTGAAGCCCTTCGGGTGCATGCCGTCGTCGCAGTCCGACGGAGTGCAATCGGCGGTGGTGAACAAGTTCAAAGACATGATTTTCCTGCCGATCGAGACCTCGGGCGAAGGCGAGGTGAACGCGCACAGCCGCGTGCAAATGGCGTTGGGCGAGGCCAAGGTGAAGGCCAAAACAGAGTTCGAGCAATGCTTGAAGTCTACGGGCAAGCGCCTTGATGAAATTCGGGATTATATCTCCGAACATCCGGAGCTGCGGCGGCCGTTCTACCAGGTACCGCATCGTGAGGGGATCGCGGGCACAGCGGCGCAGTTTATCCTGCACGTGAACGATCGCATGAATAAACACAAGAGCACCAGATTTCTGCGCCGCACTCGCGTGCGGGGGACAGCTCTTCCAGATGCTGCTTAGACCGCTCTGGCTGGCAGGGTCGTAGGGCTGCCGGTCCCTTACTTTTCTTGCTGGAATCTGATCGGAGAGGTGAATGCACGACCATTTGAGTGGACACCGTCAGCAGCCGCCCCAGCTGTTGCAGATCGCGCCCGCTCCGTACCAAAAGCCGCACGACCACCTTACGCAATTCCTGGTAGGGCTCGACGTTGGCTCGACCACCGTGAAAGCAATGGTGGTGGAGGAGGCGACCGACCAGATTCTCTGGCAGGACTACCAGCGGCATGAGACGAAGCAACCGGAGAAGACCCTGGAATTTCTTCGCCGCATGGAGGCAGAGGTCGGCATCAACCGGCACAACACGCGGATGTTCATGACCGGCTCCGGCGGCGGTTGGATCGCGGAACAGATTGGCGCGAAGTTTGTGCAGGAAGTGACGGCGGTATCGCTAGCGGTCGAGAAACTGCATCCCGAAGTGTATTCGGTGATCGAGTTGGGTGGACAGGACGCGAAAATCATTGTCTTCAAGGATGATGATGAGACGGGGCGCAAGAAGAAAATCCCGTCGATGAATGACAAGTGCGCGGGCGGCACGGGCGCGGTCATCGACAAGATCAACGCGAAGCTGAAGATCCCAGTGGCTGAGCTCGCGATGCAGGGTTACTACGGGATCAAACTGCACAAGGTGGCCGGCAAGTGCGGCGTGTTTGCCGAGACCGACATCAATGGCCTGCAGAAAGTGGGAACGCCGCCGGATGAGTTGATGGCTTCACTATTCGAAGCGATCGTGCTGCAGAACCTGAGCGTTCTAACGCGCGGCCACACGCTGCGGCCCCACGTTCTGCTGCTGGGTGGGCCGAACAGCTTCATCAAAGGCATGCGCGAGGCTTGGCAGGCGAACATTCCGCGGATGTGGCAAGAGCGCAAAGTTGCGATCCCCGACGGCGCGAAGCCGGAAGATCTGATCAAGGTTCCGAACAACGCGCAATACTTCGCGGCGCTGGGCGCAATTGAATTCGGCAAGAGCGAGGAAGAGTGCGTCGGCTGTTACCAGGGCTACGAAAAACTGTTGTACTACATCGAGTTCGGCCGCCAGGAGGAAAAAGCGAAGTCCGGCGCCAGCGGCCTGGTTGCGAAAGAAGGGGAACTCGACACGTTTAAGGAAGCGTACCGCCGGAAGAAGTTTACGCCCGCGACGTTCCAGAAAGGTCAGACCGTGGCTGGCTTTATCGGCGTCGACGGCGGATCGACTTCCACCAAGGCCGTTCTGCTGGATGAGCAAGGCGACATCCTGTACAAGGCCTACCAACTCTCGAACGGAAACCCGATCCAGGACACGGTCGAGATGTTCGAGAACCTGCGCGGACAAGTCGAAGCGCAGCATGCGAAGCTGGAAGTCTTGGGAGTCGCCACCACCGGCTACGCCAAAGACATTCTGAAAGATGTCTTGCATGCAGATGTCGCGTTGGTCGAGACCGTGGCTCATACCGAGTCGGCGCTCAAGTTCTATGACGATCCGCACGTCATCGTCGATGTGGGCGGGCAGGACATTAAGATCATCATCCTTCACAAAGGCCGGGTGAAAGATTTCAAGCTGAATACGCAGTGTTCCGCAGGCAATGGATATTTCCTGCAATCGACCGTCGAAGGATTTGGGTTGGGCGTCGAACAATATGCCGATCTCGCTTTCTCGGCCCAGTCCATGCCCGTTTTCGGCTACGGTTGCGCCGTCTTCATGCAGTCCGACATCGTGAACTTCCAGCGGCAGGGGTGGAGGGCGGAAGAGATTCTCGCCGGGCTGGCAACCGTCCTGCCGAAGAACGTATTTCTCTATGTCGCCAGTATCCCGAATCTCGCGGCGCTGGGAACGCGATTCGTTCTGCAGGGCGGGACGCAGAACAACATGGCGGTGGTGAAAGCCGAAGTCGATTTCATCAACAACAGCTTCCGTGCCGCTGGCAAGAAACCCGAGATCATCGTGCATGAGTTCTGCGGAGAGTCAGGCGCGATTGGCGCGGCTATTGAAGCGCTGCGCCTGTGGCGGAAAGGACTGCAAACGACGTTCGTCGGCCTGGATGCGGTTCGAAAGATTCAGTACCGTACCACCCGCAGCGAAGCGACGCGCTGCAATTTCTGCAAGAACAACTGCCTGCGCACCTTCATCGATATCAGAACTGCTCCCAAGGATGAGATGAGCATCGTTCCCATTCAGAAGGTCACCAAAGTTCCGCTGATGCACGGCGAGCAGCGTCTGATCATTGCAACCTGCGAAAAGGGCTTGGTCGAAGACGTCAACGAGATGAAAGACATTAAAGCGGGCCTCGACGAGATCAAAGAGAAATATCCCAACGTCGTGGACTTCGCTGCCCGCGAGGTTTTCCGGCCGGTTAACGCGAAGAGCGTGGCCGACCCCATTCCGGTAGCGAAGTTCTGGAACAAGTCGGCGAAAGCGCGTATTCCGCTCATCGAGAACCGCAAGAAGCTTCGCGTTGGCATTCCGCGCGTGCTGAACATCTATGCCTACGCGCCGCTCTTCAACGGATATCTGGAGAGCCTGGGTGTGCAGCCGGAAAACATCATCTACTCCGACTACACCAGCTCCGATCTCTACCGGGCTGGCGCAAGCCGCGGCGCCATCGATCCCTGCTTTCCGGCAAAGATCGGCATTTCACACGTCTATAACCTGATCCAGGAGAAGCATCGAAAGAAACCGCTGGACGTGATCTTCTTCCCGATGTACGACGTGCTGACGTCGCCGCTGCTGAAGATTGTCGCAGCCAATGCATGTCCAACCGTGACCGCAACGCCGGAAACGGTCAAGGCTGCGTTCACCAAGGAAAACGACGTGTTTGCCGAGAACAAACTGAAGTACGTCGATCCGGTTTTGAACTTCGCCGATCGGAAGCTGTTCGCTCACCAAATGCTGCAAGCGTGGCAGCCGCTTCTCGGACTGTCACAGGAGGAAAACGACCGCGCGGTCGAAGTGGGCTACAAGACGCTGGCCGACTGCGAAAGCAGCATTCGCAGGCGCGCTCGCCAGGTGATGGACCAGTTGGAACGCGAGGATCGCATCGGCATCGTGATGCTGGGCCGCCCGTACCACCACGATCCCGGGCTGAATCACGAGATCCTGGAAGAGTTCCAGAAGCTGGGCTATCCGATCTTTTCGCAGAACACGCTGCCGCTGGACGAAGACATGCTGGAGCGCCTGTTTGGCGAGGAAGTTCGCGAAGGCGTGATCAGTCACCCGCTCGATATTTCGGATGCGTGGAAGAACTCGTACTCCTGCAGCACAAACCATAAGGTGTGGGCCGCGAAGTTCACGGCGCGACATCCGAACCTGGTGGCGCTGGAGATCTCGAGTTTCAAGTGCGGGCACGACGCACCCATCTATGGCGTAATCGAGGGGATCATCGAGCAGTCCGGCACACCATACTTCTGCTTCAAGGACTTGGACGAGAACAAACCCTCGGGCTCGATCAAGATTCGCGTTGAGACCATCGATTACTTCCTGCGCCGCTATCGTGAGGAGGTCATCAAGAAGCGCAAGGCGGTGCAGGAGATCGAGGCGCAACTCGCAGATTACGAAAATCAACTGCGCGCGCAGTTGGAGCCGGAGGTGCGAGAAGTAGCGGCCGACTGATTTCTGGGCTAAAGATTTCTGAGCTGCACGCCGACGTGACCGCGACCGCCAGGATTCGAACACGCGGAGGAACCCGTGGACCTGGAACAGGACATGCCGGTACCCAACAGTCGACATGACAAACATTTCTCCCCGGGCAATGTATATCCAGACACCATCGGGTTGGCGTACCCGCGAACCGGCGCCTGCTTTGGTTAGAGCTTTCCGACTGCGTTGGTGAGGGTGTAAATCCCGGGCAATGTAAATTAGATGAAATGATCGCGACCCGCTGCAGTGCCCTGCTGTTTGACTTGGACGGTGTGCTCATCGATTCCACTCCTGCGGTCGCGCGGGTGTGGCAGCGGTGGGCGGTTGAGCATGGCTTTGATCCAGAGAAAGTGGTCCGCATCGCGCACGGGCGCCCCAGTCGAACGACCATCCGCGAGCTTCTGCCCAACACAGACATTGACCGCGAAGATCGCGAAGTCGAACGCAGGGAAATAGAGGACCTCGATGGTGTGGTCCTGCTGCCGGGCGCTCGGCAACTCCTGAACATCCTGCCTCCGGAACGCTGGACCGTTGCGACCTCATGTACGCGCCCGCTGGCCGAGGTGCGTTTGCGGGCCGCAGGCCTGCCCATCCCAAAGACCATGATTACGTAGAGCGACGTGAAGATCGGCAAGCCGGATCCCGAGCCTTACCTGAAGGCGGCAGCGAAGCTCGGGTTTGCTGCTTCCGATTGCATCGTGGTAGAAGATGCGCCTGCTGGAGTGCGCGCGGGAAAGGCCGCTGGCGCCAGAGTGATTGCATTCCTCACGACCATGACCCGCCGCAATCTCGAAGACTCCGGCGCCGATTGGATCGTGCAAAACTGCGCGGACATCACCGCATCCAACGATGACGACGGCTTCCAGTTGAGCCTCTCGCCGTCATAGTTAGGTCGCAGGTGTCAGGTTCCAGGTCTCAGGAGAGCGAGGCTTTGAGACCTAAGACCTGAGACCTGAAAATCAAGCCATTTGCGTGCGCCCATCCGCTCAACTAGAATCCTCAGTTCCTTAGAAGTTGCCCGCAAGAGTAGGATTGATGCGAGCCGGGCGGCTTTGATCTTCTCAATCGCGATACAGAGAATCGCTAAACAGGCAGGGCCTCGTGATCATCGGTGTGCCGAAAGAAAGTTATCCGGGGGAGCGGCGAGTCGCGTTCGTGCCGGCAGTACTCCCGACGTTGACCAAAGTGGGTTTCGAAGTCCACATACAGTCCGGCGCTGGAATCGAGGCCGGCTATCCCGATTCCCAGTATGCCGACAAGGGCGCGAAGATCGTCGCGGACCGCGCGGCGGTGTTTGCCGCCGCTGACGCTGTCGTGCAGATTCTTTGCTACGGTTCCAACGACATTACGGGAAAACAGGATGTGCCGCTTTATCGCCGCGATCAGATTCTCGTCGGATTTCTGCGTCCGTTTGGTTCGTCGGACGTCGTGCAGGAGATCGCGCACGCTGGCGTCACCGCGTTTTCCGTGGAGTTGATGCCACGCAGCACCCGCGCCCAAAGCATGGACGCTCTCTCCTCGATGGGGACAGCATGCGGATACAAGTCGGTGCTGGTGGCGGCCGACTGCCACCCACGCATCTTTCCCATGCTCACCACCGCGGCTGGAACCATCACACCCGCCCGCGTGCTCGTGATCGGCGCGGGCGTTGCCGGACTGCAGGCGATCGCGACCGCGCGCCGCTTGGGCGCGGTGATTTCGGCTTATGATTTAAGGCCGGCGGCGAAGGAGCAGGTGCAGAGTCTCGGTGGACGTTTTGTCGAGCTTCCCATCGAGGCGAAAGACGCGCAGGACGCTCGCGGATATGCCCGTGCGCAGGATGAAGACTTCTACCGCCGTCAGCGCGAGTTGCTTGGAAAAGTAGTGCAGGAAAGCGATGTGGTCATCACCGCGGCTGTCATTCCGGGGAAAAAATCGCCGGTCCTGGTAACCGAAGACATGGTGAAGGGAATGGCGCCCGGTTCAGTGATCGTCGATCTGGCCGCCGAACGTGGAGGCAACTGCGAGATCAGCGAAGCTGGCAAGACCGTCGTCAAGCATGGTGTGACCATCATTGGAGCGATCAACCTGGCCGCCGGTGTGCCTTATCACGCGAGCATGATGTATGCCCGCAACATCACTGCGTTCCTGACTCATCTGATCAAAGATCAAAAGTTGAATCTGAACCTCGAAGATGAAATTGTTCGCGAGACTCTGCTCACCCGCGATGGCGAGATTGTGAACGCCAGGGTCCGCGAGTTTTTTACTTTGCCCGCGCTGGTCAAACCAAGCTGATCTGTATCGCGGACGAAGAAAATCGGACGGAGGGAAAGATGAACAGTAGTTCGAACCTGATCAACGCACTCTTTATTTTTGTGCTCGCTGGATTCATCGGATTTGAAGTGATCCGGCGGGTCTCGCCTCTGCTGC
>JGI12270J11330_10000913_pt1 | contig 22191 bp, 19 predicted proteins | sample PeaSoiMetSII2010_FD_11330 | JGI IMG/M metagenome (IMG submission 11330)
ATGAAACCGCGGTACGCCAGGGCGGGCCAGTCATGGATCTCCACTTCTGGGAGGAATTTTTCTCCAGCGGTTTCCTCCACCAGCTGCCGAATGGTCTGCACGGCATAATATAGACCGGCCGAAGAGCGTGCGCGAATTTCGACGCCGCTATCAGAAATACGCAATGTGTACGATTCCCTGGAATCGGGCCCGGGACGATCATCGGGGCCGGGCAACCCATCCGCGGCGCCCGTGCGGTAGAGCGTGATACCGTGGGCCGCGGTTCTACTGACAACCGGCACGCGCTCCGCAGTGATTTCTGCCAGCGCGGACGCCAGTTCGTCTGCCGCGACGCGGTCTTCTGGTGCAGGATTCGAACCGAGCGAAATCGCAATTCCCTTGAGCGTGAGTTTCCATTGCCGTATTGAATCTGCTGTGGCCGCGGCACTAGCGGTCTGTGAGCGGCCTGCAAAGGCATCATCAGGATAAATAAGCAAAGGAAAAGCGGCATCATCGATTTGGCTATCCTACGCCAGCAGTTAAACACGGCACAATCACGATGAACTGGCTTCACCGCGCGCCATCCAATAGGCTGAACATTCGAATAGCTTGTCTAGAGATACCTGACTTCCCCGAGATCGCGCTCGACCTATTGTTCGCCGCGCGGTTCGGCGATATACTCCAATGCGTATGCCTCCAGCGGCTCGTGTAACGGATATGCATGTTTGTCCCATGGTGACAGGCATCGTGCCACACGTCGGAGGTCCCATCCTGCCGCCTGGTTGCCCGACAGTGTTGATCGGAGAGCTGCCGGCTGCGCGTGCCACGGACATGGCAACATGCGTGGGCCCGCCGGACGTGATCGCCATGGGCTCACCAACGGTGCTCATCGGAAACCTGATGGCCGCACGTATGGGAGATCCTACCGTCCATGGCGGGGTGATGGGGGGGGGGGGGTGGGAATGGGTAGTCCGGTCGTGGTTACGCCGCTCGAACCTGCTCTTCCGGACAACAGCAAAATCCCGGTCCAGGTCGCGGCCATGGTTGCCGCAGCCGTCTCGGGAGCTGCCACAGTACCGATGTGATGCGGGTGACCGGAGCCCCGGTCGGGGGCTGATGGTACATGAGCTATGCGCGTAACAGTTACCGCGACATACGGTTCCAGCGTCGGACCGAAGCTGGAGGTCGGGCTGGACCAGGTAGGCAGCGTGGGACGCGATCCCCAGCGTGCCCAACTGGCGGTTCCACAGGACAATTACCTCTCCGGCCTGCATTTCTACGTCGGATGCGGTAAAGCCGAGTGCCGCATAAAAACTGTCGGACAAAACGGTACCTTGGTCAATGGCTCTCTGATCCAGGAGGGTGCGTTGGGCGATGATGCGCTTATCCAGGCCGGCCAATCCTCCTTTTCCGTTCGCGTCAATGAAGGGCCGTTGCTGAGCATCCTGGAGGGACAGGCCCTCCCCTTGTACGCCATTCTCGATGGGGCGCGGTCGCCTGACGTGGTTCCGGTATTGGCTTCTTCCGGACGGCCGTACACTTCGCTTTACGAGGGCGAGCAGGGTGCGACGCTGGCGAACGTGGCGCCTTACCTGGTCGCCGTTTCGCCCGACACCGGGTTTCTGCGTCGACTGTTGGAGGTTAGCTGGGGGAAGAGCTGGGGTGTGTATCTTACGTCCCGAATTACCATGCCTGAACTCAGGAACCACCTTCGCCGGTTCCTGCTCGTGAAGGACGAGGCGGACCGCCCTCTCTGTTTCCGTTTCTATGATCCTCGCGTCCTGCGCGTTTTCCTGCCTGTGTGCACGCCGACGGAGGTGGGAGACTTTTTCGGGCCCGCGCGCGCGTTTCTCCTTGAGGACGAAGACCCGCTCACGCTGCTGCGCTTCACCCTCACGGGCGAGGGCATTGGCCGGGACGCCGTCCAATTGACCTGATATGTTTACACTGCGCCAACAACATACCGAGGCTTTCAACCAGGACATCCGCCGCCGCTTCGAGGAGCGCATGGTAGCGCATGTGAATCAATTCTTCCCTGTTCAATGCCAGGCTCTGGGAGCGACCGCTGTGCGGGAGTGGATCTCCCATGGCATTGAGCGCGCTCAAAGCTACGGCATCGTGGCCGAGCGGGACGTCTCGAAATACATCGATATCATGTTCGTCTTCGGCCGCGATTTCGACCATGATCCGCGACACCGGTGGGCCGCGCCCATCCTGACCGGCCGTGCCGTTGACCCGACCCATAAGACCAATTACCTGTTTGAAACCGCGCGCCAGAAGGCGAGGACGCGGGAGAACTGGAATGGCTAACGACGGAGGATTGGGCGCCGCCGGAGCGGCCGGCGATGCCGGGATGGGGGCCAATCCGGTCGGTGTTTCGGATGGAGGCTGTGATGCATGCGCGGCGGCTGCGGCGTCTCCACCGGCGGCGCCTGCCGGGCTGCCCGCGGGACCTGCGCCGCCGGCTGTGGCTCCGGCGAAACCGAAAGTCAGCCCGATTATCACGGTGGCCCGCAACGAAGTTCTGGTACAAAAACCGTATCTTCCGCCAGTTACGGTGGTCCGCACAAGGGTTCAGTTGACGGATTCGGACCGAGCGGGATTCGACGGAACTGGCACTCTGACGGTGACGGTGGCCCGACCGGGAGGAGCGCAGGTAAACTTCTTCGATGCGCCTGCAAACGGCAATCTGATCGTCAGCACTGGAGGGTCCGCGAACTTCACCGCGGCCGAGCTGAACGCGGGGGTTACCTTGCACGCCGAAGGTGTTGCTCCTAGCGGGGCCCTGAACGATATAACTTTGAAGCTTGAGCTCTTTGCTGGACCGACGCGCGATGTGAATCCGCCGCAGAGCGTCACCATCACCTCCATTGAAGTGTTCCTGGAGATCCACCAGAGCCGCACGGCCCCCACGCTCGAGCCAACCCAGATTGGCGTCCCGGACAAAGTAACGGTAGGCAGGGTTGTGCACAGGCAGGCGGGGAACCACCACGGCCGGGCTCTGGTGATTCTAAAACAGGCGTTACCGACTACCTGGCCGGGAAACCTGGACCTCAACGCGTTCGATGCGAGAGTTCGATTGTTTGACGATCCGAATGAAGTTGCGCCCGCCGGGGCAGTGATTCCTCTGACTCTTACCATCGCCAATACTGCCATTCCGCCCGCCGGCAGGCGCTTCTGGGCAGAGGGCGTGAGCCACAGCGTCAACATCAATGACACGGGTTTCAAAGTTGGCATCAGCGGTCTCAGCCGCGATGGGGATTGGGTCCGGATGACGGTAGTCGAATTCAGTAACTTGCGAGCGGTAATCCCCGCCACTCCTGCGCATCCGAACCGCAACGCACCGCCGATCACGAATCATCCCGTGCCGAGTCAGCCCTATCAACGCACAGGCGCGGGTACCGCCACCCACTACAGCGAAAACGATACGGATAACCGCGCGCTGGTTCTGATCGAAAACTCCATAGCGGCGGGAAAATCGGTGGCGCTCTCCGTGCATATCACGCCGGCCGCAGTTCCGGTGCGCTGGAGCATTCAACGGGACATCCGTGGCGGTCCCGGCGCCACCGGCGACCACGCCGATGTGATCGCGGCGAACGCGAACGCGACGCCCACGCTATCGACCGACAGTGGTCTTACCACCAACATGACTCTGGATGCGGTCGGTACGTTCCATATCCGCCCGTATGTCGACTGCAACGGAAACAATACTTTCGAGCACAACCTGCCGCCGGATGCCGCTAATCCCGCGGGCCAGCGTATCGATCGCGAGCCGTTCATCATCATGAACCTGATCCTGATCCACATCGAGGGGTTCGATAATATCAGCCGCGCGACCGCCGCCAATATAGTGATTAACCCGGCAGCGCCCACGACAGCCACGGGAATTATTCGCCTCTCCACGAATAATTCGGCGAATCCTGGTGGGCCCTGGCCTGCCGGCACCGAGGCCCAGATGGCCGCATGGAACAACGCCTCGGCGACGGTGATTGGTGGCGGGCCGGTCGGCCGCAACGGGCTCAATCGCCTGTTCAGCGGATGGGTCAACAACGAGCTCACGGTCAGTACTTCGACCACAGTGCCACCCGGCGAAGATGCGGTCTCGCAGTACAATGATGCTGCCGCGGTGCCTCCCAGGGTGCATCCGCGCGTCAGCATCTGGACTACGGTGAATCCCGGCACAGTTTTTCTTCCGACCGTTCCGCCGGCGCCAGCGCCCGTCCAGCCTGTAATCCGAGGTGGACCGTTCCTGGACACTTCGCAATTTGGGGGTGAGGGAGTGGGAGGCAATACCTGCATCGGAACCGAGGGCGTTGCCTTTGGACCGGTCAAGCCGATCAATAAGACCCCCCTTCCCGTGGGACAACGATGGCGCGTGGAACAGTGGGATAGCCCGGGCGACAACGCTCCCGTCGCGCATGAGGGATTCCCGGGGACCGCCGCCAACCCGATACCCATAATTCGCTATCGCTTCAATCTCAATTTCCGCACGGATCTGGTGTTCTGGACCAACATTACATCGAATGCGGGCAACACCGGAGATCCGGCCGACCGCCTCTATGCCGTAGTTCAAACCAATACCTGGAGGATCCGGATCGCATACCGATTCGACCCTCCAATTCTTGCCGCTCCAGGACCACCTCCGGTAGCGGCCGCGGCGGGCGCCAGCCATCGGGTGAACCAGACGATTTCGATGGTCAAGGACGCCGATCCGCATCGGAAAGCCGGGCCGGCCGAGGACCCAACCGGCCCTCAGGTTCGTTCTCCGCTTACCCTGAACCTGTTGGCCATCGATTCCAGGACGTAAATAATGCGCTGCCAGGTATGCATCGCTCTGGCTGGGCTGATTTTGTATCCGGCGCTATGGGATTGCCAGTTTGGCCCCGGCCGGAAGAAGGCTGCTATGATTCCCATCAATCCCGACTCACGTTCCATCGTTCTTCGAGCGCCTGTTATTCTGCTGTTTCGAGTGGAGAAGGTGCAGGCTGGAACTCCGGCCCCGGTCCCCGAACGGGCGCTCCGCTCGCGCGAGCTTGACCTCACCATTCAGGTGCTGGAGGTCCTGAAGGGCGAGGTGGATGAGCAGCCCGGAGCCACCGTTCAGGTCAAGGTGTCGCAATATGCGTCCGCCATCAGTCGCCAGGGTAGCTTGCCCGGTGTGTGGACAGGGCAGAAACCCGAGCCCGGTGTCGAGTACATCGCCTTCTCAAAAGTCGCTACGCGCCAGTCGGCAGACGCGGTCGGGGATGCCGGATGCGAGCGGCTATTTCCCGCTGCCGAAGCGCTTGCGGACCTGCGGCTTGCCGTCGCGGAGGAGAATTCCGGTCGTCCCGTCGCCGCCGCCCTGGCTTACTCCCGCTCTGTCGCGCCGCAGATCGGATACCTGTTTGCGGAATACATTTCGGTGAAGACGATGGATGAGTCGCTACCCGACCCGCCGACGTTCGATGCGTTCGCACAACTGATCGAAACGCCCAACCTGAAAGAAACGCCACGCAGCACCCTTATCCACGATGCTTACGCTAAAGTCATCGATAGCGACAATCCGCCCAAGGAGATCGTGTACCGGTTCGCCGTCTGTCTGTTCCGGGTGCTCGCCATCCCGCAAGCTGCGGAATCGCGCCCGCGAATTCTCGACGACCTGCTTCCGGGCGTCCTGCGCATGAACTCAGACAAACCCTTGCCCGCCCGGGAAGTCTTCGCCATGCGGGATGCTCAGTTGTTCCAGGCTCGCGACGTTCTGCGTAAGCATCGAGCCGAGCCCGGAGCCTCGCGCCTGATCGAGTGGATCGAGCGGTAGAGTGGGACCGTGCCCGCACGAGAAGAGATGATCGCGCGGAAGCAGGTTAACAAGAATCGCCGTCAGAACTGACACTTGGTTTCGCCCGACGACATCAATCTTACGGAGGGAACCGTCACGCCGCAGGCGGAAGGCTCGCTTCCTTGAATTGCAGCGTCCACTGCTGCGCAACAGCGATGCCTTGAGTAGGGCGAAACTCCATAGAGAAGCCTGCGTCTTCGGTCTCCACGACAAATCGAGTGATTGCCCCAAAGAACTGCGCGGCTTCCTCCGGCGTACAGGAATCCGCGATCTATCGACCTGCCATTCACTGCGCTGCCTCCACCCCTTTCGTGGTTACGTAATACTTCACCATCATGTTCGTCTTCTCCCACTCAGGCACGGTTTGTGGTGAATTCAGGTACTCGAAAAACTGGGTCGCGACGTCAGCAAAATGCTCGCGATCGCTGCGGAGGCGCTTCGGAATCACAACGTGCGCCTCCCCGGCCGATTCCGCTAGCGCTAGACCCGGGTAAGCCCCCTGCAGCGCGTTCACTTTTCGTTTGAGCGCAGTAAGCACCTGAGCTCGCGACGCAGCGGAGGCCGGTACAACATACACCTCTGGTATATACTCCTCGCCCTTCCCTTGCCGGATCTCGACGCGAGCGTTTGTTCCACGAAACGTGGCCTCATAAGTGTCGCCCGACCCCTCCGGCGCTTGCCAATTCCATAGGATGTCGAGCTTGACATGAACTCCGCGCACCGTGTAGTGCACGGAATTGTTGCAGTAGTATTCGAGCTTGCCGTCCTTGACACGCCCAGCGAGGAACCGCGGAAACTCCGGCTCGCCGGTGACGCGCTGGAAGTCCGCTTGGGAGATGACGGTCGGCCAATGCCGGCCGCCGAGAACGTGCACATCGGTCCGGTAGTCCATCTGGTCCGGAAACGCAGTCCACTGCACCAGGTCGACAACGTGGGTACCCACGTCCGCCAAGCCCTCGCCGGTTTCGGCAACGTCGAAGAACCACGCAGGCCGGCGCAGGGGCACCCCCGCCACCACCTTCATCAAGTGATGCACGCTCTTCGCCGATATGCCCGGTTCGCTGTCGCTGCCCGCAATGAGCTTGCCGAACACGTCCGCATCGTCCACTAACTCTCGTTGCAGAATCGAAGCGATCTCATAGCGTTCGGTCATGATGTCGTACGCGACCAGGCGTTTGGCTTGAGCCTCATCCAACGCGCGTTCCACCTTCGGTAGATCGGCCGAGCTGATGATCCACGGCTTGTCCGCCAGGACGTTCAGCCCTGCTCCCACCGAAGCCGCAATGCGATCGATCTTGGGTCGGTTGCGGCCTGAGATAATGACCAAATTCCCGGGGCGCTCCCGCAGCATGCGCTGGAAGAAATCCGGACCCGTGTGCAGCTCGATTTCCCATGAAGTGGGCTTTTCCTTGCGGGTATTGAATCGTTCGATCCGCTGGAGATAATCCAGCGCTTCCGGGCCGAGCGGCGCATACACCGACACCTGCTTTGCGAGCGATGGGTACATGTCTTCCTGAATGAGGGCGGCGTGGAAATGGCCAGGATCCAACACAATGAGTTTCGCTTGGTTCGTGGCGTCGGCTCCGTGGAGGAGCAGACCGGACAAGACGGCCAGGCAGGCCAAGGAGGCTAACAAGATGCGTCGCATGAATGTACTATTTTGCCTCAGTATCGATCTATCCGCCTTACACGTCAGCGTGTAGTCTCGTGGAAGTGCCGCAGGTCAGGAATGCGGTATGAGTCCCTGCCGCAGTTTATTTGGCTATTATGGCAGGCACTGCGGCCGTCCGACTTTTTCCGCCAATAGCCATGTGTGAACATCGGAAAAGACAACCGGCGCCGCGCGTATGAAGCAACTCGCTTACATCTCCTTTGGATGGCTGTTGACAGTCCTGGTTTCGTGGTGCCTGGGCAAACTACTGTTCCGCCGGCTATCCGTCCGCCTGTATCGGCAGGAGGAAGACGTAATGGCCTTCATGCTCGGGTCGGCATGCCTAAGTATGCTGGTCTTCTTGATTTGCGCGATGCACTTGGCTTACAAGCCTGTGTTCATCGCGATTGCCATTGCGGCGATTGCAGCCGGCATTCAGCAGCGCATTTGGCAAACCAGCGGGGAGGCGCTGCCGCGTCTTTCAGGGCCCTGGCTCCTGCTGTTTTTCACCATCTGGGTCTCCTTCGGAGTGGTCTATCTGGTGAACGCGTTTGCGCCGGAGGCGAGCCCGGATGGTACCTCGTATCATCTGGGATTGGTAGCAGAGTATGCGCGCGTACGGGGATTTCCAGCGATAACGGATAACTTCTACGCCAGCCTCCCGCAAGGTATGGAGATGCTTTTTCTCTTCGCGTTCGTATGGGGGCGGCACTCGGCGGCAGCGCTAGTTCACTGCACCTATTTGCTTCTGCTGCCGTTCCTGATTTTGAATTACAGCCGGCGCCTGAGAATGCCCATGGTTGGTGCGGCGGGTGGCGTGCTGATTTTCACCGCTCCCATTGCGGGTATAACCGGCACGAGTGCGTATAGCGATGTTGCGGTTGCGGCTGTTGCTTTCGCCGTATTCGCGCTGCTCGAAGTCTGGTATGAGCAGCGCGAAGCGGCACTGCTGGTGCCTATCGGAATCCTTGCGGGATTCGATTGCGCGATTAAGTACACGGCGTTCATAGCTCCGATCTACACCGCCGGCTTCATCGCATATGCATCGTGGCGCTCTCGCAAGGCAGTCCTGCGGCCTACGCTGCTAGTAGTGGTTTCAGCGGCAGCGGTCATCGCTCCGACGCTAGTGAAGAACTGGATTGTGGTACGGAATCCTGTTTCACCGTTTTTCAACCGCGTGTTTCCCAATCCGTACGTGCACGTGGATTTCGAAGAGGAAATGAGCGGCCGGATGCGCTCCTACGACGTTCACAGCCTGCGGGAACTCGTTTACGACGTAACGACACGGGGAGATAAAACCCAAGGCATGCTGGGGCCGGTTTTTCTCCTGGCCCCACTTGCTCTGCTGGCCCTGCGGTGCGCGCCCGGACGGCGGCTGTTAGTAGCAGCGCTGGCCTTTTTGTTGCCCTACCCGGCGAATCTCGGCACACGTTTTCTTCTGCCGGCCGCTACGTTTCTCGCTCCGGGAATTGTTGCGGGAATCAGCGCAGGCTGGCCTATGCGCCCGTTTGTGGCCTTGCACGCCTCTTTTTCATGGCCGCCTCACGCGCGATGGCACGCGGCGCGATACGCCGGACGCCTCGGAATGAGCACCGCCGTGGTTGTGACGCTGCTCGTCGTTGTACACGCCGTCCTTTCGTGGCCGACACATGTTCCGTGGTACGCGGCAAGTTCTGCCTGGCGGCTGAATGAGATTCCGATTCGAGCCGCGGTTCGAATGGAGGGGGAAGATGATTATCTACTGAGGCGCATTGGCGGTGCCTATCAGATGGTGCGCTTCATCGAAAGGGCGACTCCACCCGGCAGCAGGATCTACGCACCTAGCACACGGCCGCAGGCCTATTCTTCGTGCGAGTTGGTGTGCAGCTTCTGNTCGGCGGCTGGTATACGGCTACTGGACGGCCTGATTGTCGCGCTCCATCCAGATCCCAGGACCGCCCGCACGATGACGCTCAGTTCGGGCCCGCGACGCCTGCTAGGAATCCGCCTGGTCCAAAGAGCGACAGGCGCCGCGATTGCCCCCGGGTTCTTCGAGGTAACGGTATTCGGCTCCGAAGGTGAGTTGCGCCCGCGCAGCACTTGGCACTTCGACGCTCATCCCTTTCCATGGGATGCCGGGCTAGCCTTCGACCGCAACCCGGTGACTCGATGGAAAACCTGGCAGAAAATCGTCCGCGGCGCTTGGATTTCAGTGGAATTTGATCATGAGCAGACGGTGACCGCCGTGAAATCGGTTCCGAACCCGGCATCCGTTCGGTGGACACTGGAAGGGAAAGAGGCCTCGGGTGGCTGGTTTCCGCTGGATGCGGCTTCAAAAGATGAGGTCGTGCCCGCTCCGCCCAACTTGCGGCGAGCCGCCACTCAAGAACTCAAGCGCAATCACTTTCAATATCTGTGGCTGGACGCAAACCCCGACGTGGATGACTTGCGGAATCACCCGGAGGAGTGGGGCATCCGTTTGATAACCGAATTTCAAGGGGCCTCTCTGTATAGCATCGATTGACAGGTTGCGCGGTCAACCACTCGCTCGGCGGACCACCGTTGTCATTCGTCCGCTGGGCTGCTCTGCATTCACAACCCGCACAAAGTCTGTGCATCGCACATTAAGCCTTGCAAGCGCCGGTCACGGAACCCCCACCCAGGATGGGCGACGTTCACTGGGACGTATTAGTCGACCCGCGGAAGTGCCCCACGACCGGGCCGCCGGTTCAGAGAAAGCGCTGATCCAGGCAGAGAAAAAGCGCCCGATGTGCGTCATTATCGGACTCTATTTCAGCCCCATCCCTTGTGGACGTCCAGTCGGGACTCGTGACATTTAGCGCGCGTAGCTGGTGTGATGGGGATCTCGCCAGCGATCGGCGTTTTCGCTTCCAGTTGCTGCCGACGAAGGCTTTTCGGGCTCGGTTTGAACGGCCTACTGTTGTGGCAGAAACGACCCGTCGACCCCATCAAAGCCACCAGCACCTTCATCTGAGATAAGCTTTGCAGACGAGGAGACCAAGATGCGCCGGAGAGACTTATTGCCCGCGCTGGCTGTGTCCGCAGCAGCGGCGCAGACTGCCACGGAGCGCAAGGGGCGACTGAAGCAGTGCGTTACGCGGGGAGTGTTTGGGCGAAGCATGAGCTTCGAGGACACCTGCCGCGTGGCGGCTGAGATGGGATGCAAAGGATACGATCTGATCGGCCCCGGGGAATGGCCAGCCCTCAAGAAATACGGGCTGACTCCCACCATGTACCCGCCGGGACCGGGTGGAACGATTGCCGATGCGCTCAATCGGAAGGAGAATCACGATCGGCTGGAGAAAGCCATGCACGCGGCCATTGATGAAGCAGCGGCCAACGGTGTGCCCAGCATCATCACGTTTCCGGGTACGCGGAGAGGAATGGCGGATGCTGAAGGCGCTGACAACTGTGTGGCGTCCCTCAACCGTATCAAGGCGCATGCCGAAGATAAGGGCGTGAACATCTGCATGGAATATCTCAACAGCAAGGTAAATCACAAGGACTACATGTTCGACCACTTGGNGTGGGGCGTGGACGTNATGAAGCGAGTCAACTCCCCGCGCNTAAAGATCCTTTTCGACATCTATCACGCGCAGATNATGGACGGCGATATTGTGCGCAACATCCGTGACAACTTTCAATGGATCGGGCATTTCCACACGGGCGGGAATCCTGGCCGGCATGAAATCGACGAAACGCAGGAGTTGAATTATCGTTTTATTGCGCAGTCGATAGCGGATCTGGGATTCACAGGATATGTGGCGCACGAATACGGGCCGGCGCAAGGGCGAGATCCCATTGCGAGCCTGAAGCAGGCAGTGGGTATCTTCGACGTTTGAGTCATATCGCTCCCGTTGTCGAAAAATCGGTGGCTTTCCTGGCTCTTGCTCGGTCTCGAACGGTGAGAATCGCGGCCTACATTCCGCCCGTCGCATGGAACCCCGTGAAACGTTCGGTTATGTGAACTCACCAACAGTAGCAAGCGGAGGTTCAATCTTCGCTGCCAGGAGGATTTCATGGCATCCAAACGGAACCCCAGCCTCGGCCCCAAGCCCGCTCCTGCCCGACGAATTGGCTATGTTACCGGAAATCGCTGCGATTGAAAAAGTACCTGAGCACATCGCCTCAGCGCTGGCGGCCCGGCGCCTCTATATCAACGCTGCGGGTGAACCGCGGCGCTGGTCGAGCGATGGTGGAGCTAGTGATCTGGGCGCAGGCAAATTGGCCCTAACGCGCAGGCTCAAATGAGAGTGAGTGGGTGGCTTCGAGTAAAGTCGTTTGGTATTCTTATTCCAAATTTGTGGAGGTAACCGATGAATCCTCAAGAGCGGGTCCTTGCATACCTGAACGCCAATCAATCCAGTCTTCAATACGCCACCTCGGTCGATGAGGTCGTGAAGGCGATAAAGCTTTTCGTATTCTACGGCTCGAGCCCGATATCCGACGACGAGATTCGGAAGGTCATAACCCCTTGGGCCATCACGCATGCGGTGGGAATCCTGGTGCGTCCCGGAACCGTCGGTTCGGCGCCGGTCCCTCAGGCAACGCCGTCGAATTCTGATAGCGAGTTGATCGACGCCGTGAAAAAAGCGGTTACCACGATTAACAAGGGAGTCACCATTGGCAGAGATGGCGCCAACATCAATATTGGAGTCAGTGGGGCGACGGCAAATCTGAAGCAAGGGGATAACTTGGCATCGCTCGGCATTTCATGGGGAGGAACCTTGAAACTCGAAGCGGCCTCTGGCCCCATCCACTTTGAGGGCAATCTGTCCAAGGACAAGTGGGAAATCACGGTGAGTTATCCGCAGGACACTTACATCCCTAACCTGACCACTCTAGGCACGGTATTCACCAAAGCCGAGCAGGCAGTCGGGAGTATTGCCGACGCCACGAAGAGCTTCAATAACCTTAGCGACACCGTCAAGGTGGCCGCTCTGATCAAGCCGCAGGTCACCGCTGTGCAGGATGCTGTGGAGGCGGTAAAGGGGATTGCGGACGCTCCGAAAAAGGGCGGGGCGAGTTTTGGATTCAAGTTCGGCAGTCCGGACCCGGGACCAGGACAGCAGGGCATGCCAGGGGGAGTGCAGGGGCAGATCGTCTTTTCGTACACGTTTTGAACAAGGCTGCAGCACTCCCGAAAACCGGCGATCCATACCGCCATTTGCGCTTCGACGCTTCGCATTCCGGAACGGCACCCGGCGAGTTCAAGATTGGCGGCGCGCGTGGGGCAGGGCGTTTTTCCTTTTTTCTTCGTACAGCTGGCGAACTTCACGGCCGGCTACGCCAGGTGGCCGGAACTGCGCGAATCCCAGCGCCAGACGCTTGCGTTGGCGAATACCGGGATGGCGGTTTGGTCCCATCGTCACTAGCCGTATTGAAAGCCAAATGGCCAGGTAACACGGATCTGGAAGCTTAGCCGTCCTAGGATGGCGATCCGAAGAAGGAAGCGTTTATAGCGCGTCAGCAGCTTCGCACGCGCATCTTCCTCCACCCGGCAGTTGGGGTAGACGTGACCGCGGCTACTCTACATCAGCGCGCTATCATATTCGACAGCATGCCGGAGGATCTGTTCGATGCGCTTGAGGCGCTTCTCCGCTCTCGCGGCCCGCAGGCCGGCTTCGATCTGCTGATTGGGAAATTCCGCGAAGAGAAGAAGTATCCCCTGGTGTTCGAAGCGCGAGTGATGCAGAGCAGGCACGCGCTTGGGCTACCAGTCTTGCAAAACAGCCCTCTCGAAAGTCTGTCCGGGGAGAAACGCACCGCCCATGAACACGCATACATCGCCGCCGCGCGCGAGGTCGGTGCATTGTTCCTGGAAGACGGCGACATCCCCCGCGCGTGGTCCTATTTTCGCGCTGTTGGCGACAGCGCGCCGGTGGCCGCCGCCATCGAAAATGTCGCACCCGGCGAGAATCAGGAAGCCATCATTGAGATCGCTCTACACGAGCGCGTACACCCGCGCAAAGGGTTTGAGCTGATCCTGGCTGATTTCGGCATTTGCCGCGCAATCACCTTCCTTAGCCAATACCCCGATCCTCAGACGCGCCAAGATTGCATTCGGCTCCTGGTTCGCACTTTGCACCACGAACTCGTCGAGAGCCTCAGCCGTGCGATCGCAAAGGTGGAAGGCGCCGCGCCGGAAACTCGCTGCGTGCCAGAACTAATTTTCGGGCGCGGATGGCTCTTCGGCCAGTACGATTACTACATCGATACCTCGCACGTGGTTTCGATCCTCGGATTCAGCCTCGACGTGGCCGACCGCGAAACGCTGGCGCTAGCGGTTGAGTTAGCGGAGTATGGCGAGCGTTTGTCACCGATGTTTCAATATCGAGGCGATCCGCCCTTTGACTGTGGCTTCGCCGATTACGCCATGTACTTACGCGCATTGTTAGGCCATGGCACTAACGAGGCTATCGCGCATTTTCGATGCAAGGCGGTCCACGCCGATCCACGGTCAGCCGAGGTTCTTGTGGCACTGCTCGTGCGACTCCAGCGCTATGCGGAGGCCATCAGCGTTTCGCTGGACCATCTGCACGATATCGAACCGGCGCACCTCCAATGTCCGTCGGTATTTCAATTGTGCCAGATGGCCGGCGATTACGGCCGTCTCCGGGAGCTTGCGCGCGAACGTGGGAACAGCCTAACCGCAGTGCCTCGGGAACGGCAATTTGCCGCCAGGCCAGCGGGTCCGCCGATCCCAGTCTGCCATGCGGCACTCGTGGTGTCTGAGCCGCACGATCGATCCAGATAGCGCGGCGTACATCCGTGACGGAAGTCTGTTTCGAGAGAATAGCGCGGGGAAGTTGGGTGTCTAGCCGGAGCCGCGGGCTCTCCTGACATTGGCCGGGCTGTCCCAGACACTTCCTACTGCGAGCTTACCCAAAGCGCGGCTGACGCCAGGAACACGAAAGCCAACATCAGGGTAAATTCGAGCAAATCTTGGCCCTGCTCGTCGGCGGCGAACTGCGTTAGCACTCGATACATGGTTCACTCCTGCTACCAGCGTATCTTTCGATTGCCGACTCGCCAATCCTGAAAATAGGTGACATGGCAAGTAGGCCAAAGTGTAATTGCTTCGGCGGTCCGCTCCCGCAAGCGCTTTCTCGTCTTTACACTCGGCCAGCGCGAAGCCCAATCCGGCTCCATACCGTCGCCCCAAACATCTTCACGCCTTTCGGAGGCGCTCCCCCCGTCTCAAGAAACAAGCAATGCAGCGTTTTCAGCGCCTGGGGAGGTGTGGCCGCGCGGCGGCTGGAATGTTATTCATCGTGCATTCATCTGTCTCGGTTCACAATGGTGAGCTCAAAGCAACTCATGGCGTCGAGGAGACACATCATGCGACGATTTTGCCTGGTATCGGCAGTGGCGACCGCGATTGCGGCAGCCATCGGAGTGGCTCAGCAGGTCCCGAACGCGGGGCCGTATAAGGTGCTCAAGACCATCAAGGTTGGCGGCGTCGGTGGTTTCGACTACGTCTATGCGGACGACGTTGGACGCCGGCTGTATATTCCGCGCACTGGTATTCCTCCCCGAATCACAGCCTACAATCTGGACACACTTGAGCCGGTTGGTGAAATCCCGAATGCAAACGCGCGTGGCGCTGCTGCCGATCCCAAGTCAAATCACGGCTTTGGGAGCAGTAAACCGGTCGTAATGTGGGATACCAAGACCTTGGCGACAATCAAGACCATTGATGTGGAGGGCGGTCCGGACGGGATTCTGTTTGATCCATTTAACGGACGAATTTGGGTGTTTAGCCATCGCGCGCCTAACGCGACGGTAATCAACGCCGCGGATGGTTCTGTTGTCGGCACGGTGGATCTGGGCGGCGCGCCCGAGCAAGCCGTCACCGACGGCAAAGGCCATTTGTATGTCGATCTTGAAGACAAGGACAACATCGCTGTTGTGGATGCCAAGACGCTGACGGCTACAGCCCATTACGACCTTGCTGGGAAGGGTGGCGGGCCCGGCGGGCTGGCTTTTGACGTAGAAAATCACATTCTGTTCGCTGCTTGCCACGATCCGGCCACGATGGTCATTCTCAACGCAGACAACGGCAAAATTCTCGCTACCCTGCCAATTGGCAAGGGTGTGGATGGCGCGGTGTTCAATCCCAATACCATGGAAGCATTCAGCTCGCAGGGCGATGGCACGTTGACTGTCATTAAGGAAAACAGCCCGACCAGTTTCGCCGTAGAGCAGACCGTACAGACGATGACGAGCGCCAAGACGCTAACGCTTGACAGCAAGTCGAACCAGATTCTGCTGATTGCGGCTCAGTTCACGCCGCCTCCTACGCCCCCACCCGCAGGAAGGCGAAGTAGGGGCGACATGGTGCCGGATTCGTTTTCAATTCTCGTCGTGGGTAAGTAGACAGGTGACACCTGCTATCGCGCTGAAAATTTGTTGCGGCAACCAGCACTCAAGGCGTTCGCCAGCGCCGAATCAAGGCTGCTTCTTGTAGAAAGCGTAGAGGAAAATCGCCATACTCAAGCCGGCGAAGGCACGAATAAGCGATGCGCCCAGATGGATCGCCGGAACTCCGCCAGTGAAAAACCCCCAGCCATCTATAACCAAGTGCACGAGCAAAACGAACGTTAGGAAGCTTGTCCCCGCCAACGCTAGACACGCAGTATTTTTTAGGCTCATGGACGGGAAGTATGGCGCTCTGCCAAGCCGGACGCAAGGGGGCACGCCGGTCGAAACCTCGTCTGGACCTCAATCTGAGTGCGCCTGCCTCAGATGGTCTCTCATGGCTTGGCGCATCCGTGCCATCTGTTGGCGGATTCCCCGCGAGTAGTCGCATTGCCCGTTGTGCGACATTATCGGACACTATTTTCGCACCTCCCTCAGGCTCATCCTTCACAAGAAGACTGGTACTTGCTCCGCGTCGAGTGGTGCGAGTACACTGCCGAGAGCAGAAGTCCGCAAGCGGATTTCTGGAGGGGGACGCCGTGATTGCCCGCAGCATCTCTCATTACGAGCTGATCGAGAAGGTGGGCGAGGGCGGCATGGGCGTCGTCTATAAGGCGCGCGATACCCAACTGGACCGCCTTGTCGCCATCAAGGTTCTGCCGGCCGACAAGGTCGCCAACCTCGACCGCAAGCTGCGGTTCGTTCAGGAAGCAAAGGCTGCCTCGGCGCTGAATCACCCCAACATCATCACCATTCACGAGATCGGCTGTGAGGACGGCGCCGACTTCATCGTGATGGAGTTCCTCGCCGGCCACACGCTCGACCACCTCATCCCACGCGGCGGTCTGAAGACCGCCGACGTTCTGAAGTACGCCATCCCCGTCGCCGACGCCCTGGCCCGCGCGCACACAGCCGGCATCGTCCATCGCGATCTCAAGCCGGGCAACATCATGATCGCGGATGACGGCCAGGTCAAGCTGCTCGATTTCGGACTCGCCAAGCTATCCGGCATCCACGATGCCAGCGACGCCGAGCTTACGCACCCCGAAAGTCCCCAGACCGAGGAAGGGCGAATCCTTGGGACCGTCTGTTACATGTCGCCCGAGCAGGCCGAGGCTCGCAGAGTGGATGCGCGCTCGGACATCTTCAGCTTCGGCTCAGTACTCTACGAGATGGCAACGGGCAAGCGCGCCTTTATGGGCAACTCGAAAATCTCGACCTTGGCCGCAATCCTCCAGGGCGACCCCCAGCCAGCCGCCGAGATCCACACCGGCGTGCCGCGAGATCTCGAGAAAATCATCCAGCGGTGCCTGCGCAAGGATCCGGCAAGGCGCTACCAATCTGCCGCCGATCTGAAAATCAGCCTCTGCGACCTCCAGCGTGAGATGGAATCCGGCGTGCCCGAGGCCGCTCCGGCGCCGCCGTCGCAGCGTAGCGCCAAGCGCTGGATCGCGGCCCTCACACTCGGTCTCGCGCTCGGGACGTCGGGCGCCTGGTGGTTTGCTTCCCGCGGCGAGCGCCACAGCTCGGTCTACGGACCGATCAAGCCGCTGACCACCTATTCCGGCCTCGAGTACGAACCCGCACTTTCGCCGGACGGCCACCAGGTGGCCTTCTCCTGGAACGGCGAGGACAAGAGCAACTTCGACATCTACGTGCGCCTGGTGGAGGGCGGTGCGGCGGTGCGCCTGACCACCGATTCGGCGCCCGACCACGCGCCCGCCTGGTCGCCCGATGGCATTCGTCTGACGTTTCTCCGAAATAATGCCATCTATCTCATTCCCGCTCTCGGCGGCGTGGAGCGCAAGCTGCTGCAGTTCCCACACGGCCGCCTCACGATCAGCCCGATCTCCTGGTCCACTGACGGACGATTCCTGGCCTTCAGCGGCACGGAGGACATGACCCCGGATTCCATCTGGATCGTTTCCACCGAATCAGGGGAATATCACCGCGCGAGTACCCCGCCCAAGGGGTACTACTCCGACATCTCTCCCGCGTTCTCACCCGACGGCCGCACCCTCGCGTTTATCCGCGCCCGCGACACTTACAGCCGGGCTGTCATCTTGCAGAACATGAGTCGGGACGGGACCACCCAGGGCCCCCAGCGCGAAGCCACAGGCTACGACGGCACCTTCGAGGAACTCGCGTGGCAAGCAGACAGCCGGGGCCTGATTTTGATTGTCAGAGTGGGCCTGGAACGCTACGGCCTCTGGCGGCTGCCTCTGGGGGGCGTGCTCCAGCCGCTGGGTATCGATAGCGACGCTGTGAGATGGCCGTCGGTGTCACGTGCCGGCAACCGCCTGGCTTACGAGAAGCGCCGCACGGACTTGAACATCTACCGCATGGATGGTCCCGGGCCCGATGGCGGACCGCGGCCCTTCGACCAGTGCCACGCAACCGTCGTTATCGATTCCACGGCGATCGACCGCGAGCCGATGCTCTCTCCAGACGGCCGCCGGCTCATTTTCAACTCCGACCGGTCGGGGTTCAATGAGATTCACATAGCCGAGGCCAGCGGCGCTAATCAGGTCGCGCTCACGGCGCTGGGACCCACTTCTATGGGCAGCCCCCGATGGTCGCCCGACGGCCAGACGGTCGTCTTCGACCGCTACGAAGACGGCCACAGCATGATCTATGCCGTAAGCGCTGAGGGTGGCAAGCCACGGCGCATGACCAACGATGCCTCCAGCGATATTCGTCCCAGCTTTTCCCGGGATGGCAAATGGATCTACTTCAGCTCGAACCACACGGGCCGCGACGAAATCTGGAAGATCCCGTCGGGCGGCGGCGCGGCCCAGCAGGTCACCCGCAATTCCGGCAACGAGCCGTTCGAATCGGCCGATGGCAAGCTACTCTACTACACAAATAACCAGGGGCTGTGGAGCTTACCCGCCGGTGGAGGCGACCCCAAGTTGGTCCTGCCCGAAGCGAGCTTTCCACTCTACGCGGTAGCGGGCCACAGTGTCTATTACGGGATTCGCAATCCACCAAGCATCTGGGTGTGGCGTACTGACACCGGCCGCAAGTTCGAGTACGTGCGCTTTCCGAATAAGGTGGCCGTATTTCCCGGGGGCGGCACCGCCTTCACCGTTTCGGCCGACGAGCGCACCATCCTGTACTCGCAAACAGACCGCCAGGAAAGCGATCTCATGCTGGTGGAAAACTTCAAGTAAAGGCACAAGCTCGCTTCTTCTATACTGGGACTCATGACTCTGGGGCACAGCTACAAAGCTCAATATGATTACGTCGAGCTCACTGTGGAGCCGCATGCCGGGCACTGGCGCCTTACGCTGCGGGATAAGCGGCACGGCGAGGACATCGTGCATGAAGACGAGTTCGCAACCGCGGGCGAAGCCCAGGATGCAGCTCTCCCGCTCGCCGAGCATCACATCAAGATCCAGCACAACGATACCCTGCTCATGCCAGTGCGGCTGTCATGGAAGGATTATCAGTCTTGACTGTTCCTGCGCCGAGCGTACCCCAATCCGCCAGCCTTTACGATCCTGTCACATGCCGGGGCGCTTTGAAAAGAGACTTCTCCAAAGCGGCAGTTGTGTCCAAGCTTTGAAGCGTTTCTCATTAATTAAGCTTCTGCTCAAGGTCTGCGACTAACCATGCTGGTTGCTGGCCCCAAACAAGGCGCTCGTCAACAAGGCGATATCTTCTCTGAAGTTTCGCCACCCTTCTAGAGCGCCGGCAACCACGCCCCAACTTTCACCGTCGGCCCGACGGATACCACCCGACTGGAATCTTTTCTCACGATGGCCAGTTTCAGCAGCATCGTCGGCGAGTTCATGAACGCCCGCTATTCCGAAATGCTGCAAAACGCTGGTCAAGGCCGAGGCGTGCTGGCTTATAGTCTTCGTGTTCGATTCCAGCACGGCGACCTTTTTGAACCAAACCAAACAGCGCTTCCCATCCGGGCACCCTGACTATTCGACTGTGCGAGGGACACCACTTTGTGGTACCTTACCTGGACGTGAGTTGAGCACGGGCATTGAAGAAGGGAGTGTCGAATGGCTATCGTTATCGTCCATTTTGAAGAATTCCTTCAATTTGTGTGCTGGACAGCTATCCCACCTGGCAACGTTGGGCTTCCAGCTCCACTATGTGAGGGCTCAAACGGTTACTTTACGGCCTTGCGGATTAAGGACGTTGAGGTAGTGCAAGGCTCTTCGTTTTCTTTCGATCCGCGGAAGATATTTGCTTCGTCGGCTGGGAAGGAGGGAACTACAGATCCCCCCCTCTTTCCAAATCCAGAAAAAAACATCGCGACGGTTGACATCGATCCGACCAAAGGTCTGACATTCAAAGGGTCGGGGAAGGCACCGATGGTGCTTGTCCGGGACGTCTTCGTCAAGGGTCACACCGTGCCGGGCGTGGGTGTCGCCGGGCCGCCTGCCGGCGCAGTGACGGCGTTCAGCTATGATTCTAAGCACGACACCGTACTTTTCAATAACACAGGCCCTGTCCCCGTGCCGGCTCACAATGAGGCGTCCACCCTTTGACCTCGGGGCCCCTTCCACTTCGCCGGACGTAACCTCCTGTCCGGCTAATCCGCCGCGCCCCGGCCCGCTGGCTTTCTCTTGACAAACCGATGAACAGACACGGAAATGCCGCAGATTTTGTTGGCGTTTCCGTTTCGTTTCACAATCGGTAAGTTTTGCAACGTGCACGTGAGGTCCTGAAAACAAGGGGTTCCAGCGTTGCAAAGGTCAGTCGCAAAATGGAGCCCGAAAAGGGGCTTCCGACAGCCGGTCGTTGATGTTGGCAGTGTTGCGAAACTCTGTTGCAAAAAGTCGAGCAAGGTACTTGGCTGGCTGGTCGCCAAGCCGCGGATGTGGTTTCTCGGCCACGACCGATGCCGTGGGTAATCAGCCGATCCGGACGTCGATGACCTGATTGACCGCCGTCTAAAACTCAAGCTTTCATCCGACAGCGCGGCGGCCAAGGTCCAGTCTAAGCTATAAGGGTTTAGTTCGTTCGGGCCCGCGGGTCATGCCTTACTCCGGTATGCCCTCGCAAACGTGAACCCATGATAGAAACCCTGCTCCAGGATCTTCGTTATGCCCTTCGCACCGTTCGCTTGAATCCCGCGTTCACCATCACCGCCGTTGCCGCTCTCGCGCTGGGTATCGGCGCGAACACGGCGATCTTTTCGGTGGTGAACACGGTCCTGCTCAAGCCGCTCGCGTACCCGGACCCCGATCGCATCGTGCAATTCATGCTCATCCGATCCGGCGCAGCCTGGGTAGGCGCCTCGCCGACAAAATTCAACCTTTGGCGCGACGAGACCCGCGTGCTGCAGGATATTTCGGCGTATCGCGTCGGCGTCGTCAACCTGACCGGCGGCGCTTACCCCGAGCAGGTCGCTATGGCGCAAGTCAGCGCCGATACCTTCCGCCTCTTCGGCGCACCCATCGAGCAAGGGCGCACATTCACCGTCGAAGAAGACCGGCCGGGCGGCCCTCACGTCGCCGTCATCAGCCATGGCCTCTGGCAGCGGCGCTTTGGCGGAGATGACGGAACGATCGGGAAGAGTATCGCGCTCGGCGATGAGCCTTACGTCATCATCGGGGTCCTGGGTCCCGGTTTCGATTTCGATAGCGATCCGCCACCCGACGTCTGGACTCCCTTTCAGCTTGACCCCAATAGCACCGATCAGGCTCACTACTTCTCGGCAGNGGCGCGTCTCAAGCCGGGCGTGACTATCGCCATGGCCAATGCGCAACTGCAGCTCGCCGCGGAACAGTTCCACCTCAAATATCCAAACGGTTTGGGCACGCGGGACGGTTTCGCCATGCAACCGCTTCGCGAGCGCATGGTCGGTGAGGTGCGTCCGTCGCTCCTGATCCTTCACCGGCGCCGTAAGCCTGGTGCTCCTCATAGCCTGCGCCAACGTCGCCACCCTGCTTCTGATTCGCGCTACCGGAAGAAAACGCGAGATCGCCGTCCGCGCGGCGCTGGGCGCCAGCCGCTCACGCATCATTCGCCAACTGCTCACAGAGAGCGCGGTGCTCTCTGCCATTGCCGGCATGCTCGGCTTGGCGTTGGGCATGTGGGGCGTACACGCGCTGCTCGCCATGAATCCCGGTGACATGCCGCTCATCGGAGGCCGCGGCGCGGCCGTGACAGTGGATTGGCGCGTGGCCTTCTTTACGGTGCTGGCATCGCTCGTCACTGGGATTATCTGCGGATTGATGCCCGCACTTCAGGCCTCCCGTGGCGATCTCAACACGCCTCTCAAAGAGAGCGGACGCTCTGGAACGGGCTTGCGGCAGAATCGCGCGCGCTCCGTGCTCGTCGTCTGCGAAACCGC